>Ga0137359_10001763_pt1 | contig 17320 bp, 11 predicted proteins | sample Mad1_40_16metaG_FD_108281 | JGI IMG/M metagenome (GOLD analysis project Ga0137359, IMG submission 108281) | Vadose zone soil microbial communities from Angelo Coast Range Reserve, California, USA - Mad1_40_16 metaG | ecosystem: Environmental > Terrestrial > Soil > Vadose zone | place: USA... | reverse complement strand
GTAGCCAGCGAGCGCTGTTCGTTGACTCCGCCTTTCGCCCGCAATAAGATGGCGCGCATGCTCCTGCGGTCCTAAACGCAGAGCTCGACATCTCGGGGAGGAAGGTCATGCCCCAAAACCACTGCCACTACCAATCCGCTGCGTTCCTGATAGTTCTGTGCGCGATTTTGGCCGTAGCAACAGGGGCAGGTTGGAATAATCCAGACTTGTCTGCGCCGCCCGTCGCACCGGTGCGCGTCGTTACCGACGAATACTTCGGTGTCAAAGTCGCGGACCCTTATCGCTACATGGAAGACCTAACGAATCCCGAGGTGGCTGCGTGGTTCAAGGGAGAGAACGATTACACGCGCGCCGTCTTGGAGCGGATCCCGGGCCGACCCGCGCTGCTGGCCCGGATCAAGACTCTGGATGAAGGCGCCCCTGCGCGAGTCAGTGATTTGCGGCGCTTGCCCGGCGACCGCTATTTCTACCAAAAACGGCTGGCCTCGGAAGACGTCGCCAAGCTTTATTTCCGCGATGGACTTAAAGGCGATGAGAGACTCCTGGTCGACCCGACAAAATTCATGGCCGCAGGCGGACCTCACTACGTGATCAGTTATTACGCGCCCTCCTTTGACGGAAAGTATGTCGCGGCTGGCATTTCCCCCGCAGGGTCAGAGGACGCGGTGCTCCGCATCTTTGATACAAGCAGCGCGAAAGAAACCGGCGACGTTATCGATCGCGCTCAGTTCGGCAGCCCTTCCTGGATGCCGGACGGTCGCTCGTTGCTATACAACCGGTTGCAAAAGCTGGAGGCGACTTCTGCTCCCACAGACCGCTACCTCAACAGCCGCACATATTTGCATGTCTTGGGCACCCCGCCGGATAAAGACCGGCTGGTCTTTGGTGTCGGCACGCCGAATGTGAACATCGATCCGGCGGATATCCCGTTCGTCGCTACGTGGCCCAGCGCCTCGTACGCGTTGGGGATAGTCGCTCACGGCGTCCGTAATGAGATCACCGCCTATGTCGCGCCGCTCGATGCACTGAGCGGCGCAACTGTGCCCTGGAAGCGGTTCTGTGATGTCGATGACGATGTGACGGGCTTCGATGTTCACGCAGGCGACCTCTATCTGTTGTCCCATCATGGCGCCTCGCGCTACAAAGTCCTGCACACCAAGCTCTCCGATCCCGACGTGGCAGGCGCGGAAGTCGTAGTGCCACCAAGTGAGGCGGTCGTCCAAAATATCGCCGCCGCCAGCGACGCGCTCTACATTCAGGAACTGGACGGAGGCCTCGGACGGTTGGTTCGGTTGCCTTATTCCGGCGGCAAGCCCCAACAGATTCAGCTGCCATTCGAGGGCACTGTGGGACTCTCGGCGACGGAGCAGCGCGTCCAGGGTACGCTCGTAGAGCTGACCTCATGGACCAAGGCGCGCAAGATCTACGACTATAGTCCGATCGAAAAAAACGTGACCGACACAAAGCTGCAGCCGACGGGAAAGTTTGACGCTCCTGCCGATCTCGAGTCGATAGAAGTCAAAGCCAAAAGCTACGACGGAACGCTGGTCCCCCTTTCCATCGTGTACAGAAAAGGTGTAAAGCTCGATGGCTCGAACCCCGCGCTTTTGGAAGGGTACGGCGCGTACGGCATCACGCTTGATCCCTTCTACGACCCCAAAATGATCGCTTGGTACGAGCACGGCGGCGTATTCGCCGTAGCGCATGTCCGGGGCGGCGGCGAATACGGCGAGGACTGGCATCTCGCGGGCAAACTTTTGAAAAAGCCGAATACCTGGAAGGATTTCATCGCTTGCGCTGAATATCTGATCAACCACAAGTACACTTCGACGAGCCGCTTGGCCATCGAAGGAGGCAGCGCGGGCGGCGTCACGATTGGACGTTCCATTACCGAGCGACCCGAGCTATTCGCCGTAGCCGTCGACGCTGTGCCCATGTCCGACGTGGTGCGCGCCGAGTTCACTCCCAATGGGCCTCCCAACATTCCTGAGTTTGGCACCGTGAAGGAAGCCGACGGTTTCAAAGCCCTGTATGAAATGAGCCCCTATGAGCACGTAAAGGATGGAACTCCGTATCCCGCGGTGATGGTGACCACCGGGTTCAATGATCCGCGCGTAGTGTCTTGGGAGCCTGGGAAGATGGCCGCGCGCCTTCAGGCGGCAACCTCGAGCGGCAAGCCCGTTTTGCTGCGCGTAGACTACGACGCCGGCCACGGAATCGGTTCAACCAAGACTCAGAGGGAACAAGAGCTCGCCGATGAATGGAGCTTTGCTCTCTGGCAATTCGGACTAGCCGAATTTCAACCACCCAAACCTTGATCTACCGAGGGAAAGGGTTTTGTGGAGTGCGGCGGTCTCGCCGCCGCTTTTTCGGTCTCTCCGGCACTCTGACGTAAGCAATTGAAGAACAATCCTACCCAACGGCCGATTCGGTTTGCTCGAAAGCGTGGTACGACGACCGCACCAGCGGTCCCGCTTCGACGTGCTTAAATCCCATCGCTTCGCCACGCATCTTGAATTCCGCGAATTCGTCTGGATGCACGTACCGAACGATGGGCAGATGCTCGCGTGTGGGCTGAAGATACTGGCCTAGCGTCAGAATGTCGGTGCCCTGCGCTGCCAAATCCTGCAAAGTGGCGAGCACTTCCTCTTTTTCCTCGCCGAGGCCCAGCATCAAACCTGTCTTCGTGGGCACATCCGGATGCGCTTGCTTCGAGCGGCGCAGCAGCTCGAGCGACCTCTCATACACAGCGCCTTTGCGCACTTGCCGGTACAGCCGCGGCACCGTCTCCGTGTTGTGATTCAGCACGTCCGGCTTGGTAGCCAGCACCGTATTCAACGCGTTCCAGTCGCCGCGAAAGTCCGGAATCAGCACTTCCACCTTGCAGCCCGGCACGCGCCGGCGAATCTCTTCGATCGTGCGCGCGAAAATGTGCGCGCCGCCGTCCCGCTGATCGTCGCGGTTGACCGAAGTGACCACCGCATAGCGCAAACCCATGCGCGCGACCGCCTCCGCCACGCGAAACGGCTCTTCCTCGTCCGGCGGCCCCACGGGTTTGCCCGAGGGCACCGCACAAAAACCGCACGCCCGCGTGCAAATGTCCCCCAAAATCATGAACGTAGCCGTGCCGTGCTCCCAGCACTCACCCATGTTCGGGCAGCGCGCGCTCTCGCACACCGTGTGCAGGTCCAGTGTGCGCATGATGCGCTTCAAATCCTGATACCGCTCGCCGCCAAAAAACTTAACCCGCAGCCACTCTGGCCGCGGATGCGCCCCCGGAGGCGGCACCATCGGTGCCGGCGTATTCGAGATGATATTAAAGGGAGAAGCCATAGGGCTGAACGAATGCCTATTTTACAGCATTACGACACCCGCACAAACTATGTAACCCGCCGCCGCTTGCTCCCGTGCGGCGTCACTTGATCGTCGCGACTCGTCCCTTCGTTTGGAATTTCTGGAACTGCAGCGCATCATGTCCCGGAACGACGCGGTCCGCCGAGCCCGCCAACTCAATCATGCGCGCCTGATTCTTGATATTTGCCGGCTGATCCGCCTCGGAAAACGTTGCGCTGGCTTTATGCTCCGCCAAGTTCCGATACAAATAGCAATTGTCCGAGGCCAGCACGAAACTAGGGTTACCCTCCACGCGAATGTATTGCGACGCGTACGTGTGCCGCCCTCCGGTGTACGCGCGAATTCCCGGAAAAATCTCAACGTTATCTCCATCCACCAGCCGCAGCCGCCCTTCCGTGTTCAGCCGCACCAACTCCTTCACATCCTCCGGATCGATTCCGCCGTGTTGACCGCCGGCTTGCCAAGCCTCTCCCGTGTAATAGCGAAACTCCTCCTTCTGAATCCACACCGTTGCCTTCGGGAAAAGATCGATGCCGCCCATGTGATCCCAATGCGCGTGGCTGATCACCACGTCCGTGATTTCCTCGGGCTTTACGCCGGCAAGCTGTACAGCCTCGTCGGGCCGAACAAAATCCGTGATAGTCCAATATTTGAACCACTGCTCGCGGTGAAATCCGCTATCGAAAAGAATGTTCCGGCCGCCGCCCCGAATCAGCCAAACCGCAAAGATCGTATCGATCTTTTCCTCTTTGGGAGCGCCCATCACCAGATCCGCCACGGAATCACCGGGCGAATTGGCGTAGCGAACCGCCTGGATAGAATAGTCGGGCCCACTGGCAGCAGCACCCGCTGCCGCCAAGATCAGCAGGCACACAAATACGAATTTCTTCATCACGCGGCTCCAAACTAAAAGAGCCGCTATTCTAGCCCGGAATAAAAAAGGCACCCGATAGAAAAAGCAGGAACAGGAAGGAAGGAAATTACAGCGGTTGCCGAGAAGAGCGCACAAAGTCGCGCAGCACAGTCACATTGGGACCGTAAGCGCCTATACGTCCCGCATCCACCGGTAGTCCTAGCCGCTCCGCGAGGTCGAGGTCGACGCCCGCATCATCCAGCTCAGACAAACTGAACCCTTGCGCCGGCAACACACGATTAATCCCCGTTGGGTACACCGGCCGGGGTGGCCGATGACGCTGCCACGGGCGTCGCGCCAGTTCATAGAACTGTTTCCAATCGCGTTTGTGCCAGGTCGTCATGCTCTCTCTACTGTCCTTCGACGCAATTACTGCCCGATTGGATGCAAAGCCAACCCTTCAGGTTCACTGTATTTTCGGCGCCGCGCTACTGCACCTCGCCATGAGGGCCTAACGATATACGCGCGCCCTCGCGCGCCGCGAGACATTTCCTCTTCTGTTGTATCAAACCCGTTACGGGGTCGTTTGTTTCGCGCCTAGGTGCAGCTCGCTTGATTGCCTTCGGGCACCTCCGTTTCGCTCCGCAACGGGGCCGAAGGGCCTGGCTTGCCAGCGCACGGCTGCGGTCAAGTACCACCTTCCCTGCAGGGCCACCCGCAAGCGGCTGTATACTACGCGCATCCAACGGCTATGACCATGAGAATCATGACCTCCGCGCACATCGTCGTTCACTACCACGAGCTATGGCTCAAGCGCGGCAACCGTCGTTTCTTCCTGCACAAATTGCGCGAAGCTCTGCGCCGCGCGCTGGACGGCATCGCAATCAGCCGCATCTCCCAACCCGCCGACCGGCTGATCGTGGAAATTGCCGACGCCGCTCATGTCGAGGAAGCCCTGCAGCGCCTGACCCGCGTCAGCGGCATTTCGCATCTGGCCGTCGCGCGCGTCCTCCGCCGTCCCGCCCTCGGCACGGATCCGCTCCAGGCCCTTCAAGAAGCTGCGTGGGAGGAAATCCGCAACGAGCACTTCCCGACCTTTGCCGTCCGCGCCCGCCGCAGCGATAAAGACTTTCCGTTGAACGTCCTGGCCGTCGAGCGAGAGGTCGGCGGCTATCTTTACGACCGGTTGCAAGCCGAAGGTCGCAACGTGCGCGTCGACCTGAAAGCGCCCGCGCTCACCTGTCGCATCGAAATCACCCGCGGCCCGCTGCTTGTCTACGCGCGCCGCATCGTCGGCCCCGGCGGACTCCCGCCGAACACCGCGGGCAGGCTCGTATGCCTGCTTTCCGGAGGATTCGACTCTGCTGTCGCCGCATACAAAATGATGAAACGCGGCGCCCATCTTAGCTTTGTCCACTTCTGGGGAGGCGGCGCCGCTGCGGGAGAATCCTCGGTACACGTAGCCCGCCAGCTCGTCGAGCGCCTGCTGCCCTGGCAGTTCACCGCCAAGCTATACCTCGTCCCCTTCGAGCCGCTGCAGCGAGAAATCGCCGCGCAAGCCCCGGAGTCTTTCCGCATCCTGCTCTATCGCCGCCTAATGCTGCGCGTCGCGGAACGCATCGCTCTGCGCAGCCGCAGCAAAGGCATCGTCACCGGCGACAGTCTTGGCCAGGTGGCTTCGCAAACTTTGCAGAATATGCAGGCCGTCGGTTCCGTCGCAAAGTTGCCGGTGTATCGCCCGCTCGTTGGCGACGACAAACTTGAAATTCAGGACATCGCCCGCCGCATCGGTACGCACGATATTTCCGAGCAGCCCTTTCACGATTGCTGCCCGGTGTTTCAACCCAAGTCGCCGGCCCTCTTCGCCACTGTAGAAGCCCTGGACGCCGCCGAAGCCGCGCTAGACGTCGCGTCGCTCGTGGATCGCGCCATTCGAACGCTCACACTCGTGCGCTATCGCTACGCGCAGGGAAAAGCCGAGCACGTCGCGTCCAAGCACACCGCCAACGTTTAACATTTCTTCAAGGGAGTTTTAGCGGCTTGCGGAAGGGGGCCGCCTTGCTACCTGGAGACTACTCCTTTACCAGCGGTTGCCGCGATCGCCTCGATCTCCGCGATCGGCGCCACGTCCACCGCCGCCATGACCACCGCGTCCGCCGCCTCCACTACCGCGTCCACCGCCATATCCGCCGCGCCCGCCACCACCGCCGCTGCGTTCTGCCTGAGGACGTGCTTCATTCACCACGAGATTGCGTCCGCCGAAATTCTGACCGTTCAGCGAATTCACCGCGCGATCCGCATCGTCGTCGCTATTCACTTCGACGAATGCGAACCCGCGCGACTGTCCCGTGAAACGGTCGCGGATTAGATTGACGCCCGAGGGTGTTACACCGATTTGCGAGAACCACTCGTGGAGCTGATCTTCCGTCGCTGAGAACGGAAGATTCCCAATATAGAGCTTCTTCACCTGCCCACTCCTTCTGTCCGGAACCCCATTTGCGAGTCGCGGAGCGCGCCGAAGGACGAGAGTCGTACACGGGCAGTCCGGGTAGCAGGGCCACCACGGGCGCGATACTGGCACTCCAGCGGTCACCAGCATCCTCTCGAAAATTTACCCTATTTGCAACGAGAAAGAGCCCGTAGGCCTCCTCACCGCCAGTTCGGCCCGTCTCCGCACCGCCGCGCTTAACCCCCGAACGCCATCGGTGGTACGATTCCCGGGTTCCCGTCCTAGTGCTCCCGTATCAACGAAAGGCCTGTCACCCTGTAGCGAACACAGGTAAACCCGGGCGAACCTCTTTGACGCTTTTCGCTTTTCGCCCGGTCTCGCAGCGAGGCTCTCATGCGCGGCACGATGATGGACTTCCCGCTCACGCTGCCCACGCTCCTGGAACGGGCTGACAAGCTCTTCGCCCGCGTCGAGATTGTCTCTCGCCGTCCCGATCGCTCCGTCGTGCGCACTTGCTACGGTGACTTCTATCGCCGTGCGCGCCGCCTCGCCTCTGCCCTCACCAGGCTTGGCCTTCGCCACGGCGATCGCGTCGCTTCCATGATGTGGAATCACGCCGGCCACCTCGAAGCTTTCTTCGGTGTCCCCTGCGCCGGCGGCATCCTGCACACGCTAAACCTGCGGCTCCATCCCCACGAAATTGCCGGCATCGCCAACCACGCGGGTGATCGCTTCCTGCTCATCGACGACGTTCTTCTCCCAACCTTCGAGAAATTTCGGCAACAAGCGCCCTTTGAGCGCGTGATTGTCGTCCCATACGGCTGCGGCGAAATTCCGCAAGGCTTCCTCAACTACGAGCAACTCCTCGCGGAGGCCGATGACGATTTCCAGTATCCCAAGCTCGACGAAAACGATGGCGCTGCCATGTGCTTCACCTCGGGCACCACTGGTTTCTCTAAGGGTGTTATCTACTCACACCGCGCCATCATCCTGCATTCCTTCGCCGAGGCCATGGCCGATTGCTTTGCCGTCAGCCATCACGACACGGTTCTTCCCGTCGCTCCAATGTTCCACGCCAACGCCTGGGGCCTCCCCTACACCTGCGTGATGACCGGCGCGCGCCTGATTCTGCCGGGACCCAATCTCGATGCAGAAAGCGTGCTCGACCTTATCGAACAGGAGCACGTCACCATCGCTTGTGGCGTGCCCACCGTTTGGCTTGGCGTCCTCTGCGCCCTGGAAAAAGATCCTGGTCGCTGGCAATTTCCTTCGCCCGTCCGCATAGTCGTTGGCGGCACCGCGCCGCCCATTCGCCTCATGCGCGCCCTCGATAAGCACAATCTCCACATCATGCATCTCTGGGGCATGACGGAAACCACGCCGGTCGCCACCGTCGGCCGCCTCAAACGCCACATGCTCCATTGGACCGAAGACAATCAGTACGAAATTCGCAGCAAGCAAGGTTGGCCCGCGCCGTTCATCGAGCTGCGCGTCACGCGGCCCGACGGCCCGGAAGGCAAAAACATCGAAGCTCCGCGCGATGGAGAAACTCCCGGCGAGCTCGAGGTACGCGGCCCGTGGGTCGCTGCGAGCTACTACAATTCGCCCGACCAGTCTCACCGCTGGACCGAAGACGGTTGGTTCAAAACTGGCGACGTCGCCACCATGGATGATGAAGGCTTCATTAAAATCGTCGATCGCGCCAAGGATCTCGTGAAGTCCGGCGGCGAATGGATCAGCTCCGTCGATCTCGAAAACACTCTGATGGGCCATCCCGCCGTGAAGGAAGCCGCCGTCGTCGGCGTCCCTCACCCCAAATGGCAAGAGCGCCCGCTAGCCGCCGTGGTCCTGAAAGAAGACGCCACCGCCACACCACAGGAGCTCCGCGATTTTCTCGCTAAATCCTTCGCCAAGTGGCAGCTTCCCGACGCGTTTGTCTTCGTCACTGAAATCCCTCGCACCTCCGTCGGCAAATTCAAAAAAATCGCTCTACGCGAACAATTCGCCAACTGGAATTGGGACACCTGAGCGAGAGTCATTATTTCTTACAAATATACCTAACCAGCTATCGGAGATTGAACATCGAACATTGACGAGGATAGATCGCGCATGCGTAACCGAGATCTCGCTGTGTCCCTCTTCGGCCTTTTCACCTTCGGCACACTCTTAATCTCGGCGGCGGGTAAACCTCAGGCTGATGCGCCCATCCCCCGCGAAGCAAAGTCACCCACCAACCTCGGCGGTCAGATGCCTCCGTCGTTCGAACAGGAGGTGGCCCGAGTCGTCGCCGAACTCGATCGCATTGAGGCCGATACTCTCCGCCAGATGGAACGCACCACCCTCGATCGCCAAGGACAAGTTCACACCCTCGGAAAATTACTCCTCTTCGACAAACGCCTCTCGGTCAATCAGAACGAAGCATGCAGTTTCTGCCATACGCCGGAGACCGGATTCACCGGTCCGATTCAAGCTTTGAATGAGACTACCGTCTCGTATCCGGGCTCAGTCAGAACGCGTTTCAGCAACCGCAAGCCGCAGAGCTACATGTACGCGCCCTTCTCGCCGGTGCTCCATTACAACGATCTCCAGGGCGACTTTGTCGGCGGCAATTTCTGGGATATGCGCGCCAGCGGCTACCGTTTGCAGAATCCAAGCGCCGAACAAGCGCAGGGACCGCCGACGAATCCCGTGGAAATGGGTTTCCCCGATTCGGCCTGCGTTGCGTATCGCCTTTCGAACGCTCCCTATCGCAAACTCTTTGAGACCGTGTGGGGCGCGGACTCCTTTACCATTCAATGGCCGCGCGATGTGGAAAGAGTTTGCGCGACTCCCGGGCCGCCGCCGGCGAATGATCTATTCCCGGTGCACTTGAGTCCTGCAGACCGATCTCGCGCCGATCATGTCTACGACGAATTCGGGCTGGCGATTTCCGCATACGAATTCTCGCCAGAGGTGAGTCCTTTCACCTCGAAGTACGATTCCGTGCAGGCAGGAAAAGACCAATTCACGCCGCAGGAAAAATTTGGCTATGAGCTGTTTCGCGGCAAGGCGCGGTGCAACGAGTGCCATCGCGACGGCGGCCCCGGCGAAGAGCCCCTATTTACGGACTTTACCGCCAGTAATCTCGGCGTTCCCAGAAATCCAGGATTGCAATTTTATTACGAGGGCCAGCCCGACCAGCGCGGCTACACTCCCAATATCGGTGCCAACCTCGCGGGAGCGGCGTACGTCGATAAGGGAGTCGGCTCCTTCCTCCGCACGCTGCAAAGCGATAGCGGCCAACTCGATCCTGATGCTGAGTGGCTTAAACGCGCTCCGAAGCTCGACGCCAAGTTCCAAGTGCCCACTCTGCGCAATGTCGACATGCGCCCCACGCCAAGCTTTGTGAAGGCTTACATGCACAATGGCTACTTCAAGAGCCTCAAAGAGGTCGTGCATTTCTACAACACGCGCGACGTCCTGCCTAAGTGCAAGCCAGGCGATCCCGGCGAAAAGCTCACCTGCTGGCCGGAGCCAGAAGACGCAACCAACCTCAATAAAAGGCAACTCGGCGACCTAAAACTGACCAACCAGGAAGAAGACGCCCTCGTCGCCTTCCTGAAAACCCTCACCGACGGCTACAAACCGCCAAGCCCACCACCCGCGAAATAGTTTGAGTTGCGTTCTCGCTGTGCCGTCGCGCCTGATGCGTGGCTCTCCAGCGAAACTCAGATTCGTCGATTGCGTTGCTAGCGAATCGATTCAGCGCTCTTAGCGACGGGATCGCGAATCTGGCTCGGCGGTCCGGTTTTGAAACCGGTGATCCCGACTAGTTCCTTTTCCAAGCTAGCCGCGGCTTCCGGCGCTGTGGTTTTGCCCGTCAGCACAGAATGCACTGCCCGGATATAAGCGCGAGCCACTTCTTCGTATTTCTGTCCAGTAACCGACGACGGTCGACTTACTACGCCGCCCCCATTTTGGTGTTGTCCCACGTCAAAATGAGAATACGCCTTAAGTATCGAAGGCAGCTCATACAGCTCAAGTTGCTTCGGCGGTTCGGCATGGGAACGAACTGTCTCGAGCTGGGTCTCCCTGCGGACCAGGAATCGAATCAACTCCATTGCTTCCGCAGGATGAGCCGACAAACGCGAAACTCCGAGACCGAAGCCTCCTAAACTACCGGCTCGCACAGCCCTGCCGCCGGGGACACTGGTGATTCCGATCCTGTCTCGAATCGTCAGCCAGCTAGACTCGTCGCTCAGAAAGTAATCGGATGCCCACCCGCGCCAGAAAGCAGCTCTTCCGGAGTTCAAGGCGTTCTTGGCGTCCCATTCCTGATACGAAACCACGGCAGGAGGTGATATCCAACCGACCCAGTGCGCAGCGCGTTTCCAGGCACGGATTGCGTCAGGATTGTTCACGCTGATGGTGTCGTCACCTTCGATAATTCGCCCGCCGCCCTCCGACACTTGCCATTCCAGTGCATTGCACGTCAAGTTTTCGCCGTCCGCACCCGGCCATACAAAACCCCAAAAGTCTTTGTGACCTTTGGTCCGCTCCCCCTGCTGGATACGGGCGGCCATTTTCTCCAGTTCATCCCAGCCCCTCGGGGGAGCGCGGTACCCATATTCCTGAAGAAGATCCGCGCGATAAAACAGGACTCCTACGTTGGTGTGATAGGGGACCGCGGCCAGCTTCCCTTTGACCGCGTAAGTCGCCACCAGATCCGGGTCTTCCGAAGACAGTTCCGCGGCGAAATATGGCTTCAGGTCGATCAGATCCTCACTCAGTATTCCGGGCCAGATCACATCGATGCCGTACACATCGGAACTGGAGTCGCCTTTTCGGAGTAGCTCTCGCGTCAGGCCTAGCTGGTCAAGGCCGCTCTCCGGAGCCGGCAGGTGCTTGACCCTAATTCCTGTTTGCAGCGTGAACTCCTGCAATCTTTCGTCCGGGAGGACGATGCGTTCCGACACGTCGTGCGACCACTCTGGATCGAGAAACATGATTGTTACTGGCTCATTGGAAGACGGACGGGAACCAAACAGGCCCCAGAAGAGCAACACGATGGCCGCAAGTCCGGCAATCTTTATCCAACCCGGCCAACCAGGCAGAATAAAACCGATCTTGCGGTTCAATACTTTCACATTCTCCAGCTTCCGTTAGATCGCTGGCCGCTTGTGCCTTACAACCTCCCGCCATCGGCGATCGAGTCTCAAAGAATAGGAGTGATTTCTTGTGCGTACGGATACATTGAAGACCTTACTTCGTGTCTGCGAATGCGACGTAGGCGCCAAATCTTAGGAGCCCCGCGTCAGCGGCAAGCGCTACGTCGTCGCTTATCGCGGCTGACAGTTGCCGGCTTTCCGTCGGGATTGACACCCCAAGCGCATTGGCTACTTGCGCGACTTGGCTCGTTGGCGTGGGTGTGTATGACCGGGGGGCCCCCTCCCCCTATTTTCGATAAGTGTTGATTCTAAAGAGAGTTAAAGTCCTTTGTTTTGATACACTTTCATAAGTGTTGATTCTAAATGGTTTAGGCGGCATGCAGCTTGCATCCCAGGATCTGAATTACGAGGATGGAGGGACTTCCCGCGAGGGTCGCTGCGAACGTGCTGGGGCGTCAATTTCATAACCTAAGATAGCACGAAATAGCCCTATTGTCAAGTAACATATATTGTTGGTGAGTTACTCATTCGAACGGATTGGGAACTTGTTGGAGGAGCGGGAGTTACTGAGTACAAGCACGTGCATAGCACAGGCTCTGCGCGCCCCCAAAACCGTCCGTGCAGTGTTCTTTCCGTTCCGACTGACCGCTGTCACCTGACGGCTGCCGAACCACTTTCGCAGCCGTCAGATGCGATAGGGAGCGCGCACCGGTTAGGTGCGGTAGCTGGCATTGATGCGGACATACTCCGCGGTGAAGTCGCAGGTCCAGTAGCGGGCGCGCGCATTGCCAGAGTGCAGGTGCACCACGATGGGCACATGGTCCGCTAACAGGCGATTGCTGGCAGCGCGTTCGTTGAAATCGAGCGGCTGGCCCCGGCGCAGCACCGGAATTCCCGCCATGGTGATGTCGACGCGCGCAGGATCGAAAGGGACGCCCGCCCGGCCGGCAGCGGCGAAGACGCGGCCCCAGTTGGGGTCGCCGCCGGCGAACGCGGTTTTGACCAGCGGCGAAGTGGCGATCGTCTCTGCAATGCGGCGTGCCGCGGCCTCGTCCTTCGCGCCGCGCACGTCGATTTCGATCACGCGTTGCGCGCCCTCGCCGTCGGCGACGATTTGCAGCGCCAGCGAATGGCACACTTCTTCGAGGGCCGCGGTGAAATCGCGATGCGCTTTGCTTCCGTCCTTGATGGAAGGCGCGCCCGCTTCGCCGTTGGCCAGAACAAGGAGCGAATCATTCGTCGAAGTATCGCCGTCGATGCTGATCGCGTTAAACGTGCGCGCGGTCACTTCCCTGAGCGTCTTTTGCAGCAGAGAAGGCGCAATGGCGGCGTCCGTGGTCACAAACGCGAGCGTGGTCGCCATGTTCGGGTGGATCATGCCGGCGCCTTTGGCGCAGCCGACCATGTGGATTCGTTTGTGACCCATTGTGAAAGAAGCTGCCGCCGTCTTTGGACGCGTGTCCGTGGTGCAGATCGCCAGCGAAACTTCCGCGAAGGAGCGCGCGGAGGAACGACGATGCCGCGACAGCAGCGGCACGGCGCGCAGGATTTTGTCGATCGGCAGCGGAACTCCGATGACGCCGGTCGAGCAAACGAGAACTTCTTCCGGAGCGCAGGCGAGGCCCTTCGCGGTTTCGGCGACGGTGCGCAGTGCGGCAGCATGGCCTGCGGCGCCTGTCGCGCAATTCGCGTTGCCCGCGTTGACCACCACCGCACGCATTCTGCCCTTTGACGCGCGCAAATGCGCTTTGGAAATGAGCACGGGGGCCGCAACCACCAGGTTTTGCGTGAATACTCCGGCCGCCGAAGCGGGAACGTCGCTGGATAAAATGGCAAGATCGAGCGCGCCGGTCTTTTTCAGGCCGCAGGCTGTCGCAGCGAAGCGAAAGCCGCGCGGAAGCGAGGCTTCAGACAGAGCGTGTTGCATTCTCGGCGGGGTCATGGCGTGAGCGCGATGCTCACGGAAGGAACCTCCGATCCTCCCCGGAATTTGCGCCGCTTAAAAGGGCGCGTAGCTCCGAGAGCGTTTGTTGAAGTCGGACGGATTGCGTGCTCATGGCGTGGCTCCTCGTTTGTTGCTCAGTTTGGTGATGCGATCCTGCAAATCCGAAATGGCGGCGCGCACGGACTCCGGCGCGGTTCCACCAGGAACTTTTTTGCTGGCGAGCGCTGCGTCCAGACTTACGCTCGCGGCGAAGTCGGCTGCAAATTCCGGAGCGATTTTCTTGAGCGTTTCCAGCGGCAGCGACGTCCAGGGAACATTGTGCTTCTCGGCTTCACGCAGAACTTTGCCGACAATGTCGTGCGCTTGCCGGAATGGCATTCCTTTGTGCACCAGATAATCGGCGGCTTCGGTGGCCAGCAGCACGGGGTTGGAGGCGGCAGCTCGCATGCGTTCGGCATTGAATTTAGTGGTGGCCAACGCTCCGGTGGCGACGGCGAGCATATCGGCGATCTGGTCGTGGGCGGAAAAGAGCGCTTCCTTGTCTTCCTGCAGGTCGCGCTGGTAACTGCTGGGCAAGCCTTTCAGCGTGGTGAGCAGGGAGAACAGGGCCGCGGTGATGCGGCCGGTTTTGCCGCGGATCAGCTCCCAGGAATCGGGATTTTTTTTCTGCGGCATCAAGCTGCTGCCGGTGGAATATTCGTCGGGAAGAATGACGTACGCAAATTCCTGCGACGCAAAAATCACGAAGTCTTCCGCGAGGCGCGAGAGGTGCGTGGCGATTCCGGCCAGCGCGAACAGATAATCGAGCGCGAAATCGCGATCGCTCACCGCGTCGAGGCTGTTGGACGTGATGCGCGAAAAACCGAGCTCGCGCGCAACCGCGTTGCGGTCAATTCCGAAACTGTTGCCCGCCAGAGCGCCCGAGCCCATGGGGCAAGCGTCGGCAGTTTCAGCGGCATGTTGCAGCCGGGCGAGATCGCGAGAAAAAGCTTCCGCATGCGCGAGGAGAAAGTGCGAAAGCAGAATCGGCTGCGCGTGCTGCATGTGCGTCATGCCAGCCATAGGCACGCCAAAATTTGTTTTGGCTTGTTCGAGAAAAGCGCGCAGCAGCTCGAAGAGGCTGGACTGAATTTTCTCCGCGGCATCCATGACGAAGAGGCGAAAATCGGTAGCGACCAGCTCGTTGCGGCTGCGGCCAGTGTGCAGCTTCCAGCCGAGCGCGCCGAGTTCATGGACCAGCGCACTTTCCACGAAGTGGTGGACGTCTTCGGCGGCGGAGCCTTCGAGGAAGGACGGATCATTGCTTAGCTGTTTGGCAATGTTGTCGAGCGCGAGCAGCGTGTCGTGCAACTCTGTTGCGGTCAAAATGCCAACGATCTGCAACGCCTTCGCCCAGGCACGATCGACTGCAAGCTCGTAGGGCAACAAGCGGCGGTCGAACGCAAAGGAGCGCTGGAACGCGTCGAACTGTTTGTCGGGTTCGCGGTCGAAGCGGCCGCCCCAGAGGCGGTCGTCTTTGCGTTGGGGTTTTGTAGTCATTGGGCAGTTGTTAGTTGTTAGTTTTCAGTTTTCAGCTTTCAGTTACAGGTACTGGCCGGGCTGCAGGGTTCCTGTGTGAACTCAAAACCGACCCTCAGCGGCTAAAGCCTTGTTGATTTTGCGTCAGTTACGGCACGGCTGAAGCCGTGCCCTGACGAAAAACCAGGGTTCCCAGAGAGACTCTAAAGCCCCCACCTCCTAAAGAAAAACCTAAGAGCCCGCTTCGGAAAGCGGGCGCTACAAAACCTGAAACGCTACGATCCTGCCCAGGTGGGGCACAGCATGCTGCGCCCCTACTATGGCTATTAGTCGTTGCCGCTTTCCGCTTTGGCTTTCGGGCGGACTGTTACCGGGAGCGCGAAAAGGTTGATGAAGCCTTCGGCGTCCTTGGGATTGTAGCGGCCCATAGTGAAACTGGCGAGGTCGGTGCGATAGAGCGAGAAGGGCGAGACGCGTTTTGTGACGGTGAGCGTGCCCTTCCACAATTTGAGGCCGACGACGCCGGTGACGCGCTGCTGCGAGACGCTGAAAAATCCGTCGAGCGCGGCGCGCAGCGGCGAAAACCACAAGCCGTAGTAAACCAACTCGGCGTAGCGCAGCGAAAGCGCCTGCTGGAAATGCGCGGTCTCGCGATCCACGGTAAGCGCTTCGAGTTCGCGATGCGCGGTGATGAGCAAGGTGCCGCCGGGAGTCTCGTAAGCGCCGCGCGACTTCATACCGACAAGGCGATTTTCGACAATGTCCGTGCGGCCGATGCCATGCTTCGCGGCGACTTCGTTCAGCGTGTTCAGCAATTCGATGGGGTTGGCTTTGGCGCCGTTCACGGATACCGGAAAGCCCGCTTCGAAACCGATTTCGACTTCGGCGGCTTTGTCCGGCGCTTTTTCCGGAGAGGCGATCCATTGCCACATGGCTTCGTTGGGCGAATTGGCGGGATCTTCAAGCTCGCCGCCCTCGTGGCTGAGGTGCCAGATGTTGCGATCGCGGCTGTAGATATTTTTCTTGCTCTGCTCGACCGGAACGTTGTGTTTTTGAGCGTAGGCGATGGCGTCTTCGCGGGAATCGATGTCCCACTCGCGCCAAGGGGCGATGATTTGCAGATTTGGCGCAATCGCTTTGTAGGCGAGTTCGAAACGAACTTGATCGTTGCCTTTGCCGGTGCAGCCGTGGGAAAGGCCGTCGGCGCCGAGCTTCAGCGCGATTTCCGCCTGGCGCTTGCCGAGGATGGGCCGGGCCATGGATGTGCCGAGCAGGTAGGTGTGCTCATAGACGGCGCCGGCGCGCAGCGTGGGCCAGACGTACTCACGGACGAACTCTTCGCGCAGGTCTTCGACGTAGGCGGTGGAGGCGCCGGTGGCGAGAGCTTTTTTGCGCGCGGCTTCGAGATCTTCCTGCTGGCCGACGTCGCCAATCATGGCGATGACTTCGCACTGATAATTTTCTTTGAGCCAGGGAATGATGATGGAAGTGTCGAGGCCGCCGGAATAGGCGAGGACGACTTTTTTGGGCTTCGGCTTGTTTGATGCTGTGTTCACAATTCCTCTCTTCGTTTAAATGGTTGCCAAGCTGGGGCGCAGCAATGCTGCGCCCCTACAAAATTCGCCGAGCAAGATGCTGGCGCTACGTGCTGTTGGTGCGTGCATTGCCTAGAACAGGGTGTGCAGGATGGCCTTCTGCACGTACATGCGATTTTCGGATTGGTCGAGGACGAGCGAGCGCGGGCCATCGAGAATTTCCGGGGTGACTTCGAGGCCGCGGTGCGCCGGAAGACAGTGCATGAAAACGGCGTCGGGCGCCGCGAGCGACATCAATTCGGCATTGACTTGATAGGGCTGGAAGATTGCGTTGCGCACTTCGCCCTCCTCCTCAAAACCCATGCTGGTCCAAGAATCGGTGTACACGCCCTGCGCGCCGGCGACCGCTTCGCGCGGATCGGTCATTAATTCGATTTTGGCTTTTGTTTCGCGAGCGACGCGTTTGCCGTCGGCCACGACTTCAGCAGCGGGAGCATAGTCCGGCGGAGTGGCAATGCG
>Ga0137359_10001753_pt1 | contig 17357 bp, 19 predicted proteins | sample Mad1_40_16metaG_FD_108281 | JGI IMG/M metagenome (GOLD analysis project Ga0137359, IMG submission 108281) | Vadose zone soil microbial communities from Angelo Coast Range Reserve, California, USA - Mad1_40_16 metaG | ecosystem: Environmental > Terrestrial > Soil > Vadose zone | place: USA... | reverse complement strand
GAGCGGCTCGGCGCGGTCAGCAAGGAAGACGAGGAATGGGTTGAGGTCGAAAGGCCGGGTGCCGTTGTGCATCTCGTAATTCGGCAGCGCCACCTCGCCGATCTGGACCTGACAGCTCGGGCACCAGGAGAGCACCGTCGATGTGCCAGCCGTGGCGAGACCATCGATCGTCGCAAAGCCGACACGCGCCGTATTGTCGAAATCGCCCTCGCGGAACTGATAGACGCCGCAGCACTGCCCGGGCCCGCCCATGACCTCGTAGTCGACTGCGAGGAGGTCGAGCACGTCGAGGCATAAGAGCGCAATGTGCGGGGTCTTGATGATGTTGCACCCGGTGTAGAAAACCACATCGGGCGGGCTCCGGCGTGAGGGCTCCAACTGCCCCTTGACGCGGGCCAATGTCTCGGGCGGCAGCTGCAGGCGCGACAGAATGCGCACACCGCGGCTCATCGTCTGAAAGCCCTGCCGCCAGCGGGTGTTGAGCGGCTTGTCGCCGGTCTGTGCGCGGGCGAAGCCGCGGGCGAGCTGCACCATAAAGCGCGCGTTGATGCCCTCGGGACAGGCCGGGATGCAGTTGCCGCTGCCGCTGCACACCGAGGCCCAGCGGATCGCCTCCGGGGTCCCGGTCCCCCCGGTAATCAAATTGACGATGCCGCCAGCCGTTTCTTCCGCATTCGCCTCGCCGAGCCCGGCGGGGATCACCATCGGGCAAGCCCGAAAGCATTCGCCGCAACGCGTGCACGCCTCGGCGATCGCCTCGCCCCGCACCCTGAAATCTTCGAGGTATCTCCCCGCCAACTCGCGTTCGCTCATGCAATCGCTCCGGTTCTACGGCTCAGCTTACAATACCCAAGCGGATGAATATATCCAACGAGTGGCACGCCGAGGATGACGGGACAACGGAGATGCGCAAGCTGTTACGGTGCTACGCGGAGCGCCACCACGGGCAATGGGAAGCGTTTTGTCTAGATTTTGATATCGCAGTTCAGGGTTCGTCATTCGAAGAGGTCTATCACGACTTAAACGTCGCAGTGACTGACTACGTAGAACGAGTGAGCGGCCTCCCCACGGACGACCGAGACCGGCTCCTGCATCGACGGGCTCCGTTCTGGTCGCGCATGCGGTTCTTATTTGCTTTTCTTCACGCGGCACTTCGGTCGAGCGGCGGCGATGACGATGAGAGGCACGGGTACACGCTGGCCTGCACAGTGTGAAGTTTCGGGACTTTATCAGCGTCCTCGAAGCACATGGCTTCGAGTTAAAGCGCACGGTAGGAAGTCATCGGCGATACGAAGGAACAATAGGTGGGCGGATCCATCTTGTTACCGTCGCTTACCATTCCGCGAGCGATGAAATTCGCCCGAAAACATTGGCCTCTATGATCAGGCAGTCTGGACTGCCAAGGAGGCTCTTCAGATAGCCACACTCGGCTGCAGGCGCGACGACCTCACAGCGGGATGACGAGCAGCGTGTCGATCTTTTGGCTGTCGAGGACGACGAGGCGCTCGATGAAGCGGTAGGGCTGGCTCGTCAAATCGATACGGTCGAGATATCGGCCGGCGGCGAACAGGCTCATCTCGCCGTCATGCATGATCCGCACGGCTATGAAGTTCGAGCGCACCCGCGCCACCGTCGTGTCGACTTGCTCGACGCGGATCGGGCCGACGATGTGGCGGTAGCGGTGCGGCTCGAAAATGTTGGCTTGGCGCAGCGCCGTCACCCGGTCGATCAGCATGCCGCGCGAAGCGGCATAGACGACCCCGTGCTGCAACCCGGCTTCATGGCTGGCGCGGCTGGTGATGACGTAGCGGCACTGCTCGACGAAGAAATCGGGCCAGTCCTCGAGCCGGTCTTCGTCGATGCAGTCGACATAGGCGGCGATCAGCTCGTGCACCCCGAGCCGGACGGTAACATCGTCCATCACACGCGCCCCAAGGGATCAGCGCAGTGCGCCCTTCGAGACGGCCGCTTCGCGACCTCCTCAGGATGAGGCGTTTTTCTTAAAGCCATTCACGGTATCCTCATGCTGAGGAGCGCCCCAGAGGCGCGTCTCGAAGCACGCACAACTGCGATGCAGCCCTGTTAGGCACCGGTGAGGGCGCGGTACTCCTTCCAGAAGCCACGGATCGCGGCCTCGCTGGTGCGGAAGGGCTGCGGCTGGGCGTCGTAGCCGCCCATCATGACGACGCCGTTGTCCTCGTCGTTGTAGCGTATCGCGCGCTGGACAAGCCCGCCGATGCAGCCGTCCTCCATCGAGATATAGCCGGCGGCGCCGACCAGATTGCCCTGCCTGAGGCGCCGTTCGGTCATCGCTTCGTCATCGTCCTCGAAGCCGATGTGGATCCACTCGAGCTCGGTCTTTTCAAGCCCGCGCGGGCGAATGACGCGGACCGCGAGCGTGTTGCGGATCTGCTGCAACACCATGCTCGGGAAGACGGTCAGGATCTGCACCGAGATGCCGTCGCCATATTCGTCGATCGACTCAATGATCGAGCTGTCCTTGAGCTGGAACCCGCTGTCCGAGCGCAGCGCCGCCTGTTTGTAATCGGCGTCCTCCTGCGCATAATCCAGCTTTGAATAGCTGAAGTGATGAGCACCGCTGTCATCCATGACAATCCCCCCTTCCTGGCTGAGGCGATTGATCCGGAAAGTCGTCAGGAATAAATGCAGGATGCTGGCGTGATAGGTATCCTTGACGTTCTCGGCGTAGAGCTTCCAATTATTCGGCAATACCTGGGTGCTGCGGCCCAGAACCCGAGCCGGCCGGTTCAGCACGCGACTGATTCCGCCGGAGATTTTCGGTCCGAGATAGGTTTCGAGATCGGGCGTGTCGTCGCGGAACGACCCGAAAACCAATCCGGCAAACTCCGCCACCCGCAACCGCTGAAGATTGTGGTCGTCCTTGCGGAATTCGGGCGGCATGCCGCCTTGTCGCTTGACCCCGCGCTCGAACGCGACACCGGTCAGCTTGCCCGTCAGATCATAGGTCCAGCCGTGATAGATGCAGCTGATCTCTTTGACGTTGCCGCGCCGCTCGAGGCACAACAGGTTGCCGCGATGCGCGCAGCGGTTGACGACGGCGTTGATCTCGCCCTCCTCGTCGCGCGTGACGATCACCGCTGTTTCTCCGATCGTCGTGGCGACGTAATCGCCCGCATTCGGGATCTCGGAGGTGAGACAGAGAAAGCTCCAGGTCGGACCCTTGAAGATCCGCTCCTGCTCGAGCCGGTACTGGTCAGGATCGGTGTAGATCCGGAAGGGGATCTCGGTCAGGCCATTCGAGGGCCACGGAACTCCCCGCATCGCGTGGGCGCCGAGCTCTGACATGTTTTTCTCTCCTCTTCACGGTAATGGCAGCCATGATAGCAGGAACATGGCGGCTGGGGAAATTCGCTTGCAGCGACCATGCCGATGGCGGACCATCGGCCGCAGCAGGCTTTCCGCCAAAGGGACCAGGCATGGACGAACTCTATTTGCGCAGCGGCATTTTTCTCGCGCCGTTCCACAATCACGACGAGAACCCGACCCTGTCGATCGAGCGCGACGTCGAGCTGCTCGAGCATCTCGACCGGCTGAACTATCACGAGGCGTGGATCGGCGAGCATCATTCGGGCGGGTTCGAGCTGATCGCCTGTCCGGAGATGTTCATCGCCGCGGCGGCGCAGCGCACCCGCCACATCCGCCTCGGCACCGGCGTCGTCTCGCTGCCCTACCACAACCCGTTCATGCTCGCCGACCGCATGGTGCAGCTCGACCACATGACGCGCGGCCGGGCGATGTTCGGCGTCGGCCCCGGCGCCCTCGTCCACGACGCGCTGAAGATCGGGATCGACCCCGGCGCCCAGCGGAAGATGATGAACGAGGCGCTCGAGGTGATCATCCCGTTGCTGCGCGGCGAAACCGTCAATCGCAAGACCGACTGGTTCAACCTGACCGAAGCGCAGCTGCAGCTGCGCTCCTATACCCGCCCGACAATGGAGTTGGCGGTCGCGGCGGCGCGCTCGCCGGCGGGGTCGCTGGCCGCCGGGAAATACGGCATCGGCATGCTGTCGATCGGCGGCACCAGCCCCGCGGCGATGGAGCGGCACACCGAGAATTGGGGTCTCTATGAGGAGACGGCGCGGGCCAACGGGCATGTCCCCGACCGCAGGAACTGGCGGGTCGTCGGCATGTTCCACATCGCCGAGACGCGCGAAGAGGCGCGCAAGAATGTACAATTCGGCGTGCAGGCTTTCGCCGACTACTTCCGCGACGTGGCGACCTTCCCGATCATTCCGCCGGATGTCCCCGACCCCTATGAGTGGCTGGTCGAGACCGGCACCGGGTGCGTCGGCACCCCCGACGACGCGATCGCCTATATCGACCGGCTGATCGCCGGGTCAGGCGGGTTCGGTGTGATTGCCGAGCTGGCGCAGAACTGGGCCGATTGGGACGCGACCAAGAAGCACTACGAGCTGATGGCCCGTTTTGTCCACCCGCATTTCCAGAAGAGCCGGGAATTGCTGCGTGGCAGCTACGACTACGCCACCAGCCACCACGAGGACTTCACCGGCAAGGCCGGAGCGGCGATACAGGCCGAGATCGACCGGCACGCCGCCCGACGTTCCGCCGAGCCGGAGAGGTCCGCGGCGGAGTAGTTTCCCAACGCTGCGCCGAGAAAGGGTCTGACGGACGCTGAAAAAAAGCCGTTCTTTGTGAGGGCTAACGAGTACAGGTACGATCGCGCTCGAGCCGCCCGAGAAACTCTTCGAAATATAACCAGAGCTCTCCGGCAACGTCCCTAGCCGCGGGCGCCTTACCCGGTCCTGCCCGGACCATCTCCTGTTGTTGACGCGAGGCCTCGCAGGCGAGTATCGCCGCGGCGACCTTGTTCTCTTCTGACATGGCCGTCTCCTCAGGCTAGGGCGCCCAATTGGCCGGGTTCCCAGCGTCCTCCGGATGGCTAGACCTTGAGCGTCCTATCAACCACCCTATAGGTCTTCAGTCCCAAGCCGCGCGCCATTTCTTTCGCTCGTTTCTTGGCCTCTTCCTTATTGTCCACCAGAAAGATCTCTGGAGCCCCAATAGTGCCGTTACCCTGATCATCGCGTTTAGAGATCATTGCGCGAAACCCATCGCCGTCCTGTTGGATCGTCAGACGTACGATCATTGCCCGCCCCTTTCATCGCGCTCAGGGGGATTTTCGGATTGCGCTATCTGTTGCCGTGCGACCTGAAGCCACGGGTCACGGACCGCCAGCCCGCGCTTGACCCACGGTAAGCCACTTGGATCACTCGCTTCGTAGAGCCCCTGCGCGAGCTCCTCGACTGAGCGTCTCACATCGGATGCTTCCATCAGTAGACCTTTCAAAAGTGTTCCGTTATCGAGGATGGCCATTTTGATGAGCACCTCGCTGGCTCGAATCGTCTGGAGACTTGCACATTGCATCGCCGGCCTTTTGCGGCACCATCGCACCCCCGCCTTGGCTACGCAGGCGGGAGTGTGTGCCTCTCTCTTTGGCGAGGCTCAGCTCTCAGCCGTCGGCGCCCGGATGACTGTCGCTCCGACGACGAAACTAGATATAGTATCGACCGACACTCGTTACGAGCCTCCGATGACCCTGCCCCCGGATGTGGAACGTGGGTCACACCCGCTCGCGATCCCACGTTCATCGTCGTCGGGATCTGTCCGGGGCGCTGGATCCGGGACCAGAATTGATCTACCGGGGTCCGTACACTCCCGGCGCACGATCAATTCGCGACGATCGATTCCCACCTCCCGGCTGTCATGCGTGTGCCAAAAAGGCACCACCAAAATGCCTATGATGTTGACTATTCAGACAACCGGGCGAGATCGTCGAGCACCTTCGCTATCAGCTCTTGCCGCCGCGGAGCCCGTGCCTCGAGCGTCGCAGCGAAAAGTTGGATCAAATAGCGCGCCTTTGCTGCCGCCTCGGGCCAAGTCGTTGACGGAGCCGCGACGGCATGGCGCTCGAATTCTTCCTGGCGGCGGCGCAGGGCAGCCTGATCGGCCTCCACATCATGAAGACGCCGGCGGATCTCGGTCGATTTCTGTGCGGCCATGCCGCGATACTCGTCGAGGTCGACTGGGTTGTCTGTCATGATAATTTGCCCTTCCCGGCGGGCGCTATCCCTATTTCGCGATCCGACACAACCGGGCAGCGCCGAAACGATGGAAGAAAGTCCCGCCGCGACACACCTCAAATCGGCGCCGATGCCGAGACATATGCCACCCGCCGCAGCATTTTAAGTCGCGCACGCCCTGCGGCAATTCGACCATTCTAAATCATCAAGGTATATTGGGATGACGAGCACCCGGTTCAATTCCATGATTGACAAGTAATGTTGGCCGGCTTTAAGGGCATTGCTCCACGGTTTGCCCGGGCGTGGCGGTACTTTGCCCGCGAAGGTGACCCCTGATAACAGCGGATAATCAGACCCGAGATATTCCAGAATAGTCCGCGGAATTATTCGCGATTGTATATCACAACTTCGACCCCATTTAGGAAACTCGCGACAAGCACCCATGTCGCATCAAACGTGCTTTCAGGATTGGCGCAAACGCACGCGTCGAATGCAGAGACAGGAGCAATAGACCGCCCCAGGTGGTCAGGATGCGCTCATGCAAAGCAGCACTATCAAGCACCTCATTCTTGCCGCCGAGAGCGGCGACGCCGCCGCACAATTCAATCTTGGTGTCCTCTGCGACAGCCGTCTGGATGACAATGGGTATCCCATCGACGGCAACCGCGCCGAGGCCATGAAATGGCTGCTGGCTGCCGCCGAACAGGGTCTGGCACGCGCTCAGAGTAAGCTCGCGCAGATGTACGCCGAAGGGCCGGATGCGCCGGGAGATTATATCAACGCCTGTGCCTGGTTCCTCCTGGCGATGACAAATTTGCGCGGCATACACCACCACAGAGCTCGATCAGGATACGATCGTGTTTCCTCGTATTTGACGCCGGCTCAGCTCGCAACGGCGAGGCGCCTTGCAGCCAACTGGAAAACGGATAGAAAGAAGAAAGCTGCTGCTGTCCGATCGCCTGAAAATGTCTTGGTCGAAGGGCAAGCATGATGTAGGTCTAGTGCTCAGACACAGTCAGACGATTCGCCGCGCGACAGTAGACCCGTTCCAAAAGTCGCAAAAATACTGTCACACCGGCGAAGGCCGGTGTCCATGCCGAGCATAGGTCCCGGCCTTCGCCGGGAAGACGAGCACCGAACGTCGCGGCTGGTGAGCACCAGATATTATGCTGAAGGTCCCCTGGGGCTTGTCGTGAACCATTTGAATGCGTCTGACCACTAGTTTGTCTCACCTTTCGTTTTTCCCGTGTCCGTCTTCTCATGGTCCTGGCATTTGCTCCGTTGTTAGCACCTCTGCGTAACAGACAGTTGTGCGGTAGGTGTGAGACACGGCGAGAAGGTCGTGCGCGCCGCACCACCGATCAGGGCGGCCGCGCGTGCGTCTTTGATGAAATTGGGTCGTGCTGGCAGCACAATCAAATGATCCGGCCGTTCGATCCCGTGTCGCCGAGACCGCCACCGAGTTGTAAGGCGACCCCGAAGAGCCTATGTTTGTCAATGTCGACTCCCCCGTGGTTCGGCTGGCTCTCCCGAGCGCGCGATAGAGCGCCGGACCTGCTCCCCGCACCGTGTTGAAGTTTGACCCGTCGCTCGCTTCCGGGCGACGGCAATTTTCGTTCTTGGAAGGGACGGCAATGGCTATCGGAACCGTAAAATGGTTCAATCCCCAAAAGGGTTACGGCTTCATTCAGCCTGACGACGGCGCGCAGGACGTGTTCGTCCATATCTCGGCGGTGGAGCGCTCAGGCATCGGCAATTTGCACGAAGGTCAAAAGGTGAGCTTCGACCTCGAGCGCGGCGATCGAGGGAAGACCTCGGCTGTCAACTTGAAGCAAGGTTAGCGCAAGCAGGGGGAGTGGCGCTCATTCGTGTGACTCCCCTCGCCTCGCCCGCTACCGTAGAGAGACGCGGCTCGACGAAAAGGATGATCGCTGATGCAAGTTTTTGTGCGCGACAACGACGTCAATTCAGCATTGCGGGTCTTAAAGAAAAAGATGCAGCGCGAAGGCACCTTCCGCGAGATGAAGCGGCGGCGAGCTTACGAAAAGCCGTCGGAACGCCGGGTGCGCGAGAAGGCCGAGGCAATCCGTCGCCATCGCAAGATGCTGCGAAAACGCCTAGAGCGCGAGGGATATTAATCTCACGCACAAATTCGGGATACTGCGACCTCGGAGAGGGCACGCCTTCCTGGTAACCTGATAACTAGGAGTACGCCGATGGCGTTCAGACCGAATTACCGTTTCGAGCGCGCGGAGCGCGACCGGCAGAAAAAAGCGAGAAAGGACGAAAAACTGAAGCGCCAGCAGGAACGCACCTCGGTGCGACAGGACAGCAGCTCTACCGAGCCCACCGAAGGCGGCGATTCGCCTAAAACCTAAATCTCACCGCGGCCCTCGGGTGAACCACTGTGCCCGCTGCCCTCACGCCCGCTGAGATGTGCCATCGGCGTCCCGCGACGACCAGGCCTCGGGCGTTTAGACGCCACCGACTCACCTAGAACATCGCGATAATCGAACTGCCCCGCTGCAGTTCGAGCAGAGTTGCGTCGCCGACCGCCCCGGTCTCCAGCCTTCCCAGATCTTGGCGGCCCAGCGCCCGCATCGACAAAGTCGTGGTTCCGGCGCCGCATCGGCCGCGTCGACGCCGAGCGAGGTGCCACCCCGGTACGCATGTGTATGGAGGTCGATCAGCCCGGGTACGACCAGAAGCCCGGGTGCATCGACAATCTGGGCCCCTCTGCTGGGAGATCGGGGCCAACTGCTTTGACCCTACCTTCGGCGAACGCGAGATCGGCCGTCTCGTCGCGCCCGCTCGCGGGGTCGATGACGCGGCCGCCTCGCAGGATCAAATCTGTCGCCGATCGAACCGTCGCCCCGGCCATGATCGCCCCCAGCAAACCCCGTCCGTCTCAATGTGGAACGTGGTACAACAGGCGCGGCCAGAGGCCGATAACGCCGATCATGATCAGGTAAATTGCGACCACGTAATTCAAGAGGCGCGGCACGAGAAGAATGAGTATACCAGCGATGAGCGCGGCCAGCGGCTGGATCACGACAATATCGAGGGTCATGAGGCGGAGTCCCTATTTCGTGCGACAATAAGGCCGGTAACAGCGGAGGTGCATATGGAGGAGGTCTTCACCGGCGGTTGCCTTTGCGGGGCCGTACGCTACCGCATCACCGCCGCACCCGTCGAGGCGCTCTACTGTCATTGCCGGATGTGCCAGCGGGCGCATGGCGCACCGGTTATCGCCTGGCTCACCGTGCCGCTCGACAGCTTTGCGGTCACGGCCGGGAACCCCGTCGCCTACGCTTCCTCGGCCAAAGCGTTCCGGCATTTCTGCGGCGGATGCGGCACGCCGCTGACCTGGCGAGCGACGGACAACCCGAGGCTGGTCGACATCAGCATCGCCACTCTCGACAACCCCGAGGTGGTCGAGCCGGCCCTGCACCTTTGGACGGAAGGCCAGATCGCCTGGTTCGAAATCGCCGATCACCTGCCCCGCTACCCGACGAATGAGCGGCCCAAAACGATGCTGTGAACCGCCCAGCCGCTGTACCTGTGACCTTGACTTGGTGGAAATGCTCGGCCCGGTTTAGGAGTCGGTGGATGGGTTTCGGATCGTGAGCCGATCAATCTTCTGAATCGATGTCGGAGCGGACTACTCAGGCGATGTTGCGGAAGGTGCCGAACGCGGCGGCTCCCGAGCCACTGACTCCCTCCTCCAGGGTGCCTGCAGCCACCCTGGAGCGGCAGGACGGCGCGCTGTCTGCGACATCCGCTACCGATGATCCGGCCTTGGGCGCTGCGAGGTATCGGCGGCGAGTGCTGCTAGTGCTTTCGGCGATAGTGCTGGCGCTGGTTCTCTACTGGGCCTCGGGCTATTTCTTCGCCTACACAGACGATGCCTACGTTACTTCCGACCTGGTCAGCGTCGCTCCCTATATCAGCGGGCGGATTGTCAGCGTAAACATTGTCGACAACCAGACAGTGAAAAAAGGCGAATTGCTGGCGACGATCGATCCGACGCCGTTCCAGCTGACCTTGAACGAAAAGCAGGCGAAAAGGACGGAAGCCGAGGCGCAGCTTGCGGTCGATCGCGACGTCATCGCAGCGACGCAGGCGCACCGGGACGATGCCGCAGCGAAGGAGCGGCTGGCGAACGACAATTTGCGCCGTGCGACGCCGATCACAGAGGAAGGCTTTCTCTCGCGGCAGGCGCTCGATACGGCAACGGCGAAGGAGCAGGAAGCAAAAGCGGCGCTGGCCGACGCCGAGGCGGCCATCGCAAAAGCGCAGCAGATGTTGACGCTGCATCAAGCAACGGTCGCGACGATCAGCGCCGAAATCTCCTATCTACAATGGCAGCTCGCTCAGACAAATCTGCTCGCACCGACCGACGGCACCATCACCCAACTCACGCTGCGGGCCGGCGATCAGGCAGTGGAAAATGCGCCGCTGATCGGTCTGGTCGACGCGCATGCCTGGCGGATTTACGCTAATTACAAGGAAAGCGTGATCCGTCATATGAAAGTAGGCCATACGGCCTGGGTCTGGCTCGACACCTACCCGTGGCATCTTCATCCTGCCACGATCCAAGGTATTGCCCGCGGAATTAGCCGTGATCAGACGGAGCGCAAACTGTTGCCGTATGTCGCGCCAACGACAGACTGGATCCGGTTGGAGCGGCGTTTTCCGGTGACCTTGGTATTGCAGGAGCAAAGCCCGGACATCGTCCTCCACATGGGCGCCGACGCGCGCACCCTCCTCTTCTACTGAGGCGAAATCGTGTTGCGGGAGATCACCGGCGCGCTCGGCACCGAATTGCGCTCGCTCGAGCCTCGCGGTCCACGCGGCACAGAGGCTCTGGCGGCAGCGCTTTCCGTGGCTTTGGCCGTCGTAGCCGCGCTCGTTTTGCATTCCGACGAACCTTGGTGGGCGGCGATTTCCGCCTGGATGGTGACGCGATCCTCGTTGGCGGTCTCGCTGTCGCGCGGAGCGACGCGCGTCATCGGCAGCGCCGCCGGTGCTGCAATCGCGGTGATCGTCATCGGCTTGTTCGTCTATGATCCGCTGTCGTTCTGCCTATGCCTGTTTGTGTTGGCATGCGCCGGCCTGATCGGATTCGCAACCTCGCGTCACGGCTATGCTTGGCTGATTGGAGCGATCACCGGCAATCTGGTGATGCTGATGGCGCTCGATCAGCCGCAAATCACGTTTACGATCGCCGTGAACCGTGTTTTCGATGTGACGATCGGTACGGCGGCGGCGCTGCTCATAACTTTTTTGCTACCCGCGCTTCCCGACGCCCCGGTCAGTCCCGCGGCGAGCTCACCGAATCCTCTGCCGCTGTTGTTTTGGTCGCGCCGCCATGCTCGCCAGTTCGAACGCTGGTTGCGCGAGATTTGGCCGTTGGTGTTGCACGCCTGCCGCGGCGGTCTCACCGTGATGCTGTTGCCGTTGCTGGTGAGTTGGCTGGCGCCGCTCGGCCCCAGCACAATGGCCGTGACCGCGGTCGCCGTTATGGCCGTCCCGACGACCGCGGTCATCGAGCCCGATGCACGGACAATCATCCAGCGCTCCGCCTATCGCCTTGTCGGCTGCGCGCTCGGTGCACTGCTGGGTCTCTTCTGCCTCTACTGGGTCGGCAGCAACTTCGTTGTGTGGGTCCTGCTGTTGATGGCCGGAGTCTGGCTCAGCTCGCAGATCCAATCGGGCAGCACGGGCATCGGCTATGTCGGGACCCAGGCCGGGCTCGCGTTTCTATTGAGCATGATCCAGGGTCAGGGCCCGCCCCTTTTTCCCACTCCGGGGCTCGACCGCTTCGCCGGAATAATGGCGGGGCTGTCGCTGCTGTTGGCTATTACTATGGTCGTGTCGCTGTTCCCCCTGGCACCGCCGCCGGCCGGACGGGAGCACGGTGATTGACAACCTGCTTCGGCGACGGTGTGATCCAGGACATCGATCTCGCAGCAACGGAGGGACCCTTGCCCAAATTCAGAATCGCGACGCCAACCGGCGCCAGCTTCACCGTCGCCCGCGGCGAATACGGGTACGAGATGGAGGCGCTCACACCGATCGACGCCGAGATCTTCGAGGTCCCGCCAGGCTCCGAGGATGAGTTCGTCGCCACTGCGCGCGATGCCGACGCGGTCTACGCCAAGGGGCGGCGGATCACCAAGCGGATGATCGACGGGATCGAGCGCTGCAAGATCATCGCGCTGGGCAGCGTCGGCGTCGACTCGGTCGATGTCGACGCGGCGACCGAAAAGGGCATTCCGGTCACCAATTGCCCCGACACCTTTATCGACGAAGTCGCCGACCACGCGATGACCTTGATCCTCGCCAGCTTCCGCCGGCTGATCGTACAGGACAAGCTGGTCCGCGACGGACGCTGGGCCGAGGGCCGGCCGATGCTGTCGAAGATCCCGCGCCTGATGGGCCTGACCTTGGGCCTCGTTTCGTTCGGCCATGTGGCGCGCGCCGTGGCGGCGCGGGCCAAGCCCTTTGGCCTCCACATCATCGCCTACGATCCGTTCATCGAGGAGCTGGTGATGATCGGGCACGGGGTCGAGCCGGTCAGCCTGCCCGAATTATTGCAGCGCTCCGACATCATCTCGATGCACGCGCCGGCGACCGAGAGCGCCAACCGGCTGCTGCGCGAGGAACATTTCCGCCAGATGAAGAAGACAGCGCTCTACATCAGCACCGGACGCGGCCCGACGACCGACGAGGCGGCCCTGATCAAGGCACTCGACGAAGGCTGGATCGCCGGCGCCGGTCTCGACGTCCTCGAGCAGGAGCCGCCCGGCGGCAACAACCCGCTGCTGCGGATGAACAACGTCATCCTGACCGCGCATGTCGCCTCGGCCTCCGCCCGGTTCGATCCGGCCCGGCGCCGGCGGGTCGGTCTCGAGCTGTCGCTGGTGCTGGGCGGAAAATGGCCGATGTCCTGCGTCAACCCGTCGGTGCTGGCCAAGACGGATCTGCGCCGCTGGCAGCCGGTGTCGATGGAGCGCGGGCCCAATTCCTGAGGTGGGGAGGGAACAGCAATGCCGATCGTGCGCTACCCCGACCCTCGCATCAAAATCCTCGATCCCCGCTTTGCGCCGCTCGTGCTCGGCAACGCAGCGGTTGAGATGGCCGCAACCGACTGCCGCTTCACCGAAGGACCGGTGTGGTTCGGGGATCTCCGGTGTCTCGTGTGGAGCGATATCCCAAACGATCGGCTGATGAAATGGGAGGAGGAGACGGGTACGGTCAGCGTCTTCCGCAAGCCCTCGCATTATGCCAACGGCAACACCCGTGACCGTCAGGGGCGGCTCGTGACCTGCGAGATGGACGCGCAGCGGCTGACGCGGACCGAGCACGATGGAACCATCACGGTGCTCGCCGAAGCCTTCGATGGCAAAAAGCTCACCGGCCCCAACGACGTTGTCGTCAAAGCCGACAACTCGATCTGGTTCAGCGACAACGGTGCCGGGATTCGCGGCAATTATTTGGGGCACAAGGCGCCGCAGGAGCTGCCCTTCCGAGTCTACCGCATCGACGGGACAACAGGGGTGATGACGGTCGCGGTCGGCGACATGCAGCGGCCGAACGGCCTCTGCTTCTCCCCCAACGAAAAGCGGCTCTACGTCGTCGACACCCCAGGCAGCGGAGCAAAGACGACGCACGTCTACGACGTCGTCGAGGACGGCGCTAAAGTCGCCGACGGCCGGGTTTTCTTCGACGCGACGCCGGGCTATGCCGACGGCATCCGCTGCGATACCGAGGGCAATGTCTGGGCGGGCTTTTCCGGCGGCGAGGATCAGGATGGGGTCGCAGTCTTCGCCCCCGACGGCAAGCTGATCGGCCGCATCCTGTTGGCGGAGCGCTGCGCCAACCTCTGCTTTGGCGGGCTCAAGCGCAACCGCCTCTTCATGGCCGCCAGCCAGTCGATCTATTCGCTTTACGTAGAAGCTCAAGGCGCTGTGGGCGGGTAGTGCCAGCCTCGGTAGCCCGGATGGTCGGGCTCGATGGGCAGGAGCACTGCAGTACCGGTCGCCGCCGAATGGTAGAGCGCAGTGACGAGCTCTACTGAGCGACGCGCGTCGGCAAGCGTCACCGGCAGCGCCCCACCGGTCGCGAGGGCCTCGTGGTAGGCGCTCAGCAGGCCCTCGAACCGGGATGGCAAGAAACGATGGCCCGACAGGGCATCGGCAATACGGGTGGCGGTCGCGGAGGAGGCGGGGATGATCTCCCAGGGGTCGTCACTCGGTGAGTAGGGCGCCCGCGAGCTCTCGAATGTCACGTGTTCGAAACACAAGCGCAGCCGGCTGATCTCTCTATGCGAGCCGAGCGTTGCCGCGAGTGAGGCCAATGCGCCGCTCTGCATGACGAGGCTGGCGGCGGCGCAGTCCTCGACCTCGATCGCATTGACCCGCGTCGCCGTGCGCGCAAACACCGATGCGACCGGGCCCATAAGGTACGTCATCAGGTCGTGCGAATGGATCGCATGGGTCAGCAACACACCGCCGAGCTCGGTTGCCAATCGCCCTCGCCACGGCGTCTCGTAGTATTTTGGCTTGCGTCTCCACGCGGTCTCGACAGTGGCGAGATAAGGTTTCCCAGCAATACCCAGATCGATGACCCGCTTGGCCTTTCGCAGCCCATTGCCAAAACGGTACTGAAAGATCGGCATGACCCGCCCCGCTGCCTTAGCTTCGGCCACGATCACTTGGTCGATCTCGGCCAGCGACCCGGCCAGAGGCTTCTCGCAGACGACTTCCTTGCCGGCCGCCAATGCGGCGAGGATCTGCGCGACGTGGAGCGCCGGCGGCGTGCAGATGTCGATGATGTCGACATCGTCCATGCGCAGCAATTCGTCGAACGACCTCGTGCGATGCCCAATGGAGAATTCGTTCCCGACCGTGGCGAGCCGCTTTTCGTCGACATCGCACAGCGCCATCACCCGAAACTTGTCGGGGTGAATCTTGTAGGCTGCGACATGACCGCGACCGATGCCGCAACCGACAACGGCAACCGTCCAGATCCTGCCTTCTGCGGCCGGCACTCTTTCCCCTACAGCCACTTCTTGTAGCCGCGGCGCAGCGCCTTGCCGAGGCGGAAGGCATTGTCCGTCCAGTCTCCCTTCGGTGATTCGGGAGACACGGCCTTCCCCAGCTCCTTGACCCGCCTGCCGAGGCGAAAGGCGCTGTCCGTCCAATCACCTGCAGGCTCACCGGCCTCTTTGAGCCGCTGCCGCAGACGCGCCTTCAGCGCCTCGGCATTTGCCCGCTCATGCTCGGTGGCGCCCGAATTCTCGGCCAATGCAGCCACCGCCCGGAGCTTCCGGCGAATGTCTGCAACCGATGCGATGAACCTCCCCTGCATGTCGACGATTATAGCATGTCGGCCGGAGCGCGCGTTACGGCAACGCTTCGGAGCGGGTGTAGCGGCGCCATGCGCTCATCTGGATCGCAGAGGTCAGGCAGTGCACCACCACCGGACGGGTCTTGACAGCAAACGCCCGGCCGATGCCGTCGGCTACTTCGGCTTCGTTGCGGATCGTGATGCCTTCGGCGCCGAACGAGCGGCCCCATTGCGTGAAATCCGGGTTGGTCAGCTTGGTGCCGGCCATGAACGGGCGCTCCGGATAGCGCACATAGGAATGCATGCCGATCGTGCCGTACATGCCATTGTCGGAGATGATCATGATCGGGTTCGCGCCGTACTGGCAGGCAGTAGCGATCTCGTTGCCCATCATCAGCGCACCGCCGTCGCCGACAAAGGCGACCACCTGCTTGCCTGGCCGGCGCAGTGCCGCCGCCACTGCCATCGGCATCCCGGAGCCCATTGCCCCGACCACCGAGGCGAGAAAAATCTGCCCCTGGCGAAAGCCGATATAGCGATGGACAAAGCTGCCGAAATTCCCGGCGTCCGTGGTAACCGTCGCGTCCGGAGCCAAATGCTTGTCGACCTCGCAGACAATCGCGGCAAAGTTGACGCCGTCGCTGGTCGGCTCCCATTCCTTGGCTAAGAGCTTGCGGTGGATTGCGTGTAGTCCGTCGACCCAGCCGCGGCGCTTCCTCGCCTCGACGGGAGCACCACGCCGCAATAATGCCTTGATGACCTCGTGCGGATTGCAGGGAATGCCCAGATCGGGCCGCCAGACGCGGCCCACCTCGTTGGCGTCGGGCCAAACGTGCACAAAAGGCAGCTGCGGCTGCGGCGCCGTGGGGAAACTGTAGGACTGGCTGACCGTGTCGGTCATCCGCTCGCCGAGCGCCACCATCAGGTCGGCACGCTTCATCTCGCCGATCAACGCCGGCGGCACCCGGATCCCCATATAGCCGCCGTAATTCGGGTGCGCCGCATCGAACAATTGCGGCCGGCGATGCGTCGGGCTGATCGGCAACACCCATTTCTCGGAGAGCCGGTTGAGGTCGGCCAATGCGGTGGCGTCATGGACGGCATCGGCCAGTAGCGCGCCGCCGACCAGCACCAGCGGCCGCTCGGACTCGGCAAGCATCCCGGCGAGCCGTTCGAGATCCTCGGCTCGCGGACCCGCAACAACCCGCGGCCTTGCCGGGTCGAGCTCGGCCTCGGTCTCCTCGTCGAAGATGTCCTCGGGCAGGATCACCGCCACCGGACCCGGGGTGCCGCTCTCCGCCACATGGAAAGCGCGGGCGATCGCCTCGGATGCTTGTTCCGGCTCGTTGACCTCGATCACCAGCTTGGTGACGTCGGATAAGAAGCGCGAATAATTCTGCTCCTGCAAGGCCAGGCGGCCAAAATCCTTGCGTTCCACCTGTCCGATCAGCATCACGACCGGTGTCGCGTCGTGATAGGCCGAGTGCAGTGAGACCATCGCATTCGACAGCCCGGGCCCGCGCGAAACGACGGCCACCCCAGCGCGATCGCGCCGAAGAAGCGCCCGTTTCACACCTTGATCCCCGGCATGCTGGTCAAGGACGGCAAGTCGGTGATGCCGTTCGGGGTCATGGGCGGCCAGTTCCAGGCGGTTGGCCACGCCACCTTCCTGCACCGCTTTCTCGATTGCGGTCTCGACCCGCAGGCGGCCGCCGCAGCGCCGCGCGTCTTCGCCTATCAGGGCGCCTTGCAGGTTGAGCATTTCGTGCCCGAGCCGATCCGCGCCGACCTGGCGCGCCGCGGCCACAACATCGAAATGCTCGAAGTGCCGATCGGCGGCTGCCAGGCGATCTGGATGGACCGCGAGCGCGGCGTCCTGATCGGCGGCTCCGAGCCCCGCAAGGACGGGCTTGCATTGGG
>Ga0137359_10001738_pt1 | contig 17430 bp, 9 predicted proteins | sample Mad1_40_16metaG_FD_108281 | JGI IMG/M metagenome (GOLD analysis project Ga0137359, IMG submission 108281) | Vadose zone soil microbial communities from Angelo Coast Range Reserve, California, USA - Mad1_40_16 metaG | ecosystem: Environmental > Terrestrial > Soil > Vadose zone | place: USA... | reverse complement strand
TTGGCGGTCTTCTCGCTGCTCCGGCCGACGCTGACGGTGGCGCATACAGCGAGACGTTCTATCCCTTCGGTTCGTTCGGATGGAGTCCACTGCACAGCCTCGAGACGACCCGCTATCACTACGTCGAGGCACCGGAACCCGAACTCTACGACTTGCAAGCGGACCCGGACGAGAAAAGCAATCTCGCACCACAACAGCCTGCGACGGTCGACGTCCTGAGGGCAAAGACGAAACAACGACTCCAACAAAATCCTTTTGCCGCCCCCAAGGCCGGCTCCACTGACATAACCTCAGAGGCGGCCGAGAAGCTGCGGGCGTTAGGCTATGTCGCGTACAAGTCGCCGGTTTCTCCCGAGGCTTTAGCTGCGGGCCTGCCCGATCCCAAGAGCAAGCTGCGGGAGTTCAATGCGATTCTGCAGGCGCAGGATGCATTCCGCGCGGGTGATTTCTCGGGAGGACAAAGACTGTTGTCCAATGTGCAGGAACAAGACCCCAAAATGTATCTGGTTCCATTCATGTTGGGAGAGGCTGCACTCCGGCAGCAGAAGTGGCCCGAGGCCTCAAGGGAGATGAAGCGATGCCTCGAACTTAATCCGAACTTCGACCAGGCCATGACCGGTCTGGCCAGAGCCCTGCTGAGCGAAGGCGAGGTCCCAGAAGCCCGGAAGTGGATTCGGCAAGCCCTGGAACAGAACGAGGGGAACTTCCGTGCGTGGCATGAACTTGGGCTCATCGAGCTTAAGGCCGGCAACAGAGGCGACGCCAAAGCTGCGTTTGAAAGGGTGCTCGCCATTCAGCCTAGCTTTGGTTTGGCGCAACGCGAAATCGGCATGCTTTACTTCGAGGATAAAGCCTACGCAGAAGCCGCGGCGCACCTTGTTCAGGCCACTCAAAGCGGTTTGGAGAGTGCGTCTCTGTTCAATTTTCTCGGAATCTGCTACAGCAGGCTCGAACACTTACAGAAGGCGACGGAGAGCTACCAGCACGCCCTGGTCCTCGATCCAAGGCTCGCGGATGCGCATCTGAACCTTGCTTACGTGTATCAACGGCTAAACCGGAAGCAAGACGCGTTGGCGGAATACAAGACTGCATGCAGCTTGAACAACCAGTATTGTCCTTTTGTGCCACAGCAGTAGGCTCGGCCCCAGAAAACCTGCGGCGATCAATCGGAAGGGGGCTGGACTCTCGTGGAGGTCAGTTTTCCCAACACCTCCCGGGCTTTGGGGGCGAGCGGGTCGTGCGGAGAAGCCTTGAGGAAGGCCCGTAACTCGAGGCTCGCTTCTTCCTTCTTACTCTGTCGCAAGTAGAGATTCACCAGTTCAAGGCGCACTTTTGACATGCTGGAATCGCTCTCTAGTGCATGGCGCAGTGCGCGTTCTGCTTCTGGAAATTTCCCCGTGCGTTCGTAAACGGAGCCAAGAACGAAGTTGCCGACCGCAGAGTTAGGATCTTTTCGAAGACCATCTTCCACCTGCTTCAACGCATCGTCGTACTTTTTGGTGAGTAGGTAAACATTCGCCAGGTTCAGGTGGGCTTGCGCATCGCTCTGATTAAAACGAGCAGCTGCCAGGAATTCCTTTTCGGCTCCATCGAAGTCTGAACGCGCGAGGTAGATGCGGCCCAACTCGTTGTGTGCGGGGAAGAAATCAGGCGACAGCTGAATGGATTTCTGAAAGTGGAGCGCAGCGCTGTCGGGATCATGGGGGCTTGCCTGCAGGCCTTTTTCGTATTCCTTCACGGCCTTCTTTGGAAAATTCCGCCTGAGTTCGGCTGGATCGACGACACCGGAGTTTCCGCCAGCAACCCGAGATGTTTTTGTCTTTGTTTCTTTCGAGGATCGTGGAGTGAGCGTAATTCGAGCAAAGGCAGTTGTCGACACCGCGAGGTTGAGAATGACCTGTTCGTTTGCCGGCTCGTAGTCATCGTCCTGAATCACGATGGTGTATGCACCGCCAGGCAGAGAGTAGAATCCGAATCGGCCCTGACCATCCGAATAGACACTGTTGACGTCTGCAGCTCTGCTCTGGAGGCTGACGAGGATCTGCTTGTTGGGCAAGCCAAGGCGAGCAATCCCGATCTCCCCGACTATATTCCCGACCTGAGACTGTTGAGCGACTAAAGAACGTGATGAGAACAAAGAGGCCCAGGTAAAGGCGAGCACTAAGCAGAGTTTATGCGCATCGAGTCGCTCGCGCATGGCCCCCTCCGCGAATCCCATGGAGCCTGCCCGGTATTCGCCGAGCTGGCCCACCGCTCGAGAACTCCCACCCCTAGAAGCTGAGCTTTAGCCCCAACTGAATATTGCGTGCGTTCAACGTGCTCACGGCTCCTCCGAATAGCGGGTCTGTAATCTTGTTGTGCGCGCCCGCTTGTGGTGTGGCCAGTAGGAAGTTGGCGCGGTTGAACACGTTAAAACCCTGCGCCTCGAACTTCAAGTTGAACCGTTCGGTCACTTTGAAGATCTTTGACATCGTCATGTCGGCATACCATTGCCCCGGCCCAACGAAGGTGTTGCGTCCTAAGTTGCTGACGCAGCCCAAGCAGGGTGCCGAAAACGTGATGTTGACCGGTTTTGCATTTGCGAACCAGCCATTCGCCCACTGGTCGTGTGTTGCGCTGCCATAGCCGGCCACACTGGAGTTGGGACGATCGTTGGCCACGGCGTCCAGATTGTAATCACCCCCCTTGTTTACACAATTCCCGGCCGTGACGTCTGCTGCTGAGCAGGAATCCCCCGCGCTATTTACTAGACGCCTGGTGGAGGAGCGGTAGGGTTCCCAATGAGCGCCACTCTGGAACGACCAGATGCCACTATATTGCCAGCCGCCAGCGATGGCACCCAAGATTCCGTGGGCAGGACCCGGAATCTGCCAAACGTAGTTGAAAACTACCCGATGCCGTATATCGAAAATCGAGTTGCCTCGATCCAATCCCGGCAAGGTCTGGTCAGTCGTAAAGCCGTCACCGGCCGCAGCGCCATTCGCCCCGGTCGCTGAGTTGTGCCAGCCGGAACCATTGTCGATGGAATGGCTCCACGTGTAGTTGGCGTTGAACAATAGACCACGGCTCATTTGTCTCTTCGCCTGTACCTGCAACGCGTTGTAGTTCGAGTTCACGACATTCTGCCATTCACGCAGGCGGCCATAGTTCGGGTTCAGTCGACCAACCGCATTGTTTGCTCCAACCTGACTGCACAACTGGCGCCCGAAGTTGTCAGTCACGCAAGCGCCCTTGGGTAGGCGCCCGCCCGCAATGCGATTGATGTCCTCAGAGCGAAACAGCTTGTGTCCGACTGTTCCGACATAGTCGGCCTCGACAACCCATTTCCCCGCGATCTCGCGCTGCAAGCTGAGGTAATGATTATAGACATATGGGTCATCCACACCCTGGGGCTGAATGATCCCGGTAAGGAATGCTAAGTTAGCATTGTCTGACACCCAACCCGTCAGATTCCCGGCTGCCTGTGCACCCACGCCCTGACCAACATTTGTGGCCGATCCGCTAAAGGTGGGCGTTACGCTGCAGTTCGGGCACCCCGCTCCGAACGGACCGTAGACCACAGTGCTCACGTCTCCGGCCAGGAAGTTCGTCGCATCATTAAACGAATAGTAAGGAAGGTTCCACCGAGAATTCGAGAGTGGGTTGTATAGAGTGCCCTCATACGATATCCCGAAGCCACCGCGCAGCGAGGTTTTGCCATCTCCGAACACGTCCCAAGCAAAACCGAGGCGCGGTCCGAAGTCCTTGCTGCGACCTTTGCCAAGTGAGCTAGCCGGTGCGAAACCACCCGGCCCGCAGACTCCGGCAAGCTGCGCCAACTTCAATTGAGGATCGGTGGTACAGCCCGCCGCACCCGCCGGAATGTTGGCGTCGCGCAACCACCCAGCCCCGGTCGAAATATTGTCTATGACATTGTTGCCTGGACCCTTCAAGAAGGTCGTTGCCAGGTTGTTGAGTTCGTTGTGGCGCTGATACTTATCCCAGCGAATGCCCAAGTTCAGCGTCAGGCGTTTAGTCGCCTTCCAATCATCCTGAAAGTAAAGGCCAGCCTCAATGTTTCGCCAATGCCGAATGTTGCTTGAGAGCTGAGCTTGAGGCGTCTGGTTGAACGTCTTGCAGGGTGGTCGGCAGATCCCGGGGTCGACGCCTGCGGTCTGATCGTGTGGCGCGTCGATGGCGAAGAACGCCATATCAAAGAAATAGTACGAGGGCCGTGCCACGTTGAACTCGCTGTTTTCGATGTTTCGCCGAATGTCTACCCCAATTTTTATGCTGTGGTTGCCATGGTTCATGGAAACCATATCGGAGTACTGGTAGATGTTCTCCTTGAAGAATTGCGGATACCCGGCGTATGAACCGAAACCTAGACTGCCGTCGTCAAAGGCGACCTGAGGGACTCCCGGATCGACGGCGCCTATGAACTGATTGTTTTGGGTGTATCCGGCGCGGGCCTCGTTAACGATTGTGGGTGTGAACGTATGCACCCAACTGAGCTGTCCACTCGGGTAAAGGTTGCGCAAGGGATTCGTAAACCCGCGCACGCCCTGCGGCTTCAGGGGACCATACTTGTCAGTGGCACGGTACCACGCGTAGTTGGCGTAGAAGCGGTTATTGGAATTTGGGTTGTAATCCAATCGCCCCGACCATTCTTTGCCGTTGAACAAATTCCCAAGCACTTGAGCCTGGGAAGCGAAACTCGCTACGCCCGTATCCAGAAAGGGTAGACTGCGGTGGGCGAGAAGAGTTGGAGTGTTGTAAGCGGCGCCTGCAGCGTTCAGGGGCGAGGGGCACCCGCCGTTATCGGTGGCGGGATTGTAGCCAAAAAGCTGAGCGAACAGTAATGGAATACGGTTAGGTCCGGCAGGGTCCGCCGTGTAGTTTGACGGACACAGCCAGTCGTTGATGCCCGTCAGCGTCCCTAGGCAATTCCCTTGCGAGTCCGTGGCACCAATGCATCCCGTGCCAAAACCGCTTCCGCTGAGTCCAGCTGTTGAATACGAGCTGAAACTGAAAGCTTGCGACCCCTGTAGCGCCGATGGAAACGTACTGAAAAGAAGATTAGAAACCGACGTTGGGAAGGTCGATGCAACCAGCTGAGCGAAGGCCGGGTCTTCCTGCGTTACCGTCGCAGGCGGCGCGGATGTATTGAAATGATCGTTTTGAATAGCGCCGAAAAAGAACAGCTTATCTTTGATCAGTGCTCCACCCAAACTTCCACCGTACTGACTGAAGCGCAACGGAGGCCTCTTCACATTTTGCTGGTTGAGAAAGAATTCATTGGCGTCAAACACGTCGTTTCGTCCGTAGTACCAGCCGCTTCCGTGGATGGAATTGCTGCCGGACTTCGTAACCAGATTGTTGATCGACCCGGCACTGCTACCATACTGAGCGGAGTTATTCAGCGTGAGCTGCTGAAATTCCTGCACCGTGTCCTCGATGGGGGTGGTAACCACGCCGCCGCTGAGCCCCTTGTTGTCGATGCCGTTGATCATGAAGCCGTTGAAGTTCTCCCGGACGCCATTGACCACCGTGTTGTGCCCATTCTCGAAATCGACGCCCGCCACATTCACGGCGCCCGGCGCGAGTTGGATCAGGTCGTACACATTGCGGCCGTTTAAGGGCAGGTTGCTGATCTGGGTGGAATTCACAGTAGTCGAGAGCTTCGAGTCGTCGGTATTGACCGCCGCCCCCTCGCCCGAGACTTCAACCACTTCGCGCGTCTGGCCAAGCTCCATCTTGAAATCGATACGCTGGGTGGTGCCGGCGTTCACCACGACGCTGGCGTTCGCCACGGTCTTGAAGCCCGGGGCTTCCGCGCTGACCTTATAGGTTCCCACTGGTAATTCGCGGACACTGTACGAACCGGTCTGGTTCGTCGTGGTTGTAAGGGAGAGGTTGGTCGCGAGATTCGTGACCGTGATTTTAGCGTTTACTACGGCTGCGCCCGAGGGATCCAGGATCGTGCCTGTGAGAACCCCGTTTGCAACTTGTGCCAGTGCGCCGGCCGAAAACACCAGAAGACAGAATCCTACCGCCCACAACTGTAGCTTCTTCATCGCCCCTACCCCCTCCGTACTCGATATGCTCCGAGCGGAAAATCGAATGTCGGGAGACCCAAAAACGACTACTCTTGCTCACGGTTAACAACTGATAGCGATCGCACAATCATGTGCGGCTGCACATTGTGCGTTCGGATTGTCTCGTTGTCAAGCCAATTGGTTGAATCAAAAGCATCTGCTGGAACGATTCGCTAGATGCTCACACCACTTAGCCTGCTCACAAGCATTCCGAGGCCCATTCCCAGACAGTCTGCACAGCACACAAATGGCACTCCCAGCTCGTGTCAGCGACCGGGTCTGTCTATGAAGGACTGAAGATTAAGCGGGATTTACATTCCACAATTTGTAGAGTTTGCGCGGATAGGGAGTGGGGGACTGCAACGGGCGGGGCCAGTTCAGAACTTGAGCCGCCTGGGGGAAGCGTGCGTTCTCGAGACGAATTCGCTCCCCTGCCTTCGACTGACCAGTCCCTTACCTTCCTCAATTACAAGTTCCTGGTCGGCCAGTTCGTTCTTCAGGGTGTCGACCAGGCCTGAGGGCCAGCGGACGGTGATCGAATCAATTCGCCTGGAATCCCCCAGTCCGAAGTGGAGTCGGGGATCGCTGGCCGACTCAAAACTGCTGTTGGCTCGCACTTCCTGACTCTGGACCAAGGCTCCGGCCCTCACCTCAACCCGGGCGCCAAAACCGTCCCGATTCGACTTGTTCCCTAACGTTTTGATACGCGCCCAATGTGCGCCAGTGGGCGCCGTATTCCGCAGTAGCAGGGGAGCGCCATCAAGCACGGTCACGACCAGGTCTTGCCGCCCGGTGTTCAGAAAATCCCCAGCCGCCGCACCTCGGGCAACGTGACGGCTGGCCAGATCTGCCCCTGCTCGTAACCCAACCTCCTCGAACTTTCCGTTCCTCAGATTGTGGAACAGAAGGGGACGCTCCGCGTAGGTGACGCCGAATGAGTGCCCATCGACCTGAGGGTTGACATGGCCGTTGGCCACAAACAGATCCTCCCACCCGTCATTGTCATAGTCGAAGAACTTGATGCCAAAACCTAGAAATGGAATGCTGATCGGTCCGGTGCCGGCTGCGCCAGCCAGGTCGGTGAACTCCCCGTTTCCGTCATTGTGATAGAGGTTGTTAGAGTCATCGGAAAAATTGGTCTTCATTAGGTCCGGCCAGCCGTCGTGATCGTAGTCGGCGCTGTCAATCCCCATTCCGGCCTCTTCTCGTCCATCGGAACTGTATGCCACGCCTGCTGTGGCGCCGACTTCACTGAAGCCTCCCTTGCAATCATTGTGGTAGAGCAGGCTGGGGGACGAGTCATTGGACACATAGAGGTCGAGGCAACCGTCCTTGTCGTAGTCCAGCCAAAGCACCCCCAGACCGTAATGACTCTGCGCATCAATGCCGAGTTTTTCGGTGACGTCGGTGAAGGCGCCGTCACCGTTGTTGTGATACAGGCGATCGCGGGCTCCTTTGAGACCGCTCGGACCGCAAGAAACCGCGATGCCGCGATATTGGCAGAACGGGCTGCTGCCCAACTCGGGCAGATGGTTGAGATCGACGTCGACGTAGTTCGCTACATAAAGGTCCAGGTAGCCGTCGTTGTCGTAGTCACCGAATGCCGCGCTGGTTCCCCATCGGCCCGGATTGCCCGTGCCGGATTTGGCGCTGACGTCGGAGAACGTGCCATCGTGGTTGTTGTGGTAGAGCACGCCACCGTCGAGGTACGTGACGTAGAGGTCCTCCCAGCCATCATTGTCATAGTCACCGACGGCCACCCCGAATCCCCAGCCACAATGATTCAACCCGGCCTGGGCGGAGACGTCGGTAAATGTGCCGTTGCGGTTGTTGTGAAACAACTGGCTGGCGTGGCACGTTCCGGAACGTACGTCTTCGATGTTGGATCCGTTCACGAAGAGAATATCCATCCAGCCGTCATTGTCATAATCGAAGATCGCCACTCCCCCGCACATGGATTCCATGATGTAGCGTTTCTCCGGTCCGCCACAGGTCAAGTGAAAGTTGATTCCGGATTTGCGCGCCACGTCGACAAAGCGCGGGATCGCGGCCTGGGATACATGACGGTTGGCGGGAGCAACAGGGGGAAGCCGCCGATTCTGGAATGCCTGGGAAGCAACGAACCTTAGGAGCAGGAGGGCAAGTAATAGCCCCGCTGTTCTGGATGAGATCTTCACTGGGAGCGGCCCGTCGCCATCCCTTCCGTCACGGGTTGCGCCTTCTTCAGGTCCAGGAAACGCTGCCGCTCCAATTCAGCGTCCTCTCGGTTGCCAGATTTTTCGAGAGCTCGCGCTAGCTGGTAATGCGGGCTCGGATCGCCCGGTCGTAAGACCGCCGACTGCCGCAAAGCTGGAATCGCCTTTGTTGCATCTCCAGCTAGCAAAGCAGCTTTTCCCAAATCGTAAAACGCATCGCCGTTCTGGCCGTCAAGCTGGGTCGCGCGCTCAAGTTGCAAAACCGCGGATTTCGCATCCCCCGACTCCAACAGGCAATGCCCGAACTGGTAGTGAACCTGGGCGCTCGCAGGCGTCCTCACCACTTCAATCCGGTATTCAGCCAGCGCCGACTGGATCTGCCCAACACTCTGGTATGCGAACCCCAAGTGGTAGTGCCCGAGAGGCACTCCGGAGTCCAAGTGCAACGCAGTTTGAAACTGATGAATTGCGTCTTCGGAGCGGTTGGTGTTTTGGTAGGCACGGCCCAGGAGCAAATGAGCCAGCGCGTCGGATGGGCGGATTCCTAGCGCCCGTTCCAACTGCCGGCCGGCGCTAGCGTAGTCCTGCATCGTCAGGAGAACCAATGCCAGATCGAAGTGAGTCGCAAAATTGCCACCATTGAGCGTTTCAGATTTCTGGAGTTCTTGCCTGGCTTCCGGGTTTTGCTCGGTTTTGAAATACGCCAATCCGAGCCAATGATGCAACTCGGCATCTTCGGGCCACGCCGCCGTTGCCTCGCGACCAACCCGCACCGCCTTGGGAATCTGGCCGGCCTGCAGGTACGCAAGCAGTAGCGGCCTTAAGGCTTCCGGCCGATTGGGCGCCAGCTCTCGAGCTCTCTCGAGAGCCACGATCGCGCCACCAAAATCGCCCTGGTCCAGGGCAACCTCTCCGCGACGAAGCGAAGCCCGCGCTTCCGCTGAGAGGGCCTGCGCCGCAGCCTTTGGCGCGATCACGAACATCAGCACCCATAGAAGGACAAAGCGGAGAGCATCTCCGAACCGATGACACGACTCGGGCAGACCTTCTGAAGCAGAGGACAAGTTCAGCCCGGGCATGACACGTATGCTAAACCCCCAATTGAGAGAGCCGCAATCTAGCATCGGGGACGTCTCCGCCTCCGTTTGCTTTCATCCCAACTTGGCCCACGAGTCAAAAACGGGAAATGGTAGCCAGCTTCGAGCGTTAATCACAAAGGCATCAGGAAATCACCTGATTGACCCCCTACATTACCCGCCTTCATCATCCTCGCTCGTCTCGGAGAGAGAACCCGGCCGATCCTCGATATCGCTATATAGCGCCGAGCTCAAGCGGCAAGCTTGTGCCTCCATCGATCGCGATTTTCCCCGATTGCTGTCCGCACAGGAGACTCAATGAAGCAAACGCGGATCAATAGCGGCCTTCTGCTCGTCGTCGCCCTGCTCCTCGTCCTCGTCGGCTTTACTCCCAACACCGGCGTGGCCACCGATCCCGAAATTAGCGGCATCGTCAGCAACGTCGACTCCAACCGCATCTTCAACACCGCCCAGACCCTGCAGAATTTCAGGACCCGGCAATCCTGCTCGGGTACGCCCGAACCCGGCCACGGCGTGACGTCCGCACGCGACTTCCTCTTCAGCCAGTACAGCGCCATTCCAGGACTCCAGGTTCGACTCGACCCGTTCGTGCACCCCAGCTGTCCGACCGCCCCCACGTTCAACGTCATCGCGTGGTTACCCGGAAAACATCCCAATCGCCTCGTGATCATCGGCGGCCACTACGACTCCCGCACCACCCTCGTCAGTGACTCCACCTCCGACGCGCCCGGCGGCAACGATGCCGGCGCTCAGACCGGAGTCGTCCTCGAACTCGCGCGCGTGCTTGCCGGACATCAATATGATGCCACCCTCGTGTTCATCTCCTTCTCCGGCGAAGAGCAGGGCCTCTTCGGCTCTTCGTCGATCGCTGCCAACCTCACCCGCTACTTCGAGGAGCCGAACGTCATCGCCATGCTGAACACCGACATCCCCGGTGGCGACAACACCGCCAATCGACCTTCGGACCTCCTGAATTTCCGCCTCTATTCGCCCGGAATTCCCCGCGAGCGTCTGAGCAAGGATCCCGACGGCACCACCGACAACACATCACCCTCCCGCGGCGTCATGCGCTACGTCGGCACTTGGGGCAGCGCCTACGTCCCCGCCATCACGATGGTCCCCAAGCTGCGCGAAGATCGCCCCGGCCGTGGCAGCGACCACACCTCCTTCATCAGCCAGGCACATCCCGCCGTGCGCATGATGGAGACTTTCGAGTGCTCGCCATCGCCCGTCGACAACAGTTGTGGCGGACCGCTCCCTTGTCCTCCGCCCGCCCAAATTCCCGACTTTTGCAAGGACACCACCTTCATCACCACGCACCAGCACTCGCCCAATGATCTGGTCGAGCACATCACGCCCACTTACGCCTCCCGCATCGCGCAAGTGATGGCCGCCGTCGCCGCTAGTCTGGCCCGCGCGCCCGGCGCCCCGCAAGAATTCAACGCCAGCGGCGATGCCGTACAAGGCGTGAAGCTCCACTTCGATGGACCCGACGGACGCCACGTCGATCACTTCGTCGTTGCCGCCCGCTCGGTGAACGAGAACTTCTATCACCAGCGCGTCGTCATTTCAGACGGCGGCGGTCGCATCTCACCCCAAGCGCTCGGCTTCAATCCCGGCGACAGCTTCTACATCTCCGTCGCTTCTGTCGACAAACAAGGACACGAGTCCCTCTTCGCCTACCCCGAAGTCCGCTGTGACTCAACCAGCTGCGTCATTCCCAGTTACGCCTACGACGTAACTGCCCCCCTGCCCCTGCCGCCGCCCCCTCCCGAACCGGACGCCGACGACGACTAGCATCACAAACCGAGCCCTACGGAACGGGAGAAGCCATTCTTCGCCCGTTCTACTTAACCCTCAATTCGGGGGATCCGGAAATCGGTTACGGGCGTAACAGGTAGGTACTACGGAGGATAAGAAGTGCTCGTGCCGGAAGGGGAGTCGAACCCGCACAACTCGCAAACCTATATTCCTGTGATCTGCGGCGACAACAGCTAATCCTTCCTCGTGGATGGTGTGAATTTTGGGGATGGAAGCGGCTGAATCAGTCGCAATATCGGTAGCGACGACGTCATAGAGCCGAGGTTGTTTCGTTGCCGTTGCCGGCTGGACGGAAAGCCGCGATGTCTACTCCTCGTCTCGGGCAGGAGTCGGTTCAGGGCCCCAATAGCGCATGTGGGATCGACTTCCCTTACCCGAGAACTAGGCCAGCGTCGCGCATACCCGCTGCTAGATACGCCGCGTACCTTGGCTCGACTACCAATGCATCGCCGACCATTGCGCGTCGGGCTGGGACGTTTTCGGCAATCCATTCCTTGGTTCCAGGCGTGATCGGAGTGAACGGAACGATCGTTCCTTCGTTGCGAACGCGGACGTCCGGATAAACCTCGCTTACGATTTCGCTGGGTCGGACCGCACGAGTCGTTGTTGTTGGAATCCGAACCCATCTGGAATAGCGAGTTCGGCAGGACGCTCGACAAATACCCACATCCACAGGAAATAGAAGGCGACAGAGAAAGCTCCGAAGACGAAGAACAGCGCCCCGGAGCGAAGGGTCGGGTTAAGCCTCCATACTACTTAGGTCGCCACAAGTGCGTACAGCATCGCTTGCACGGCAGCATCGACGCGCATTACAGCACCTCGCCAACCGCTGTCTCCGGTATCATGCACGGCCTCAATGCTTTTACCGCGCCAAGAATCCCGCCATTTGGGATACCTGTGGAGAACAGGCCTTTACGCTCAGAAGCTAATGGTTTTAACACCCAGATTGGTAGGCGGATTCGGCAAGACAGCACAGTTGGTTGCGTGGGTCTCTGCAGTGAAAATCGCAATCGGAGGTGCTGACGCCCCCGATGGCACGGGGTTTACAAGCAAATTTCCAGCATCCGTCACAAGCGCCAGAGGAGAGGAACAAGTACCAGGGAATCCTACGCATGAGGTTCCGTATTGTCTCAGTGGAGTAGGCCCCAGAAAGAAATTGCTCCGCAAGTCATAAGTCAAAAGTCCCGCATTAGCCACCCGTGTCCCGGTCATAGCGTAGGGATATACCGGCTGACCAGGAAACTTTGGGTTACTGGGGCTCGCCACCGCAAATGAGCCGAAGCCTACACCACCATTGGAATTATCGATGCTGACAAATATTCCTGCGGAGGACTGAAACGTCCCTTGCGCAACAACTACTCCAGTAAATGCGTCCGTCACCTTGACCGACGCTGTACCCACCAGGATCTCAAACCCGGAGACGCGCGGAGGACCTGCGATCACAAAAGGAACGACATTTGCCGTATCGCCCTCGAAGGTGAACGTAAGTACATTGCTACAGCCAGTGCCATTGCAGATTCCTCCGACCGCACCGACCCCGCCAAACGGCACCCCGCCCAATGTGCCCGATGGCCCGAGGTTGCTTAAGAAGTTTGGCATGATTATGAGCCGGTAGGTGATCGGCACCGCGTTGGCCCCAGTCACTAACACCGCGCTGATCAGCCCGTAGATGGCGACCCGCGCCCACGAAATGGTTTGCGCGACCTTGCGCACTAGAGCGAGGTAATTCACAATCGGTTCTCCTCGGCAGTCAGAATGGAGTTGCGATAGAGACCGATTGGGACCAACTCGGTCGGACTCCAACTCATGCATATGGGTTAGGATCGCCCCAGCAACGTCGTGCCGCGAAAAGCGCATGGAACTGCTCTTCGACAGAGCGAATCGTGCGGCGAGAACGGTCCATTCGGTCCTCCAGACGTCGGGAGCTCTCGGACATCAGGCACTGCTCCGCTTCTCTATTGGCGGACGCTGCACTGGTGCCGGCTTGGCGCGCACTCTATCGTCTGCGGAAAGTACTCGTTCGAGATGCGGATTGAGGCGCGGTCCTCCCGAGAGGAAATCTCAGGAATCCGAGCGGTCAATTTAGTTTCGAAATGCAGTTTGCAAGTCTTAACCCGCGGGTGTTAATCCGTGGAACCAACAGCTGCCGGCGCGACCTCGTCCCAAATTCTGGTGCTATGCGTCTCGCGCAAGAATAGACTGCCGACAACAAACGTTAAGCCGGCGACTGCCATGGGGTAGTAGAGCCCCGCATAAATATTACCGGTCGCCGCGCAAACAATGAGTCCAATCAACGGCAAGAGCCCGCCAAAAACACCGTTGCCGATGTGATAAGGCAGAGACAGCGACGTATAGCGAATCTTCGCGGGAAACGCCTCAACTAGATACGCCGCGATCGGACCGTACACCATGCAAACATAGATCACCTGGATAAACACCAGGAAGATCAACATTCCTTCTGCCGGATTTGGCGCTTCCTTGGCGGGCACCAGTGCGCCGGTGGCGTCGGTCGTCAAGGGTGTCAAGCTGATCGCGCCCGTGATCTTGTTCTTTGTAGATTGTACTGTGACCACGTTGTTTCCGGCCGCGCGCTGCATTGCATGGTAAATCGGTAAATATGTAACCACGGCAATAAGGCAGCCCGCCATCATCAATTTTTTGCGCCCGAACCTGTCAGAGAGTGCCCCGAAGACGGTAAAGAACGGCATGGAGAGGGCCAGCGCTATGGCGATGATGATATTTGAAGTGCGCGCATTCACTTTGAGAATGCTCTGCAGGTAGAACAGAGCATAGAACTGTCCTGTGTACCACACCACGCCCTGGCCGGCAGTTGCACCGAACAGCGAGATCAGTACTTGTTTCAAGTTCGGCCACTTGGTGAAAGCGTCCTTGAGTGGCTGAACCGAGGTTTTGCCCGCGCTCTTGATCTGTGAGAAAATCGGCGACTCGCGCAGTTTCAAGCGAATGTAAAGGGAGATGGCTACCAGCACAATGGAGATGAGGAAGGGGATTCTCCAGCCCCACGCACTGAACTGCTCTTTGCTCATCGAGGATTGCGTCGCCAGAATGACGAGCAGTGAAACAAACAATCCCAGGGTGGCCGTGATCTGGATGAAGCTGGTATAGAATCCACGGCGATGATCGGGGGAGTGCTCGCCAACGTAGACGGCAGCCCCGCCGTACTCGCCGCCGAGAGCCAGTCCTTGCAGCACACGGATAAGGATGAGCGTGATGGGAGCGAACCACCCTGCGGAGGCGAAGGTTGGCATCAATCCGATCGCCGCGGTTGACAGGCCCATTACCGACAACGTGACCAGGAAGGCGTACTTTCTGCCGATGAGGTCGCCAATGCGGCCAAAAAATAATGCGCCAAAGGGCCGCACCAGGAAGCCTACGGCGAAGGTCGCCAGATACGCGATGTAGGCAAAAGTAGCGTTTCCCGGTGGATAGAACTTGACTGACAGCACCGCCGTCAGGCTGCCAAAAATATAGAAGTCGTACCATTCGATCATCGTCCCCACAGATGATGCGGCGATCACCAATGGCAAGCTATATTCCCGCTTCCCCGTTGTTCCGCCCATTGCATGCGAAGCTGCGCCCATAAGGGCCTCCTGTATCGCGGACCGGTTGATTCCGGTTCGATTTACGCAGCGATCCTGCATTGCCCCCACCGGCAATGTGGAACCCGATTATGCGCCAGTTTTGCGACGGGGTAAACAACGAAGAACTGGGTAGCGAGTTGACAAATGCTGAGCGGCATCCTCAACGACCTTGGGCACCACGACGAAGTCAGGTCATCATGCTCCCAGTGGTCCACTCGTCAGGGCTGTGCCATCATCAAACCGTTGCCCTCAGAAAGAGCGGTACGAGGCGTATTCTGGATCCCATGAATCCCGTCCTTAGTGGAACGGTTGCTATGTTGTTTTGGCACGAGAAAGACTAGCGGCTTTCAAAATGGGTGATAGCCTGCTGGGTTGCGAAGGCTAAGGGACCGAAGGCTGCGTCTATCGCCGGACGTAAACGCACGATATCTCCATCCGCCCGACGCAGAATAGCAGCTGCACAAAGACTCCGATGGGTGAAGTGGAAGAGAACACAGAAGAAGGGCTGATTCGGGACCAGACGAGCAGGTCCCTTGAAATCAAGCCCCGCCGGAGTCCTCGTTCTGGCATTTGTGCTCGCTAGATTGCATTCGAAGGTCCGCTTTTTTTCACGTCAAACCCGTCCTTCCAGAAACCATCGAAAACGTAGTGATTCAATGAAGTTCTTGTCGAATGTGAATGCGGGCTGGAAGTCCCCCCTCCGCTCTCATGCGAGTCTTCGCTGTGGCTGCACGAGACTAAGGACATGAGAACTCTGACCACGAGCTCTCTCGGGAAAATTTGCACCCTACCTGAGCTATTGCGAAACTGCCCACCGGTCGTCGTCTTTTGGCTCTTAAATCCTCGAAAGAAATCTCCCGACCCAACATTTGCAGATAACTGGACGCAGCTGTTCCAACCCCTCAGCAGATCAAGCTCCATAGGGACCGATATATCGGCGTCGTTGACGATGGGGGCTGCAAGATCGCCACGACTGTTGTCATGGCTAAGAGTCCGGCCTTCGCCCAGAATGCGGAAGTGCTGGGCCAATACGCCCGCCAACAGGTGAGTCTTGAAAAGTTCCGACCCCTCGCGGGGAAGCTGAAAGGAGGATTACAATAGGCCGCTTCGGACCAGAAAGAATATTCCCTTTGGAATCTCAGGAGATCTTTCATGTTTAGAAGAGTGTGTCTGGCCGCTGTGGCCGCGGCTGTACTGATTCCATGCTCGTGGGCTCAAACCGTGGACGAGATCATCGCAAAGAACGTTCAGGCGCGTGGCGGCCTGGAAAAGTTGAAGGCGGTGCAGTCGATCAAATCTACCGCGAACATGTCCATGGGGCAGGGGATGGAAGCCCCAGGCGTGCTGATTCAAAAGAGGCCCAGGCTGGCGCGGCTGGACTTCACCATACAAGGGTTGACCGCCGTGCAGGCCTATGACGGCAAGAGCGCGTGGCAGATCATGCCGTTCATGGGCAAGAAGGATCCCGAGCCGATGTCAGCCGATGAAACCAAGGAAGTCGAAGAGATGGCGGACCTCGATGGCCCCCTGGTGGATTACAAGAGCAAAGGGCACCAGGTTGAGCTTCTCGGTAAAGAAAAGGTGGAAGGCACCGACGCTTACAAAATAAAAGCTACTCTCAACAACGGTGACGTACAGACGATCTACATTGACTCCGATTCCTTCCTTGAGATCAAGGAGGAAACCAAGCGCACGGTGCGGGGCAGCGAGCAATTGATTGAATCTTCGATCGGCGATTACAAGGACGTGGACGGGGTCCTTTTCCCGTTTGCGATGGAGAGTGGCGTGAAGGGAAGCCAGGAGAAGCAGAAGCTCACGATCACGAAGATCGAGCTAAATGTTCCAGCGGACGATTCGATTTTCAAGATGCCCGCGGCCGCGCCGAAGGCCGCTGATACGCCGAAGAAATAGCTTGGTCGTAAACCGGGACCGGTCTCACCATTTTTAGCGCTTACAGAGGGAACAATGCTCCAGCGTTTGCATGGGTTGGTGGTTCTCTGCGTCATCCCCCTATCGCTGATGGCTTTCGCGCAGGACGTGACGCTCGACTCGGACACGCTCAGCGGACTGCCGATCCGCGCGATTGGCCCCGCCGCGATGGGCGGCCGCATCGCTGACCTCACGGCGGTTCGCGAGGGACAGCGCCTGACCATCTATGTCGGATCGGCAAGCGGCGGCGTGTGGAAGTCCGTCGATGGGGGCACGACCTTCAAGCCCGTCTTTGACAGGCAGCCCTCGCTCTCGATTGGTTCTGTGGCTATCGATCCATCGAACGCCAAGACGGTCTGGGTGGGGACCGGTGAGGCGTGGGTCCGCAACAGCGTGTCGGTGGGCACGGGGATGTACCGCTCTCGTGACGGCGGAGACAACTGGGAAGCGGTTGGACTTCCCGACTCCGAGCATGTCAGCCGCATTGTGGTTCACCCGAAGGACGGCAACACCGTGTATGCCTGCGCCCTCGGACATCTTTGGAATTCGAACAGCGAGCGCGGAGTCTTCAAGACCACCGACGGCGGGAAGACATGGAACAAGGTCCTCTACCGGAACGACAGCACCGGCTGTGCTGACCTGGCAATGGACCCGCAGGATCCGGGCGTGCTTTATGCGGCCATGTGGGACGTGCGTCGCGAACCGCACA
>Ga0137359_10001736_pt1 | contig 17433 bp, 21 predicted proteins | sample Mad1_40_16metaG_FD_108281 | JGI IMG/M metagenome (GOLD analysis project Ga0137359, IMG submission 108281) | Vadose zone soil microbial communities from Angelo Coast Range Reserve, California, USA - Mad1_40_16 metaG | ecosystem: Environmental > Terrestrial > Soil > Vadose zone | place: USA... | reverse complement strand
GTCAGTGGTCAGTCCAACGCAAACGTCACAAGTTGATGATTTAGCCCTTTCCCAGATGGCCGAAAAACTGCACATCAGTCTGTTTTCGGTTGGCCTTCTGCATATTCCGTCGTTCTAGAGCGGGCAACCATCAATTTGGACACGGTTCTTATGGCCACGCTTTGCGATGAATGCGTGACAATTCCATGGCTGGGTTCTCGTGCCAGAGGTACCAGGAAAGTTATCTTTCTCGAGAGATCTGCGTACACTTTATCCGGACCCTTTTCCTTCCAAGTTCTTCTCTTCTTTGTAACCTCGAGCTTGGTAAATATAAGGAACTTTTCGAATCCGAAGTCATTCACCCGTCCTCCTCTCTGGTGTCCCTCGTTCTCTCGACAGTCGTGATGTCAAAGCCCTCCTTACCAGCAGAGCCATCTCTCTCTAACGAGAAGCAGGCAGATCTTATTAAGACCGATGAGGAGTCAATGACTGGGCCTGACAATCTTGTCTTGCACAACGAGCGAGACATCGTCACTCAGATCATTTCGGTTCACGACGACCCCTCCTTAAACCCATGGACGTTCCGCTCGCTCTTCATCGGCATTGGTCTCTCAGCATTTGGTGGTATCCTCGGTGAGCACCAGTCACTCAGAAGGAGATCACCCCAGCTCATGAACTATGACAAATAGCGGAAATCTACTACTTCAAGCCAGTAAGTAACATCTCCGTTCTCGCTGTTGAACTCAAATCGTGGTTGTCTACAGCAAACAGTCGTAGTTTCCACGATGTTCCTCGCAATCATCAGCTACATACTTGGAATTGCCATGGAGGCTTTCATCCCGCGCTGGGGGTGGTTCCGTTATTTGAACCCAGTATATCCTTGCCATTCTCATTTTTCGGGTTTATTTACACGTCATAAAAAGGGCCCTTTCAACAGGAAAGAGAATGCATTTATAGTCATAATGTCAAGCGCGGCCGCGAACTCAGCTCTGGGAACTGAAGTTCTTGCAGTGCAGCGGTTGTTCTATAACATCACGCCAAACGGGGTAACATCCATCTTCCTCCTATTCTCAAGCCAACTTCTTGGCTACGGTATCGGGGGCTTGATGAGGTGTGCGTGTATTGACCCATGGGCACATGACCAACTTGAACCCTGACTATTGGCTTTGCTAGCGATCCTCTTGTATCCTTCAAAGATGCTATACCCTGGTACACTTCCTTTGGTCTCCGTGTTTGATGCATTCTATCAGGAAGGGGGCACGAGACAGTCAGAAGGTAACAAAAAGAGACTGAAAGTCTTCTATGTTGCGTTCTTTGCGCAAGTTCTTTCGTAACTGCTCATTTCAGCCGATCTGATCGGGTTTTAGAATTTTTATATGGGAAATTTTGCCTGAATGGATATTCCCACTACTTACAGGCTTCTCTGTCTTTTGTCTGGCAAATCCGAAATCCAAAGATTTCACACGCGTGTTTGGCGGTTCCAACGGTAACGAAGGATTAGGACTCTTTTCCATTTGTTTCGACTGGCAATACATCTCTGGAGGAGGAAATCCGTTTGCGATTCCTCTGAGGGCCCAGGTATCATATGTTCATCATAGTGGTCCACACCAAAGCTGATAGGCGTCTCTTAGGTCTCCACCTTTATCGGGACTACCTTATGCATGTAATGCCTCAGTAATATATAACATTACCACCATTTGAACTTCCCTGACAGTGTCGTCTTCGTGGCCGTCTACTACAACAACATCTGGCAGTCTCAAACATTTCCATTCGTGGGTCATCATCGAATCCGTCAGGATATTTACTGACGTGTTAATAGCTCTCCCAAGAATTATTCTACGAGAATGGCACTGTCTACGACCAGCTCCTCATTCTTAATGGTAAATTGGAGGTCGATCCTACTCTACTTGCGGAGCAAGGACTCCCCTTCTATGCCGGGACGTGGGTGACCAATTTATTGACCTCCAACATTGGGATGGCCGCCACTTTTACTCACCTTTTACTGTGGAACCGCAACGACCTTCGCGGGGCATGGAGCTGGGTCAACAAGGAATCTCTCAAGCGGATGTGGACGGAATTTAAATGCCGATTCTGGAATGCCGATGACAAAAGACAGGTGTCTCCTGAAGATGACCTGGACCCTCACTACCGGGAGATGCTCAAGGTCCTTTTTTGCTCGCATCTCGAATGCTCACAGATCTCATATCCCTCAGTATCCGGATGCTCCGAACAGTTGGTATGGTGCCATTCTGGTGTCTGCGTTTATCACCGCAATAGTTCTCATCTACAAAACCGGGTCAACGCTTCCGTGGTAGATATTACGAACGTGTGGCCTCTCATTCTAACTCACCGACCAACCTCTCTTCCCTAGGTGGGGCTTTGTCATTGGGTCTTTGCTTGCCGCTATCTCCATTTTGTTCTTTGGGTCACTTTACGCCATGACGGGCCTTGCTCTCAACATCCAACCTTTTGTCCAGATGGTTGGCGGATTTTTGCTCCCCGGAAAGCCCATGGCCAACATGTACTTTGTGCTGTTCAGTTACAGTGAGTCACCGATACCTACATTATTTGTGAATGGCCACCAATGTTTAATTCGTGGCAAAATAGATTCTGTAAATCAGGCCGAGCTACTTCTCCGGGACCTGAAAATCGCGCAGTGTAAGCCAAGATTACCACCTTATACATGGTATCTCATTTCTTCGTCTATCAGATACAAAACTCCCTCCTCGTGCGGCGTTCACGGCCCAGGTCATTGGTACGTTATTTGGTTCGGTTCTGAATTATGGTACGTACTTTTCGACACTCCTTGGGACGGAGCATTACAACACGTCATCAGTAATGATGAACTCTATTATCGATAATCAACGTGAAATTCTGTTATCGGTGCAGGGTACGAATATCTGGTCTGGTCAGCAGCCACAGCAATACAATTCACAATCCATCGCGTGGGGTGGCCTTTCCCACGAGCTCTTCGCGCACGGAAAGCGTTATCAGTGGGTTGCGTGGGGATACGTTGTCGGACTCTTTGTTCCGATCCCGTTCTGGCTTTTCCACCGGTTCTTCCCAAAGCTGCGCGCCGATTATCTGTACACGCCCATCATTGCGTACGTTTTTTTGATCGTGCGGACTCACTCGCCTTCGAAAACCATCTTAATTGGTCCTTCTGTCGGATAGATACTTCGTCGGCTCGCTTTGCGTAGGGATAAACTCGTCAGTTACTTCGTTCTTGGTGGTCGCCGGGTCATTAAAAAAATAAATGCGCACGCGATACCCCAAATGGTTCGCAAAGTACAACTACCTTCTTGGTGCGGGTGGGTGCCTTTCTATTTTATTAGTACCGCGCGACCCTTCTGAGAAGATCGCCTGCAGCACTTGATGGCGGAGCTCAGGTTATGGTATTTATCTTGTCATTCGCGGTCCAAGGCGCAGCGGGGACATCCCACCTGTTCCCACGGTGGTGGGGCGCGAACCAGAATGGCAATTACGACCGGTGTGCAGTCGCCAGTTAATTCCGAAATGTTGCATGGATTGAGGTATGCCAACGATATCTCTTTGCCCATGTCCTAGAACCAACAATTGGTAGAATGTGAAACTACACATCCTTTTTTTTTGTACGCAGTCAGATAATTGACGAGTTGCCATTCTCCTTATGAAAGGAACTAGGCATCATAAGAAAAAAAAACAACCCCTGGTGGGCAGTGTGTGACATGACTATGTTCAGCGAACTTCACTGGCATTCTTCATTAGTATTAAAAGGGATCAACTGAGTTTGCAGAATAGTTTCTTTTACTGTAATAAAGTTATGCAACACCGCGTGTGTACTTGAGTAATAAAAGAACTAAAAACTAAGTAATAATAAGCTAAGCTCCGATTCCGATCCGTGTCTATGTCTGGGGGATAAAAGAGTGGGGATAAGAATTACGACATATTTTTCTGCCTCGGCTGCCAAGGACTGTTTCCTGAGCTAAAAAAGTCGCCCAGTCGCAATTGGCCCCCAGTTTTGGACAGGGCCGCGCGTTGATAATGTACGCGCATCGACAGGCGTTGTATGGCACCCTTTGCTCTGGACCTATCTAGATGGGCGGCGCGGGTATCGACTAGACAAAACCGCTGATTAAACAGGAAGAGGACAGCCACGAGACAGACGCACATATCTTCCCATGCATGGCATCCAACCGTGCCCTGACTAACTCCAACGGAAGTGGTTCCTTCTTACGTGGGCTCCCCTCAGGAACTGCGGTTTGCGCCGTCTTCCGCAACATACTTTCCTCGGCAACGTAACTCTCGATCCCAGACAATGCTACACCGAGCACTGTGACACGTGAGGTGAGTGCGTCATAGTCCGTTGAGTCTGCGACGCTGAATGGCCCTTCTGATCGTGACAACACGTCAATCAATGGACCGAGGGGAGGGAGAACGTAGTTCGCCTAAAAGGTTGCATCAGTATTTGAGTGATGCACTAAGCGCGACCGACTCACGGGTTGCATAGCCAAGCCAGAGAGGGCGTGGTTAGCGACTGCACGGGCGATGCGAAGAGAACTGAGGCTGCCTCTAGCAAAGAACGACAGCAAGAGGGCCTGGTTGGAAGGCGAGAGGGATGTTGCTAGGTCTAACACCCTCTCAGTTATGGAAAACCCCTGAAAGTAGAGGAAGTGAGCTTGGGATGACAAGGAGAGAGCTCCCGAACAGTAACGTACAATACCTTCCGCTTCGCACTCGACAGACAACCGGCAACATAAAAGTGACATGGAGTGGAGTATATCTCTCCTCAGCTCCGTCGAACTAGCCAGGTCTATGCCGATGAGCAACAACGTCATCACCATGTCCGGTAATTGCTCCGACGTCCATCGACTTGATGTAGGTTGTTATAAATATCATAGAGTAACTAAGACTACACTCACTGAGCAAATGATGAGATCATCTTCACCATAGTACCTAAGACCATGGATCGGTTGCGAAGGCGTGAGAAAGTCGCATCGTGTATCGGCCGTTTTATGTATGTCCTCAGACTTTTGTGCAATCCCAGGCGCATCAGGGTATAGTGAATGAGATCTACAGTCAGTGGTGAACCCGGATAAGATTGATTCCAAAGAGGCATTTCGAGAAGGAATCTCCGACTGAATCGTTCGACATGTCCGTTGTCATTCCTCCATAGGGCTAACGGCGAATGAGTACACGTGTCTAGTAGGCCAAATATAGTACTGACCTTGTTCGCACAGCCATCGAGCGAACCCGGGAACCTTCATATCTTCTGCAGACAGTATCCGGAATACGGCATGAATATAGTCTACGTCTGAACGCTTTCACTTGAATAGTCTGTAGGCGCAACAAGGTCTCTCACTTACCTTGCTGCCCAATAGCGTCACTCAACAACTGCAGTGTTTTTGTCTTGCCTTCCGCCGACTCCCATACATGACAAGGGGTACCGCCGGTGTCAGTGTCCACGGTTCCCTTATAGTCGTCGTTGAACACCACGACTCCGAGGACGCTATGAGTAACGGTTTGTCCCAACTTGCGATCAGCATCCAAAATCCTGCCCACGGCTTCGCCCTCCTTCGCACCTAAGAGGCGCTCGCGCTCTTCCTTGTGTACTTCTTCCAATGTGCTCGCCGTGACCTTAGCGTCGCCACCTTGCGGACCATTAGCATCAGCACGACAAATGACATTTTCGTCCATCATATTTGATCTCCCCGTGTTGTCGTCAGCAGGCTCGTCTACCTCGTCTACGCTGAAATCCGATAACAAGGCGGTATGGTCGTAACCTTCCGCGCAATTTTGGGCGTCGATCCCGCCACCCGTGTGAGCCTCCTTCTTACGCTCACGCAGCAAAGCTTTGATCGGGTCGGCCTTTCGCGCACGATGATTTTTTGCCCGCGTTAACGTATTGGCCGTGTGGACAGTCGCATTTCGGGAGCGCGTGCGAAGTGTACGTACATCACTGAAAGAAGGAACTCGGTCAAGAACAGCAACGTCTGGCAAGTGACGCTTATGATCGTGATGCTGGACAGGTGACAACTCGTCAAGAGATGTTGAAAGTGGGGAAGAGGAGGGGGAGGAGGGGGACGGGAGGGAAGGATGTGAGTAGGTTCGACTAGCGCCAGAAATCCTCTGGGCCTGGGTAGTGTGGCTTTGGATTTGTCAATATAGATCCCTCCCAGCTGGATCAAGCGTTAGACTCACCTAGCCAAAGTCTTGTTACTCTTCCAGAACGGCTCATCTTCCTCTTCTGAGCTCAATTCGTCTCTAAATGGGGCATGCAGACGAGAATCCTCACTGTCGGACGGTGACTTGGCGCGTACGCTCTCCCAGATCTCATTTATAATTTCTGCCGTTCTCATTTTTGAGTCCTTTGGAGCAACAGGCACAGGAGTAGGCTGTTCTTGTTCGGGTGAACTTGGCGGCGGGGTCACTGGACGCAGCGAGCGCGGAGTGGCAATCTGTGCGAGAGTAGGTCTACCTGCGGAAGTAGACATAGGGGAGGGCAACGACAAAGGAGATGGTAGCATATCGAGCTCGGCCTCCGGGAACGCAGTATCAAGATCGGTAAATGAGGATAGCGGCGATCCCAGGGTAAGGCTTTGTGGGCAGGAAGTAAGTGGAGAAAGTGGCCTGTCTATCTCCATCGAGTAATCGCCATCATGCCCAAATCGCAGGGGGGAAACAGTCTCGAATATGTATGCACTCCTGCCATGCCTCCAGTTCTCTACGCTCTCGTGTACTGCACTCTTGTGTCGAGGGGTAGCTTGGGGACGAGCAGGGGAATACAATCCAAGTTCGTCGGGTTGACTTGTTGGGATCACTTCACGGTCTCCTCGACTCCGGGCAGGTGTGACTGGGTGCAGAAGGGCCTGTGGTGATCGAAGTGGAGAATTATGGCGTCTCTTTTTCGCTGCCCGAGAGGACGAGAGTCCACGAGGCGATTGGGCCTTTCGAGGTTTAGAAAGTCTCTGCGATGAGGGCTGCCGTGGTGTGTAATAGAGACTGAGTGGGACCATGCTGCTCGTGACACTAGCAGTATCGTCATCGTCATCAAGTTTCCGTTTGGATGGAGTCGATGACCGGGGAGGAGAGGAGAGGGGGCTTGACAACAACCTCACCCGAAGTTGACGGGGAGCCGAATTCAGGGGTTGCTTAATGTCGCAAGAGTTTCGCGGGACAGCCTGACGAGATGAATGCAATAAAGACGCATCTTGACTATACGTCGTGGCTCCTTTCCTGGGTCCTCTAGGTCGCCCTGGTCGTCGTTTGACAGGAGGACTAGAATTGCTTGATCTAAGAGGAGAGGAGCCAGGATTCGGGATGAATTCGCCACTGCCTCCAGGAAAGGGTGGTTGATCCAACGATGCGGAAACGACGTGGTCATGTTGACGTTGACGTCCACTGGCAGTCTTTGGTGATTTGCCACTCCCTTTTGGCCTACCCGGTCTCCGCTTGACCACTATCGGAATAGGAGATGGGCTAGAGTCGGGAGCTTGATGGGATGATGTGCGGGTGGATGGCTTCAACTGAGACGAAAGTAGAGGGGACCGTCTCTCGAAAAAGTCAGTGAGTTTAGTGTCTCTGAGAACACCGGGCATCGACCTGGCCATAGTCCGAGCAACGCGTCTGGCGTCAAGTAATGGGGTCACACGTGTCACTGTCACACACGCGCGGACTCGTGAGCGTGAGCTGGCACAGGCTTATCAGATAAGCCATTTGTAGCTTCCGTAGCTTCCGCTCCCACAATGACCATCGCCCACCCGGACTCGGACGAACACGATCCTCTCATCGACTCTGGCGACTTTCCTCCACCAGAGTCAGTACCGCATCTCCGCGTACGCACATCTTTCTGGAAGAAAGCTTTGCCTATATGGTCAATCACTCTCTGTCTCTACTTCTGAGCCCTTCTTATATCTCCATCTTCTAGGATCGGTCCCGTCATCTTCGTCTCTTCCCTATGTGTAAGCTACGAGCTATAGTAAATGAGTATGTGCTTAGGCTACTATTCTAGCGTGGCATGACTCTAGCCCCACGCGTGGAGGTATACACCCAAATCGCCTGCCGAACGTTGCACAACTTGCCTATGATCTCTCCCGACACTGTCCCGTCTTCCCCTTTGCATCCTCCTGGCTCTCTAGTTCATACTTCAGACACTGTTCATGTCCAATTTCAGAACGCTCCAGTCAAGACATACGACGAGTGTAGTGGAGACCCCAAAGTACAAGCCCGCGCTGCTAGAATACAAGCATGTAGGCCATCTTTCAGCCCGTCTCTTACTTCAATTAGACCGACTCTTCTCCATAGCCGTCAAGACCACGGAAAGCATCCTCAGTGCCGTGACAACAGGTTGGCTGAGTCATCTAAGCGACAGATTTGGACGCAAAGGGATTCTTGCTCTTTCGATGTTTGGCGCCCTCTTCATGTCTGTCACACGTTCCAGGAACCCTGTGCCCTCGCTGACTTTTACCAAGGGACTTCGTCTATATACTCGTTTCTGACCAGTCAACCATATTTGGAAGACATGGTGAAGCCTTCATCGTTGTTGCACCGCTTGTTGAAGGTCTTCTTGGGGCGCAGTCGACCTATAACGGCATCACTCACGCGTATGCGTTCCCAGCGCTTATCCGAATAAAATGATGGAACTTGACACCCAAGTCCGCATTAACAGCTATGTGACTGATTGTACCCCCGATGGTTCTCGTGCCAAGATTTTTGCGACCATGCAAGGGATGCTCAACATCGGAATGGCTTCGGGGCCATGGGTGAGCTCTTATTCACGAACGGAACGGTATTCTGGGAATTAAGTGATACCTCCAGCTGAACGGTCTATTACTACACGCATTGACTGGGACTACCACTAACTCGCTCTTCGTGGTCGCCATTGTCATTGCACTCACGAACCTTTTTTTTGTACTATTCATCCTCCCCGAGTCGCTCCCCCCATCCCGTCGATTGTCGCGTGTGCCGTCTTCGGTAGATTACTCGCCGCGACAACAGAATAGAGGAGTGGTCCATCGCGTTGTAAAAACTATGCGCAGTGTTGCGCTACAGATTCTGCGCCCCGCTACTCTCTTTATCCCGACGAAGCTTGAAGGACGTAGAGGACACGATTGGAACCTTACGCTGACGGGTGCAGCTTTGTTCATCTATGTCCTCTCCGACGTGAGTCTTATTCGTGTACAATTTACACGTGTTAACGCGCAGAGTGCAGCAAGTATACAATCTTAAATACCTTTACGTTAAACATGTGTACGATTGGAGTACTGAGCAGGTCCATCGTTCACTCACTGTCGCAATATGTACTGATGCGCACCAACTTCAAGCTTGGTTACTACATGTCTTTCCTGTGGGTTATTCGTGCAGCTAACCTTCTCGTCATTTTACCTCGTAAGTCCCCGTCCATTCCGCTTTGTCTTGCTCTACGTTGTTCACGGGACCTTAGTCATTCTTGCGTATTTTGCCTCAAACCGAAAAGCCCCAGCGAAGAACTCCTCACCTGCGCAACTTGCCTCCGCCATCCGCTTTGATCAGCGCATCGCTGCCATTTCACTATTTACGGATGCGTCTGCCAATGCCCTCGTCGCGATCTCCCCAGCTTCCTCTGAGCCCCTCTTTGTTTTCTTGACGTCTCTTAATGCGCTCACCAGTGGTGGTCACCCAGCGCTCCAATCCCTTGGCGCATTGAGCCTGCGTGCAATGGGAAAGGGAAATGAGGTGGGACTTGTATTTGGCGCACTGGGACTCATGAACGCTTTGTCGCATATCATCGCTGTATGTCTCGCTGTCTCACCTCAAGGCCGCGTGGTTGATTATGTGTGCATTGTGTTTACAGCCCGGCATATACGCTGCAATCTATGGGGCAACAGTTGCGACTTTCCCTAAGGCAATGTTTGTCATGAGCGCCATCATGCTGTACATCGCCGTTGCTTTACTCGCCCGCGTGCGACCCTTTATCCACGTTCCACCAGTGGAACCCGAGGAAGGTGTTGTTACCCCTCGCCAGTCGCACGAACACACGGAGGTTGAGGAAGTAGGAGAAGGGTCGGACGCGCAAGTCCGGAGTCGGTCAGGGAGCGACGAGCTTGGCTACGATGCTATTCAGAGGCAAATAACGACCAAACTAGTACCTATGTCAGATGATTGATTATCAGGCGAAACTTGGACCACGAGTTCCCGAGTTACCATTTGGAAAAGGGTTATAATAGACTAACTCTGGCGTGCTTCTGCTCCCTCAATAGATAATTATTTACTTATGTACAGAACCCGTATTGACCCGACATGGCCCAAACCAATCAAGTCGATTCCGTGACTCATCAACGCTACGTCACCATACGCAGCACAATCTAGTTACAGATATACACCACGTTCTGATTCCCTCGAAGAGCTGCTCCGCCAGTGCCTTTCTCGAAACACTCAGAACTGCCTCAGCCAGGTCAACACGTGATTGTCGGAAATGGGATGAGATAAACGTAAATTGTGGTAACGGATCGGTGGCAAGCGAGGTATATGGGGTACCAAGGGTGATGCGTAAGGTTCTTGGTGACGGGGAGGGTGTGAGGATTCTGGGCGCAAATGGTGCGGGCTGGGCACGAGTAGCAATAGCGTCCCAGTCAACGGATGCAAAAAAGCAGTGGGACTTCAGCTCGTGAATATTTGGGCGGTTCGAAGGGTTGACACTGAGAACCTTTACGCCCTATCGTAAGTGCAAGCGAACGATAGCCAACGACAGGGATGGCAACGTACCTGTTCTAATAGCGTCTGCGCACTCTCATCCACTTCACCGCATTCGAAACGTAGTGAAAAGTGTTCTCCGAGAGCGCCAAATGGAAACTGTCAGCAGGCAGATTGCCAATAATGAGTATACCTTCAAACAAAGTAAAAAAGGGGATGGAACTTACACGGCCTGTGAGCATGACATAGAGCAAAACGCCGAGTGACCAGAAGTCGACTCCATACGAGTACGGGAATCCTAAGCGCACTTCGGGTGCAGCATACGCCAGGGTACCCATCTTTTCGTGTGTTACATAATTTGGACAATGGTCGTAGGGCTGGTGCAGCCTGGTGCCCACGGGAGTCGTACCAGCTGCCAAAGTTTCGGCACGGCAATGACCGCGATCCGGAGGGGATAACGTAGGTCCGAGGAATTGCTTCGCCATGCCAAAATCGGCGAGGACGACATGCCCGTCGCTAGTAAGAAGGACATTTGCTAGTTTGATGTCCCTGTGTATGATGCCGCGCACATGCAAGGCCTCCAGAGCACAAATCAGCTCTGCAGTGTAGAAGCGCGCAAGGGCCAGCGGCATGCGGCCGCCACGGACGTGAAGGTCGCTCTGCAAGTCTGTGGGATATAAAGTCTAGTGAACAACGACAGCTCGTCAGCTGGGAAGGGATTAGGTACGAGTATCCAAAACGCACGGTGACAAGGTAAAAGTTGGTATCGTCGTGCATGCTAGCTTCAAGCGACAAGAACCAAGGAAGCCCAGCAGCTTTGCATAGCGCACCCTTCTCGTTGACAACTCGTGCGAGGTTATGCGAACGCTTGCGGATAACTTTCATCGCAAAAACCTCTTCAGTAAACTTGTCCTGCACTAGATAAACCTTCCCGCTGACGCCTTCGCTGATGAGCCTAATTGGGCGGAAATCCTCGGGTTGCACTGTGAGCGACGTGCAAATAGGAGCATAGGGATCTCCAGAGGGTACGAGTAAGGGTGCTGTCTCGCCAAGAGAGGAACGAGAAGGTGAGGCAGGATGTTCGGAGAATTGTGGGTATTTTCGATGTATACACGCCTCCCATAACATTCGAAGAGGTGAAATGGCAGCAGTAAATTGACAGGCAAATTTAAACATCAATCGTACAGTGTCGATACATCGCTCGAAAAGAAGGGCAGGCAGGTTATATAAAGCGGAGTCGATTGAGTTCCGAGTCCAGTGCTTTGGCATCGTTCGGTATATGACGCTAGTAGTTATATACTGGACAGGACCAGCTTGACACTGGCACGCCAGAGGGGCGGGAGCACTCTGTTCGAGTTAAATGCAATGTGCTGACGGTTTGCTGTTCCTTCCAGTCCCGAGCATTGCATTTGATTTGCATGGAGGGCACGCAGTAGAAGGCTGAGCCTCTGGGCTGCTGGCAACACGGAGCGAATAAGCCGCCGATTATATATCCCTTGGAACGCCCGCTGAACCTGTTTTTGCAACTTACTCCATGTGGGTCTTTCTCATTTCGGTCTCGGTCGTCAGGTTGATGCCACTCTTTCGATTGCGCTTGTATACCCGAGGATCACTTTAGAGCAGGCGGCGCATATAACTAGATTTTATGACATTCGGTACATGCAAGTTTCAATATTACTGGAATTTTTGCTCCGTCTTCGAGACCCTCCCCCGACTCCTTCAGATGAGGTTGTGTGATGGCGTTTTCTTACACGCGGAGTAAATAAAAAGAAAAAGTTGTCGAAAGTTTCTACACCCATGCACGGCCCGGATATACCTCCCCCAACCAACGCCCATGATGACTTTCGAGTTCGCGTTGGCGGTCGCTACCCGAACCGTTCTGGCGTTCTACCCGTTAGAACATCTTTTACAGGACAATAATCAGCTGTCTTCGCCACTCTCATCGTACTCTCGTCGTAAGCAACTTCTGTACCGTTGACCGTGGACGTTCCGACGCGCCCTAGTACAGGAGGGTATCTATTTATTCCGCCACGGAATAGACCCATATGCAGGTGGCACATTCAGACACGTACGCCCACTGGTTCCTTCGCATCTCTCTCCCCGGAATTAATGAGCCGTAGTCCCCTCTTTCCCTCGCCTTCTTCTCTACCATCGTACCCGCGTCGCGAATACCCCCGGTGCTCTTGTGGACGTCTCTCGATGCAGTCGGCGCATGGGCACTAGTAAACATATGGCGCTCCCGGAGCAACACCCAGAATAGCAAGCGAGACCTGCGAATTGCGGCCATGTATGTGCTGAATGGAACAATGCCGCTGGCCCATGTCTCCTCGACTCACCCCATCACTCCAACAGCTACCTCCTCAACCCATACATTTTCCTGCCCTGCCTAGCACTTTCAACATCAACAGTCGAAAATACCCTCCAATTGCTGACCCTCATGTTGGCTGCACAGGGTATGTGCCAGGCTTTCCCCGTTTTTCTTTTCTGATGCTGTCTAGGCCAATCATCTCTTTCTCTCTTGACACTCGCCATTCTGTCACACCTCTCTTTACCTGCGATCCTCTTGCTTCTACCGGTTCTCCTGCTCCTCCTCACGGACCCTCTATCACATTTAGCATCACCAAAGCCGTTCCCACAAAAACTGTCAAAATGCGTCCCCTTAGCTGCGGAGTTTACCATCTCGTTTGTTACCCTGGCATTGGCATCCACTTTGATGTCTGGTGGCTGGGGGTGGATGCGGAATACTTGGGGAGCGGGGTAAGCTTTACCTGTCCCACCCTCTTGACATGTTGCCTCGTCCTCAAATCAGCTTAGATTCCTCCTACCTGACCTCACGCCCAACCCAGGACTTTGGTGGTATTTCTTCACGGAAATGTTTGATCATTTCCGGCCATTCTTCTTGGCAGTGTTCTCTGTGAGCGAACTCGGCCCAGATATTCTGCCACCTGACTCTGCGCCTCCCAGCTCCACCTAGCAATATATGTCATTCCGTTGTGTATCAAGTTTCAGTGAGTCTACACACTCCACCCCTGGATACACGCTTGTGCTTATTTCGTACAAGGCACGACCCTCTATACGCCAGCTTTCTTCTCCTTGGCATTCTGGGAACTTTCAAGCCATATCCCACACTATCGGACCCGGGTCTCTTCCTAAGCCTTATTTCTCTTTTCCCGGAAACATACCTCTGTAAGTATATTTACATCGGTTGCCTCCCTGTTACTGAACTTTTGTTCGCGTGAGCAGATCTTCGCTACCCAATCGTGACGGCCTTGCTACACTTACACGCCTTCCTATTACTTCCACTTTTCCACCATCTATGGATCAGCACGGGCACGGGCAACGCAAATTTCTTCTACGCAAGTACGCTCGTCTTTGGGCTTGCCAATGGAAGCGCACTTCTCGATTGCGTTTGGGCGGGCCTGCGCGTAGCAATAGGTGAGGAGAAGGATGGGTGGGTGGTAATTCAAGAGTAGCATTCTCGCGTTCGGGAGAACTGCTGCTGACCAGCATGACATTTTATTGGGATATGATCGATAGTATGGGTCCCCTCCAAATGTTTCCTAGTAGATGTAACCAATGTCGAGATAACACCCATTACACCTGTTCGCCAAGACGCCTCACCCACTCCACTAGCGCACTGTCCGGTAGAGTCAGAGACATTATTCACGCCAGCTCCAAATCAGACTTACCGGACAGGTCGCCCTGTCATGCCCTTCTCCAAGTAAGGCGTCGTAAGGGTCGCCTAGTACAGAACAGATATAAGCACCGCGCATATCCTAGTCGGTAGCAAGCGTCTCTTACGTTCGAGGAACCAGCAATATCAACGTGAGCCCAACGAAGCGGTGCTTCATCTTCGCCAGCCTTCGGCTCAATGCCATCGACGAATGACTTCAGGAATAATGCAGCGGTACAGCTACCAGCTAGCCGCCCACCCGTCTAGAGTACAGACCAAATCAGGGGATTAGGTAACACCATTTAATTGACTTACATTGCACAGGTCAGCATTGGAGGAATAGATCTGTGGGCCATAATCTTCGTCGAGAGGCATTCGCCAGAATCGGTCGTACTCGGCTTCACCAGCGACACGTAGCTCTTCCCAAAGTGAGTCAGAGGTCTGTGACAAAATGAATCAGACACCGCGCCATAGTGGTGTGACGGAGTGAAGCACAGAGAACACCCCAGAAAAACTCTCGCCAAGAGCGATCATCACGGCACTACATGACGAATGAGTGACGCAGGTTCTACTCCAGGGATGTGTCAACAGACCCAGTAAGCGTGGCCACGTCTATGAGCGTGTGTGGCTTGTAAGTCGTCGACGTATAGTATAGTGCATCTGTCACGGTTCGACTAGTAGCAGACACCAGAAAGGCGGGGTCTCACCAGACAGGATAAGTCGACCTTCGGCATCAGTGTTGTCAATTTCGACCGATTTGCCGTTCATGGCATATATACTGAGCAGGCAGTTGAGGCTACTTGAATGAAGCTGCGAGGAACGAGTACCCACATATCCCCGGGCTTGCTCGCACTTGGTCCAGGTAAGTTCTCGCACAGAGGAGTGGTCACAACGAGGTTGACCCTGAGATGAATGAGCACGTCAGATATGTCCTCGAGGATCGTCATAAATACTAGAACTCACGGAAGGCGGAGCTGCGCGATCGCAAGGGCCGCAGAGACCACCGCTGCAGCGCCCCCTGTATATCACATCAGGATTCATCATACATTCACGGGCTTGCAAGCGGCAAAGACGAACCCATGTCGCCGCGCATCGCCTTCATGTCCTGAGCATGCCATTAGTTGTGACGTTGGAACGCTCCATAGGTACATACCGCCGACGGTTTCAAGCTAATCCCACCAGAGTCAAATGTGACACCTTTGCCGACGAAGGCAATGGGTTGATCCTCCCTTGCTGCCCCATTATAATGACTGAAACACATGGTTCAGACTTCCAGGGGGATGAGACCGGGTTTTGCCTTACATCTCAAGGAACTTAGCCGGTTCTGATGTCCCTTTGGTCACAGACAGAAAAGTTCTCTACAAGCCACGCTGAGTGAAACAGGATACCAAGCCGAGGCCAAAAACACGTACCATTCCCTTTTCAGCGGCCCAAGCTGGACGATCATTAAAATAAAGTGAGACGCGAAAGTGGATACAAAGGGATAAAACGTCACCTTCGTCGTGCACGATGATTTGTGTATTCGGGACATCAGCGAACTCTACCTTGACTCTTTCACAAAAGGCCTGTGAGGAAAGACGTCAGCTGATTCCAGTGGTTTGCTCCTGCACTCTTGTGATCTTACTGTCGGTGTGAGCATGTTCGCAGGGAGCTCCGCCAGCTATTGTCAAAGGAAGCTTCAGCGATCTGCCTTTGGCCTCAAAGAGAAGAATGGTACCGTTCTGGCCAGGTTTTGAGCATTTGCATAGACGACGCCAGTTTCCCATTCCTTCGATTCCTGCAGCGGAACGAAAGAGAGCTCTTGCGGCACGGCTTGCCCTTCACGTGGTTTATACGGAGAAGGGGGAGAAGTCTTCAAAGTGAATTTGTACTTGGCAAGATGAGCTGCCACAGCTGTAATGGCGTATAAGTTTCCTGATTGCAATGACCCATATTCAGCACACCTGCGGCTTGAGCATCCGTAGATGCGTCGACGACGACGGACTTCTCCCCGTCCGCAAGTTCCCTGATTTGCTTGATGCTACTCCCAATTGCCTTTCTCACCAGCTCTCGCCTCGCGTCGCCGGTTTTCTTGTGGAAACCTTCTCCAAGTGACACGACAGCGGTTGCATCGGGGTGTCCAGACTGTGAAGGTGGAGTATTATAGAAAACTCGGGTTGTTCCGACCTTGGCAGGTTTGGTACCAGTTGGGACCGTGCTCCAGAGCTGAACGGGGTCGACCGACGGCAACGGGACAGAGCTAGACTGGGATGTGGGATCGATGGGGAGGACGAAGACTCTTGTGGACATATCTCTGATGGTTGTGCGATGATAAGGATCACACGGCCCTACATTTGTACCGCCGCGCAACAGTCGAGCAGCCGCACCACGCATCATCATAGGTCACGCGCTCAACTCTGATCAGGTCAGGATCATTACAGCAGTATTGGTGTTCGGGGGGGCCCGGTGTGATTTTCCCACCCTAAAAGCCGAAGTGCCCGAACCCGTGCGGAAGTGCGTCGGCAAACCCCGGATGGGCAAGGACGCGCCATAGCGGAACGCGTCAGTGATCAGATCCTACCTCAACATCATGGTGTGTACTCTCTTTTCTGCATGCAACGGCTAACTAAACCATCATGTTAGGCTAGACGATATGATAGTGCGTGTCTGATTGAACGGAGTTCTCGACGATGACACTTACATCCTGTAAAACCGAAAGGTCGCACGACTATATTCTCGCCAGAGGGTATGCTAGTTAATCTCATCGCGCCCTCATGAGCTGATTGTCCTTTCAGGGCGATTATACCAGAGTGAGTCATTTTTTCATCTGGATAAAGGCAAGAGACCTTACTATCGCCCAGTTGAGTATGCAATGGAGGCTATCTCGCACGCTGGGACCGTCCTTGGTGTTCTTGCAACGGACGGTGTTGTGCTTGCCGCAGAGAAGAAGGTGACCGGCAAGTTACTTGACCTTTCAGAAGCGAAGGAAGGCGGATATGGGGGTAGTGGGGAGAAGATATTTCTTCTAAACTCGTATGTCCCAATCCAACTGCTATTCGACACGCTAACGTCTAGTAAAGAAATGTCATAGGTGGTGTTGCGGGCATCACCGCAGACGCGAATTCCCTCGTCAATTATGCGCGATCTGCTGC
>Ga0137359_10001729_pt1 | contig 17446 bp, 21 predicted proteins | sample Mad1_40_16metaG_FD_108281 | JGI IMG/M metagenome (GOLD analysis project Ga0137359, IMG submission 108281) | Vadose zone soil microbial communities from Angelo Coast Range Reserve, California, USA - Mad1_40_16 metaG | ecosystem: Environmental > Terrestrial > Soil > Vadose zone | place: USA... | reverse complement strand
GCCCGTGGCAGCGAATTTGACGGTACCCATGGGTCGGGCGGCGGTGGCGGTGGTGGTGGCGGGCGTGCCCCGGCCATCGCAGGCAATGGCGGCACAGGTGCAGATTACGGCGGTGGCGGCGGCGGCGGGGGCTATCCGCAGACCGGCACGGCCTGGGGCGCGGGCGGTGCCGGCGGCGCCGGCGTCATTGTCGTAACCTACACGCCGAGGCCCGGCACGATAATAACCGCGGAGTCTTGGGCTGCACTGGATCTTCAGACCACCCAGGGCGGGAGTAACCCCGCTGCGACCGAGTTCGGCCTAACCGCGCGCGGCGACGATCGACCGCCGCTCGAAGCCGGAGGCCGTACTCTGAGGAGTGTCGTGGCTCCGATCGAATACCCTTGTGTTGCTCGTCGGTATACAGCGCTTCCAATCGAAGGGGTGGGCGCGATAGTAGTCACCACCGAAGTGCCTCTCGAAGTGCTCGTATCACTGCGCTCCGGCACGGTCGGACTGACCGAATGGACGGATCAGCTCGCCGGATACGGGGGTGCGCCGAACGAAATTCTCACTGCGTTGAGCCGCGTGTCGGTTCCCGTCTTGGAAGCGCTTACCGGCGGTACCCGCATCACGGTAGCCGAGGTGTGGGCGCTGGAATGGGCGGACCCGCCGGGGCTGGTGCTCGTGTCGCCTGAGCGGGTGCTGCGCTCGCCTGGCAGAATTCGCATCCTCGCCGGACCCGGCAGCATGCACCCCCTCAGAGGTCAATGAGTTTTACCGATGCGCATCGCAACGCCGTTTGATCCGATCGAGGTTGGCGAAGCCGATAATTTCGCCTTCGACTTCACCGCCGATATCGGCGCTGCGACGATCGTCTCGACGGCTTGGGCTTGCGGGTTGGCCCCCTACCAGACGGCGATCGATCCAGCCCCGCAATTGCGGGTCCTTTCGGTTTCGGCTCAATCCGCGATCCAGGTGCGTTCGCCGGTAGACGGCTCGCTGCAAACGCGTGTGGGGTCCTTTTCGGTTGCTTTGATCGGCGGAATGCCGGCCTCAGCCGCCGCCGGTACCTACATCCTCGAGGCCACCGCCAATCTCAGCGATGGCCGGGTGCTGAAGCTCAACTCTACTGTTCAGTGCAAGCTGCCGGGGCCGTGACCGGAGGCAGCGTCAGACGCCGAGCGGGTAGAATGCTGTCGAACAACACGAGGTCAGATATCGTGCGCGCAGGTGAGGTGCGGACTCTCCTTCCCAATACAGTCGGGACGAGGGTCCAATGCAGTCTAGCGCACCCTAACGGCGAGGCTGACTCGCCTGATTTTGCGGCCATAATCGGGAGACTGCGAGCCTTACTGGCCCAAGCCCACCGGCGACCCGATGACGCTTTCGCCGGATCGTTAAAGTGCAAATGTGAGACTGAGCAGGACACGGTGACATGGTCGAGAAAAGCTTCATTCGTTGGCCGCTGCAGCCCAGCACGGTGATCGGTCTCGGCATTCTCGCCGGCACGACGCTTTACTTCGTTACGGGCGACCCGGTTTGGGCCGGTGCGGCAGCGGCGGCGGTCAAGATCTTAGTGCCGGACAATACCGGCAACGCGGACGTCCTCGGCGCGATCGGTGCGATAGCTGCGGCGTTCGGCCGGACGCCAATAAAGTCTGATTCCGACATCTGACTGGGATTCAAATAATGCGGCTTTACGGCGCAATCCAAAAGGTCGAGCCTCAGAACGACGGGACCGTGCGTGTGCACGGAATCGCGACGTCCGAGGCCGTAGACGATCAGGGAGAAATCGTGCGGGCCGATGCCATCCGCACGGCGATCCCGGAATACATGCGTTTCCCTGCTCTGCGGGAGATGCATCAACTCTCGGCCGCCGGAACCACTCTCGAGGCCGAAGTCTGCGAGGACGGAACGACCCGGATCGTCGCCCATGTTGTCGACCCGGTCGCCGTGGCCAAGGTCAAAAATCAAGTCTATCGAGGCTTTTCCATTGGCGGCCATGTCACACAGCGCGAGGCCGGGAACCCAAAAACGATAACCGGCCTGGTACTCAACGAAATCTCGCTGGTCGACCGTCCGGCGAACCCGGAAGCCATTTTTGATTGTTGGAAGGCTGCGGTCGTGTCGGACGCCGATCCGGCTGGCCCGGCGCAGGGGTCGACCCTATCAGTATCGGATTCGGTGGCACAAGACCCCTTCAACTCGCCACTCCAGATCTGGGCCTGTGGGGTTCCCGATCACCGCCACCTGGCCAAGGCCGACGCGCTCAAGTGCCTCGAAAAGCGCACCGTCGAGCCAATGGAAGCCAAAATCGCGATTACCGCTGCGACGGCACCGATGGTAGAGACTGAAAACGTTGCCCCGCCGACCGAACCTCGTGAGCCGGCGAAGCCGAACCGCTCAAACTCCATCGAATGCGAAAAAACTGACGCCAATGTGCAGTACACCGATCCCGATTCTCGGCTCGCTGCTGGTCCTCTTGTGAAGGCCAAACACTCGCAAGGCGACCAAGCGCTGCTGGATATCGCCTTTCTCGCCTGCGACAAATGCCTGAGCGCTGGCGGCCTGTCGGTCGACGAGAAGGAGAACATGGGCAAAGCGCGCGACCATCTTCATAAGGCCGGCGCCCTGCCGGGTGAGGGCTCGACATTCGACATGATGGACGATGCCGAGGATTTGCTGCCGGCGCCCGTGACGCCGCCGGGTGGGAGTGTCGGGGCCCAGACCATGAAAGTGCTCGGCGTCATCGCTGCAGTACTCGGCAAAGCGGGGCGGGCGCACCAGCACATGATGGACGTAGCCCATGAATGCCTCAACGAATTGACTGATGGGACGATATGTGGGCAGGCCGCGAAAACCGGGGCGCGGCATTCAAAGCAGACAATGGAACATCTCGGGGCGGCGCACCGCCATTTGGTCGCGGCCGGAGCCACCTGCGATGCTTCAACCAAGCCCGGATCGAACACGCTGACTGAAGATGAGAAACCGGACACCGCATTGGCGCTCGGCAAGGACACTCGCATCGGCGATCTTGCCAAGGCGCTGGCCGGTGAGCGCGCCGAAAAGGCGGCGTTGGTCAAAGCGCTGGATGAGATCGTACCGATGCTCGACCGGCTGACGAAGCGGGTAGACGACATTGCTCGAACACCGCTGCCGCCACTGACGATCGCCAAGGGCACGGTCTCGGTGTCGAAGCAGCAGGATGGCGGCGGCGCCGGCGATAGCGACACAGAGCTCTCGCCGGAAGCGATCGCCTCCGCCCTCGGGAAAATGAGCAAGGAGGAACAAACCTTGACGCTGATCAAGGCCAGCTACGCAAACCCAATTCGGGTGCTCGGCTCAGAGTGAGCGAACAGTGAAATCACACTCGGACGCTCTGTAGCGGGAGCGACGCATACACTATCCGGCCGAAAGGCCATCGCCAGGCCCGGTGCCTTCCGAGCCTTCCATTGCCCCCCTTTCCGGGAGGAAAGTTTGATGAACCCAATCACTCAAGAATCGCTGGACCTCATGAAGGGGGTCCTGGCCAAGCCGGACTATATACTCGCCAAGTCGATCTCGACCGGCACGGGCCTACTGGCGTATGACCTTCAGGCGCCGGCCAAGAACCTCTATCCTTTTGTTACTCCGATCAGAAACATCATCCCACGGGTCGGCGGCGGGATCGGCTCTGCGACGAACTGGCGCCAGGTCAACGCGATTATCGGTTCCGGCTTTGATGCGATGGGTTGGGTGCCCGAAGGTCAACGCTCGGGTCAGATGTCGTATTCGACCTCAAACAAGACATCCGCGTTTGTGACGATCGGCGAGGAGGACGCAGCTACCTTCGAAGCGATCTCCGCCGGCCGCGAGTTCGAGGACATCCAGGCGCACATGGCGTTCCGCCTTCTGCAAAAGATGATGCTCAAGGAGGAGATGGCGATCCTCGCCGGCAACGCCTCATTGACCCTCGGCACCCCCTCGACCCCGACCTTGTCGGCATCAGGTGCCGGTGCGACGCTCCCGGCCGCGACCTATTTCGTCAAGATCGTCGCGCTGACTCTCGAAGGATACCAGAATTCGAGCGTCTCGGGCGGTGTCGCCACCTCGAAGATCGTCACCGGCGCCGACGGCAAGACCTTCGCGCTCTCGGGCGGTTCGTCGAACATCAGCGGCGAGGCGAGTCAGGCGGTAACCCTCGGCCAGAGCCTCTTTTGCACCGTCACCCCGATCCAGGGAGCGGTTGCCTACGCCTGGTATGTCTCGAGCACCACTGGTACCGAAACGCTGCAGGCGATGACGACGATCAACAGCCTGGCGATTTCCGCTCCGCTCAGCACCGGCAACCAGCCGCAAACGGCGATCACCGCCGATAACTCGGCCAATTTGAGCTATGCCTATGACGGGCTGTTGACGACCGCGCTGAAGGCGGGGTCGAACGCGTATGTCAACATCATGGCAACGGGAACGGCCGGCACCGGGTCGCCGCTGACCGCGTCGGGCCGCGGTTCGGTCGTCGAGATCGATACGATGTTCCAGAAGATGTGGGATAATTTCCAGCTGTCGCCGACCGTTCTCTACGTCAACTCCCAGGAGTTGAAGAATATAACCACGAAAGTGCTGTCGAACGCCTCCGGGCCGCTGCTGCGGTACGATACGCCCGCCGACGGAAGCGCCGGCGAGTATCAGTTGACTGCTTCGGGAGTAGTACAGTATTACTACAATCCGTTCGCGGTAAACGGTGGTCTCCGAATTCCCATCAGGATCCACCCGCGCGTGCCTCCCGGCACGGTGATCGGCTGGGCCGAGAACCTGCCGATCCAATACCAGTCGAACGAAGTGCCGAATGTCGCCGAGGTCAAGACGCGGCAGGACTATTACCAGATTGATTGGCCCATTGTCACCCGACAGCGCCAGGTAGGCGTCTACGCCGAACAAGTGCTGGCCGCATACGCACCCTTTGCTATGGGCGTAATCTGCAACATCGCGAACGGGTGATCGTGCTGACCGATCTCTTGACGCTTTCGCCGGAAGCACTGGCCGCCTCAGCCCCCGGGTGCGTCCCGGGGGTCTCATTTCGACAGGAACTGAGGCTGCTCCGCGCCGTATTTGGCCAGGACGAGGCCAATCACGGCACGGTGCGTTATCCCGTCGACGCTGACGGACTGATACGGGTCCCGCTAGAGGCTGTTGGCCCCTTGATCGCGAAAGGAGGGTTCGCGATGCCTAGAACTGCTGATGACGCGGTTTCGGCTGGCATGCTCAAGCTGCATCACGACGGCGCTGCCGGATGTTGCTATGGCGGCCGCCGATATCCCGGTGATGAGAACGGCGACGTGCTGGTACCTGCCGAAGCCGCCTCCGACCTCATGGCGCATGGTTTTGTGCCCGTGCTTCAGGGCGCAACACCAGCGTCGAGGCGTGCCAAGCCCATACTGGGCGATCGTTCCACAAAAGGTTGATGCGGTGTCCTTTGACGATGTGACGACACTTGCCGACGTTAAGGCATGGCTGCAGACGGGGCAGAGCAACTTTCCCGCGGCTGACGATGCGCTGCTGGCAAACCTCGTCAGCGCGGCGAGTAACTATATTCAAACTTGGCTCAATAGACAAATTGCGCTGGCAGACTACCTAGAGGTGCGCGACGGCACTGGCGGCCGAAGGATGCAGTTCGCGTGCTTTCCAGTCTCGGCTGTCCTGTCTCTGACGATTGATGGCCAAGCCATTCCGCGCGCGATCTCGACCCATGCGGCAGGCTACAGCTTCAGCCAAACGCAGCTCTCGGTTCGCGGCTATTTGTTTGGCTGCGGGATCCAGAATGTGGTCATCACCTACACGGCGGGGTATCCTTCGACTCCTCCCGAGATCGCTCAAGCGTGCATCGAGCTCGTCGCCCTTCGCTACCGCGAGCGCACTCGGATCGGCGAAGTTTCAAAATCTTTGGGCGGCGCCGAGACGGTCACATACTCGCAAAAAGACCTGAGCGACGGGATCAAGACGCTGCTGCAGCAATACCGCCTCGTGACCCCGGTTGCCGGGGTTCGTCCGATGATGGCCCCGACCAGCGCCGACACGGCAATTCTCGCGAGCGTCCTGTGATCACGGCCCATTTGGTCGGCGACGAAAGAGCGCTGGCTCGGCTGCGCGACCTGCCGGTTGCGATCAACTCGGCTCTCGTGAGGGCGATCACCAAGCTCGGCATCGATCTTCAGCGCAACGTGCAGCAGGATGAGCTCTCCGGCCAGATGCTTGCTGCGCGCTCTGGATCGCTGAAATCGAGCATCGACCTGCGGGTCGACCAGAGCGCCGCGGTGGTAACGGCAACCGTTTTCACCGATAGCGCGTATGCGGGCGCTCACGAGTATGGTTTTTCAGGTACGGTCAACGCCAGGGCAAGCCTGCGACGTATTACGGAGGCCTTTGGGCGCCCAATCTCCGGGAAGATAATCAGCGTTCGAGCGCACAGCCGCAGGATGGATCTTCCCAAGCGCTCGTTTCTGCGTTCGGCACTCGAGGACATGGCGCCGGCCATTCGCGATGAGGTGGAAACCTCTCTGCGCGAAACGGTGACAGAATGAATTCACATACATGATTGGGATCGCGCTTCGCCGATAAGCCGCTTGCGAGCGGGCCGGCGCCCGCGACCCGAGGACTACTGATGGTCATTCGTGAGACGATCTATGCAACACTCTGGGCGCTCGGCTCGGGCGCCGCGAGGTTCGCCAGCGCGAATCGGCGTCTGCGGCATTGGGCCGATGTGGCACCGGCCGAGCAGCCCGCATTGTTTATGAGGGAAAAAGGGGGCATCGCCGCAATAAAGCGGCTCGGCGCGCCGATCGTTTGGACGCTGCACGCCGAATTTTATGTGTATGCCCACTCGAGCGACCCGTACCTGGCACCGGGAACGATCTTGAACCCGCTCATCGATGCTCTCGAAGCCGCGCTGGCACCATCGGCAACGACCGGGATCCAGAACCTCGGCCTACCTGAGATGGTTCAGCACGCTTACATCGCCGGCAAGGTCGAAACCGACGAAGGCGTTCTTGGCGATCAGGCCATCGCGATCGTCCCCGTTGAGGTGCTGTGCGTCTGACAGTAACACGCTATCGAGCTCGCGCATTTTCCGCGTGCCCCGCGGGGCGGTTGCGTCGGCGGGAGCTCCGGATGGCTTCCGCGAGGAAGCGTCCAGATGTCCTCAGCGCCTCTGCAATGAAGCCCTGTTCGAGGGAGTGGCCAATGGACGAGGAAAATTCCGACATCGTCAAAACCGCCGAACCTGTTCCGATCGAGCAGCTGATCGAGCGGTGGTGGGCAGATCATTTTCCGGGGTCGGCAATCGCGCGCGACACGCAGGCCTGGAATGTCGCCCACGCCGCTAAGGAGAGGCTGAAGCGGCTCTTAAGAGGGAGTGTGTGACATGCAATTGAGCTTCGGCGCGGGTGCAGTTTGGGGCGAACGGACTGATGTCACCGGCTCTGGCATCGGCCCGCGCCAGTTCGGCGTTCTCCAGGACATCCAGATCGACTTCGACTGGACCGACAAGGAGCTTTACGGCCAACTTCAGTTCCCCGTCGCGATTGCGCGTGGGCAGGGCAAGATCACTGGCAAGGCGAAATTCGCTCAGATCCTGGGTCTGCTGTATTCCGACATCTTTTTCGGGCTGACACCGGCAACCGGTCAGTTCGCGGTCGCGCAGCTCGAGGCTGCAACTGTGCCGGCGGCAACGCCATATACGGTGACAGCGGCCAATGCGGCAAGCTACAACGATGATCTCGGGGTCATCTACGCCGGTAGCGGCAAACGCTTCAACCGAGTCACCACGCCCTCGGCCGCGGGTCAATACTCGGTCAACTTCTCGACCGGTATCTATACGTTCTCTTCCGCTGATGCGAGTGCCGCGCTCTTGCTCTCATACACCTACAACGTCGCGACAAGTGGCAGCAAGATTGCCCTCACGAATCAACTCATGGGAGCGACCCCCACCTTTAAGGCGACATTCTACACGACGTACAACGGGAGCGGAACCGCGCTCCGCCTCAACGCCTGTACTGCAAACAAGCTGTCGTTCCCGACAAAGGTCGATACTTGGACAATCAGCGAACTTGATTTCAGCGCTTTCGCCGATGCGTCCGGTACGATCGGTTACCTCAGCACGGTGGAGTGATGATTCCGGGCGTCGAGGTAGCAATGGGCGGCCAGGATTGGTTGATCCCGCCGCTCACCCTGGGCCAGCTCCGCCGCCTCATGCCCAAGGTGCGGCAGCTAACGGAGATCGGTGCATCGATGGGTGAGCCGCAGATCGGCGTGCTGGTGGAAATAGTTGCTGCGGCACTGCAACGAAACTATCCCGACGTGACAATGGATACGGTCGAAAACCTGCTCGACCTCGGCAATGCCGGTGCCGTGCTCAACGCAGTTCTCACGGGGTCGGGGCTAAAGCCGCGCGGCAACCCCGTGGGGGAAGCCGTGGCGGTGGTGATCCCCCGGTCGAGCCCGGAGATGGCTGGGGATACATCTACGGGCTCCTCGCCACCGCCTGCGGCTACAGCTTCCCCATAATCGACGCTATGACGCTCCTCGATGTCGAGGAGCTAACGGTTTATTGGAGCGAACATCCGCCGTTGCATGTGCTGGTGGCCGCATACCTAGGACTGGGCATGGGGAAGTGGCCGCGAAAGCCGTCGGCATCTTCCGATGCAGCGACCTCCAAGTTCCCTCATAAGCCGGGCTCGGATATCGCATCTCTACTGGCGGAGCTCGGGCCGGGCTTTGGTTCCGGGGACGTCCATGCCGGTCTCGGGCCCGCGGTGCTCGACTTCTGCGAATTGAGCCGCCGGACGACGGCGGGCTATTGAACTCGCTCGAGAGCGCCATCGCTGTGTCTCCGTACGCTCTTTGCATTGAGGGCTACCATGGCCGATATAGAAACCAACGTCGTCATCAGCGCTCAGACCGACGATCTCCAATCCGGCATGGAGGCGGCAGCAAACTCGGTCCAAGCAGCCACAGAGGCAATGAAGGCTCAGTTTGCGGGCCTGGGTGCGGCGGCCCAGCAAGCACAGTCTCAGATAAGCGCCACCGTAGCCCAGATCGGAGCTACGATCGGTACCTTGCAGTCCAAGGTCGCGAGCCTCGCCGGCTCGATCGGCGATGGTGTAATTCCGAACGTTGCCGCCGCGGATGGCCAGCGACCCGCTGGTTTCGGCCAACAACGAGGGGGCGGACTCGTCAGCGGGGGCGGGCTGACGGCGACAGGGTACTCCGAGGCCAATTCGGCCGATCGGGGGGGAGGCAATGATCGCCTGCAGAAATGGCGCGCGGAGCTTCAAAGCCAGCTCCTCGACGAGGGTGCCTTCTTCAGAGATTCCAAGGCGGAGGAGCTGGCCTTCTGGCAGGAGAAACTGGCGCTGACGGAGGCAGGATCGAAGGCGCGCTTTGCCGTTGAAAGCAATGTTTACCAATTGGAAAAACAACTCGCGGTTCAAAACGAGCGAGATGCGCTTGCTGCCCTCGATAGCGATGAAAAGGTCACCGAAGCCGAATACGCCCGCAAGAAGGTCGCCATTCAGGCCAGCGCCGAACTCGGCAAAATCTCGAGCAAGGAGGAGATCGCAGACCTCCAGGGGATGCTCGAGACCAAATGGTCGCGCGATCAAGATTATTTCGAGAAGAAGTTCGCGGCGGCTGAAAATGATGCCCAAACCGAACAAAAGCTGCTGGACCAGGAGCGGCTCTCTTACGAGAAGTTTCTGACCGAGAAGCAGAAGCTCGACATTCAGGCGGTGCAGAACAGCGAAAGAGCCTGGCAAAGCCTGATGCAGCCGATCCAGCGCGCTTTCGACACTTCGATCACCGGCATGATTTTGGGCACCACCACGTTGCAAAAGGCGGTCGCGAATATCACCCAATCGATCATCGGCGAGTTCGTCAACTTGGGTGTCAAGATGGTGACCAACTGGATAGCCAGCGAGCTCGCCATGACGACCGCAACCGAGGCGGGGGCCGCGGCTCGCACCGCGGCCGAAGGCGAGGGACTGGCCGCGGGGTTGGCGATGAAGGCACTCAATGCGATCAAAAGCATCGTTACCGATTCAGCGCAGGCGTTCGGCGGCATTTTTGCGTTCCTGGCTCCGATCATGGGACCGGCGGCGGCTGGACCTGCCGCAGCCGGGGAAGCTACGGTGATGGCCGCCGCGAGTGGAGTCGCATCGGCCGCCGGTGGCTGGGTAGTGCCATCGGATCAACTTGCCATGGTACACCAGAATGAGATGATCCTGCCGGCTAATATCAGCCAAGGCCTCCAAGGGATGATCTCCGCCAGTGGCGGAGCCGGGACAGGCGCCAGCCCGGTAGTGATCAACGTTTCGGCGATCGACGGCCAGGACGTCAAAAGGTTCTTCCAAAGCAATGGTAGCCTTCTCGTCGCGGCCCTCAATAAGGCGATGCGCAACGGCTCAGCGCTGCGGACGGCCTGATGTCGTTGATCTTCCCGACATTGCCCGGGCTAGCCTGGAGCGTTACCAAGACGCCGACATTTCAGACCCGCATTCAGCGCGCGGCCTCGGGGCGAGAGTTGCGGGCGCTCGACTATCCCTATCCGCTGTGGCAGTTTGCGCTGGTTTACGATTTTCTGCGCGACAACCCGGCGGCTGGATACGACGAGCTGAGAACCTTGGTTGGCTTCTTTATGCTCTGCCAGGGGGCCTTCGGCGCATTCCTATTTCAGGACCCTAGCGACTGTCAAGTCACCGGGCAGCAGATTGGCATTGGCAACGCGAGCACAATCGTTTTTCAGCTCCAGCGCGAAATGGGTGCAACACTGCCCGGCGGTGGCTTCCTCGAACCGATTGTAGCGCCGAATGTCGTCCATGCGATTTATCTCAACGGAATCACATACAACCCCGCAGCCTACAGCGTTGATCCAGATACGGGGATGGTGACGTTCAATACCGCCCCCGGGAGCGGGCTGATCATCACTGCCGATTTCACTTATTACTTTCGCTGCCGGTTCATCGACGACAAATACGACTTTGAGAATTTCATGTATCGGCTGTGGCAACTGAAAAAACTCACTTTCATTTCGGTGCGGCAATGAAGGCCGCCAGCGCCGCGATGATTGCGCTGCTTGGAAGCAGCGATCAGTTCATCATGGCGGACCTCTACACCATTACGCTGGTCGGCGGCTCGATGCTGCGCTACTCGGCGGCGCCGACCGTGCTTATAGCCAATGGCTACACCTTTGCACTGGGCCCTAAATTCGAGCGCTCGAAAACGAAGGTCGTTATCGTGACCCAGGTCGACGAGCTGGAGGTCATGCTTTATCCGGGGACGACAGATCTGATCGGCGGAGCGTCGTTTCTGGAAGCGGCCTGGCAGGGCCAGCTCGACGGTGCGCTGCTGCAGCTCGAGCGAGCGTTCATGCCAACTTATGGCGATACGAGCCCGGGAACCGTCGTTCTTTTCGCCGGCCGTATTTCGGACATTGATTGTACGCGCACGGGCATCGACATCAAATGTCGCTCGCATCTCGAGCTTCTGAACATTCAAATGCCACGCCGGTTGTGGCAGTCATCTTGCACACATTTCTTTGGGGATGCGATTCTTTGGGGATGCGATGTGTCAATTCGATCGGTCGGCTCTACAAGCGACGTTTGCGGTCGGGCCCGGCTCGACACAGGTGCAAATCGCAACTTCTGTCAGCCCAAGTCCGGCGAACCTGTACGCGCAGGGAACCATCACTGGTGTAACCGGGGCAAATGCGGGGTCGAGCCGCACGGTGGCGAGCATGGAGGGCGGCTGGGTTTATGTTAAACTCGCGTTTCTTTCGCCCGTCCTGATCGGGGATGAATTCCAGCTGCTCCCCGGCTGTGACCGCACTCTCGCGACGTGTAAGAACGTGTTCAATAACACCACTCACTTTGGCGGCTTTCCCTACATCCCGACGCCCGAGACCGCTGTATGAGCCAGAGGTCAGTGGTAATCGCCGAGGCCGAAACTTGGCTGCGGACACCTTATCACCATATGGGCCGGGTCAAAGGAGGGGGCAGCGATTGCCTGATGCTGCTCGCCGAGGTCTATGAGGCAGCAGGCGTGATCCCCCATATCGATGTACCGTTTTATCCGCCTGATTGGAACCTGCACCGCGACGTCGAGCGATATCTCGAGGGCCTTATGCGCTACGCGCGAGAAATTGACGGGCCGCCTCGGAGGGGTGATGTGGCAGTTTTCAAGTTCGGCCGCTGTTTCGCTCACGGCGTGATCGTCGTTTCTTGGCCGCGGCTGATCCATGCCTGGTGCGATGCGAGGGTCGTCTATGCTGATGCGGACCAGCCGCCGCTGATCGGTCGCCCAGTGCGGTTTTTCGACCCGTTTCCCATCTCCGAGCTCTGAGTAGCGACCAATGGGCGGGATTGTGGGCGGCCTGTCGAATGCCAAACAGCAGAAGGCGGTCGGCTCGCTGCAATTCCAAACCTCGCAGCATGGCGGGGTAATCCCGCTTGTCTATGGTACCACCCGCGTTTCGCCAAACCTAATTGAGTACAACGACTTCCAGGCGACGCCATCGTCGCGTCAGGGAGGCGCGGGCAAAGGCGGTGGCGGAGGTAAAGGCGGCGGCCAACAGTACAAATACAGCGCTTCGGTTATCATGGGCGTGTGCCAGGGGCCGATTGCTGGGATCGGCACCGTGTGGTGGGACAAGAACGTCGGCGCGCTGTCTTCCCTCCCGGCGGCAGTTTATGTCGGGAGCGACGGCCAAATGACAGATCCGTATTGGCAAACCAACCATGTTGCGGAGGCCCTCGGCTATTCCGGGACTGCAACTGTCGTGGCCAACAATTACGCAATGGGGAACACGGCTACCCTTCCAAATTTCTCGTTTGAGGTGCACGGCTCCCTTTCGCTCAGCGGCACCAATGGGCTTGATGCCAATCCCGCTTCGATCGTCTCCGACTTTCTAACCAACCCTCGCTACGGGGCTGGCTTCCCTGCCGCAAACCTCAGCGATCTGACCCTCTATTCTACTTATTGCCAGGCTCTCGGAATAATGCTGTCGCCGACGCTGGACACGCAGCAGGAGGCGCAGCACCACCTCTCGGACATCGTGAAGATCACCAACAGTGCCATTGTCTGGTCGGGAGGGCTGTTGAAGATCGTGCCCTACGGCGATCAGACCGTCTCAGGTTACGGCACCACCTACGCGCCGAGTACGACCCCGATCTACAGTCTGGGCGAGGATGATTTCATTGTCCAGGAATCGAGCGTCGGGACGAGTTCCGGGGTGGCGCCGGGCGGGCCGGCGCTGCGGTCGGCCGCGGGTCCAATCACCGGTGGGTTCAGCGACGATCCGGTCCGCGTAGCGCGGTCGACCCCGGCCGACGCCACCAATTCGATCCAACTCGAATGTCTGGACCGATCCAATAGCTACAACACCGCGGTCGTCGAGGCCTTCGATCAGGCGGCGATCGAGCTTTACGGCGTCCGCCGCGACAGTTCGCTGAAGGCACGCGCGATCGTCGACCCCGTGAATGTCGGGCCAATCGTGGCCCAGCTCATGCTGCAGCGCGCATTGCTGTTTCGCAATACCTACACCTTCAGGCTTGGCTGGAAGTACTGCCTGCTCGAGCCGATGGACCTCGTCCAGATCACTGATTCTCGGCTCGGCGCCTCGGCGCTGACGGTGCGCATTACCGCAGTGGAGGAAGACGAAGAAGGCACGCTCTCGATCACTGCGGAGGATTTCTTCGGGGGCTATTCCACAGCGGTGCTCTATCCAAAACAGGCAGGTGTTGGCTACGTGCCGAATTGGAATTCGGCTCCGGGCGATATCAACGCGCCGATCATTTTGGAACCACCAGCCGCGCTATTGACCGGCGGCCTCGAAATCTGGGTCGGGTTGTCGGGCGGCTCGAATTGGGGTGGCGCACAGGTCTGGATCTCGAGCGACAGCAATTCGTATGCTCTCGCCGGGGCGGTGACCTCGCCGGCGACACAAGGGACACTGATCGCTGATCTGCCGTCGCATCCTTCGCCGGATACCACTGACATTCTGTCCGTCGATCTGACTGAAAGCAACGGTGGGCTTGTCTCGGTCTCTGCCGCGGATGCCGCGAATTTGATAACTCTCTGCTGTGTCGGCGATGAGCTTCTCTCCTATCAGGCCGCAACACTTACGGGGCCTAACAGATATGACGTGACGACAATCTATCGCGGCGCTTATGGCACCATGATCGTGGATCATCCAACAGGAGCGCAGTTCGCTCGGCTCGACGGATCTATCGGCAGGTTTTCCTATCCGAATAATTTGATCGGCCAGATTATTTATTTGAAATTTCCCTCCATTAATATCGTCGGCGGCGGCCTGCAGAGCCTGGCCTCGGTTCCTGTCTACACCTACATTGTCAAGGGTACCGGGCAGACCTCTGCGACAGTCGTCAGTGGGTCCTTTGCCGGGAGGCCGACCGCCAACCTTGTGCTGCAAAGCTACGTGTTTGCAGCATCGGCGACCTTACCTGCCGGGCTTTCCGGCAGCCGGGGTACGGCTTCGACTGTTGCGACCGCTATGACAACCTTCGCTATCCAAAAGAACGGCGCGGCTGTTGGCAACATGAGCTTTCTCGGATCAGCCACAACGGCGGCGTTCACGATGAGCTCGGCGACGGTGTTCAATGCAGGCGACGTGCTAACCGTGGTCGCACCCGCCACCCCCGACGCGACGCTGGCAAACCTCGCATGGACCTTCCTGGGAATTGCACAATGAAGCTGGAATCGTGGCACAGTACCGAAGATAAACGCCGCTGGAAAATCGTACGCACTGACGATTACACCGACGTCCCGGGAGAAATCATCACCGCGGACGAAACCACCGGCGAGTGCTGCTTGCATGTGGGCAGCGAAACCAAGACGCTGAGCTTTGGCCCCGGCGGGATCAGAATCATCGGGAAGCGGCGGTGAGCGACCCTAAATTGCATGGTGGGCTGCCGTGCGACACCTGCCCTGTGCCCGGTCCGATGTCGGTCAGAATGGCGTTGATGGAACGCGACATCATCGATATCCGTGACGCGCTGCACGGTGACGGCAAAGGCAGGCAAGCACTGATCGACCAAGTCGAGGAACTCGTTAGGATCGCTGACCGCGGGCGCTTCAGCTTGCGCGTCGCGCTGTGGCTCGGCGGTGGGATCGTCGCCGCAGCGACCGCCTTAGCACAGTTCAAGCACGCGATTCTGGGGCTCTTTCACCAATGACCCTTTCCGGCCTTGCCGCCGACCTGCCGTCGGCATTGATCCTGGGCTCCGTACCTTATTTCCCACCCGTCGTATCGGATGTTGTGATCGACCTCAGCCATTGGCAGGCGCCAGTCGATTTTGTAAGGGCAAAGTCGGCGGGAATTGCCGCGGTGATCCTCAAGGCGACGCAGGGCTTGTATTGGATCGATGGGACATTCGGTCCACGGTTCGCCGCCGCAACAGCCGCCGGGCTGCTTGTTGGAGCCTATCACTTTCTCGATAATTCGTCGCCGGAACTCCAAGTCGAGAACTTCCTATCGGTAGCAGAAGGCTGCCCGTTACTCGCACTCGACGCCGAAGCGAACGACATTGGCAGCACCGTGACGGTCGCGCAGGCTGCTGAAGCCGCGGCGCGGCTGCAAATGGCCACCGGGCATGCGCCGCTCGTCTACATCAGCCGTTACGGGCCTGACGAGCGCGGAACAGGTTTTCCGAACGGCGTTTTGTCCCGGTGCCCACTGTGGTTGCCCTCATATGGCTCGCGGCCGGTTTGTCCGGCTGGTTGGTCGGCTTGGAAGCTCTGGCAATACACCGACGGGCGCGTCGGTTCCGATGTCGCATCGGTGCCGGGGATTGGTCGGTGCGACCGCAGCAGATTCGCCGGCACCGTCGCCGAGCTCGCCGCGTGGTGGATGACCCCCCATCTATAATGGCTCCCATTTCCTTCATCTATCACTGGAATCGCTTGGTGAAGTTGCACTCCGCACTGGAGAGTAATGTTCCTGTACGGAGAGTGCGGAAGGCGGCGATCGCGCCGGCGACGCGGTTCCGGCTTGATCATGCGCGAGGCTCTGGTCATGGTGCGGAGGGCCGGCAGGGAATAAGCGCATGGTATCGAAGATGGAGATGGGCGCCGCGGTGTTCGCTGCGGTACTGGTCGTGGCCGGCTGCAGCGGTACGCGTTCGACCGCGTGCCAATGTCCCAAACCGGTCGCCTACGATGAGGCGACCCTGAAGAGAATCTCGGTGGCATTACGCGCTCTGCCACCCGACAACGTCCTTCATCAAGCGATGGAAGATTACGAGAACGAACGCGATGACCTCCGATTCTGCCCTTGAAAACCCCCTTTCACCATGGCGGTACTCGACTGGTTCGTCTATTGGGCTACTATCAATGCCAGCAGTGCTGCCCAAGCAGTAGGCAAGTCGCGAGGCATGCGATCACCAGCGCAACGCATTGAGCTTAACCGGCCGGTCGAGCACGACCGCGACGCCGAGTAAGAGCGCGCAGCCGGTGGAGGGCCGCAATCGTCTCAATTAGTCCCATCTGGTCGGGTTTGCGGAGCATTCCGGGAATCATCGATCGGCGATTGCTGGGCGCTGATAAGCTTATTCCCGCTCGGTCGTCTCCCTGACGCAATGTCCTTTTCCCCATGTCGACCGAAATCCCTCGTCCCCAGTATCGACGCAAGGGGCTGCGCTGCGCAAGCGACGTAACCAAAGCCGAATGGGCGGTTATCGAGCCGCGCTTTCCAGCTGCAAGCCGTTGAGACGGCCCCGCAAGATCGCGTTGATCGCGATCGTCAACGCGATGCTCTATCTATGCTTTGCCCGATGGCGGGACGTTGGAGCGGATCAGTTTCGAGATGCTGTTGCAGGCGCGTGAGGCGGCTCGCCGTGAGTCGAGTCTGTCAGTCGGGGTGATCGGCAGCCAATCGGTCAAAACCACCAAGAGCGGCGGGCCGCGCGGTGGAGCCTGTCCTCGGGCGCAGCAAAGGCGCGACCCGGGGGATGCCGGCAAAAAGTCAAGAGCCTGCCCAGCGAAGGCTGGGGGTCGCAAACGTCATATATGGTGATCGACAACGCCGACCTGCTCGTCGCCCCCGAAGTGCATGCTGCCGACGTGCGAGATCGTGACGGGGCGGTGCGGGTAATCCAAGCGATCCATGACCTCTTTCCCTGGCTGCGCTGTCTGTTCGCCGACGGGGCCTACGCCGGTGAGAAGCTTCGTCAAGGGTTCCGACCATGCGGCCAGCTTTGAAGTCCTCCCCTGCCGATGGGTGGTCGAAAAGAACCCTTGCCGGCGGAATCACAACCGCCGTCTCGCCAAGGATTTCGAGGTCACCCTTGGCAGCGCTAACCTAACTTCGCCGGTTCGAGCACTTTGAATGGTCTAAGTGTCTGAGATCGCTGAGGTGGACCCTCGAAGGTCGGCACTACAGCGGGGCGGGTGGCGCGGGCGCGCTGGCAGTGATTTT
>Ga0137359_10001728_pt1 | contig 17451 bp, 16 predicted proteins | sample Mad1_40_16metaG_FD_108281 | JGI IMG/M metagenome (GOLD analysis project Ga0137359, IMG submission 108281) | Vadose zone soil microbial communities from Angelo Coast Range Reserve, California, USA - Mad1_40_16 metaG | ecosystem: Environmental > Terrestrial > Soil > Vadose zone | place: USA... | reverse complement strand
CGCTTGACCTGACCGCTTGACCTTGTGCGGCGTGCGTGGGCGTCAGCAGCACCCGACCCGAGGTCATCAGGGGGGTCGGATACAAATTTGGTAAGCCGTGGTGTGCGCCTCGATCGGTCTCACAGTCGGGCCACGTTTGTGAGTGAAGCTTTTCATCAAATTTCCATATCCAAAGCATCCATTCATTGTCGCCAACCTGAAATCAAGCAGCTATCTGCGTTACAATCTCTGTAAGCACTGAACGGTATTCGAAGCATCTCGCGTGTACAACACATGATAATCAGACCGGCGAACTTGAAGTAGAAAGAGAGTTGTGAGGAAATGGTGAACATAAATGGAGCAAGATATATTGAGGCCAAGAGAGAAGTATGAACAGCGAAATGGATGGAGCGAATCAATGGGTGAGGTGTTTTCAGTACAGAACAGACGCCCCGACTAGCCAAGTGTCCATTATGTGACGAGGGTCTTCCTTTACTTCGGTTAAGCAAGTGGTGGCCTGTACCCCACAGTTATGGGAAGGCCAGAGCGTTTGCGCGAGGTATGGCGAATTGCTTCCCGCAAAGGCACACTATCCTCGGCGTCTTCCCGTCTACTATTTGAAAGAGGACGCGAGAGGATTTCTATGTCTTCCACACCAAGGAGGAAAGGGGGAACCAGATGACAGGTTCGAGTCAGAATGGATAGCCGCGTTGAGCGCTGGTCGGGTGTATGCAATGCCAGTGCAAAGTGTGAAGGAGATTCGGGTCCTCGCAGCGTAAACCGGATGATACCGTAAATTGAAGATAGTGAGGTTACCAAGTTAATCTCTACTCGGCCATGTGGGTTCTATCCTTTCGACGAATTGCCCGAGTTGCGATAGGCTGTCAGCGTCATGAAGTCGATATTCCCGAGGCAAGGGGTATCCATTCCGACTACAAAGTCTTCTGAGTAGTCGCCCACGCCTTAAATCCGAGCCGGGAGAGCGCTGGGAGAACAAAACGATCGTCCGTGTGAGTTTAGGGATGTGCGGAGCGAAAGTGATTCGAGCCGGGTCATTCCGGACAAGGCCAGAGTCTGCGTGCTTCCGTGTTGAAGGAATGTCAAATCTAGGGAGATTTGGGTGTCAAGATTTACAAGATTCGGGGAGGAGGAATGAAGCAGTGGGAGGACTACACCGAAATAGATTTGGGAGGAAGAGGTACATGTCAGTGGCAGATTTAATTTGGACAGAAGGACTAATTCTTCCAGTTCCGAAACGACTCCTTCACTTCTTCATCAAAGTTTCCACGAGAGAACCCCCCAGGCATATCTCGATGCTGAGATTTCGGCTGTATTGCTACTGCAATCGCGTTGTCTTCTCCGAGAGAAAGACTCACGATTCGCATGTATTTGAGAATTTGCGCACCATATGGCGACCGGCAAGGCTGACCAGCAATCGAGAGTGCTCTTGACAAGCGCGCTAGGTGTACAATAGAGCCGAAGAACTAGACTACGTGGAGTCGCAATATGATGTACCGCCATCTCTGATAACACGTGGGCTAGCCTATGACAATGATATGGCGAAGAACTTCAATCGAGGCATGTTGGTCAAGGGGAATGCTTCCTCCTTTCAACAAGTGGCGCCGCCACTCAAGTTATGACTGACCCAGACATTTCAAATTCTCGCAAGTTCTATCGTACCTGCAGGTAGGACGGCGTCCAAATCTGGTTTTCTAATTTGGAAGGGTGTTGAATAGTGTCGGATGACGGGTTCTGAGTGCTTCTCTTGAGAGACCAGGAAATTTCAGTAGCCACTACAACGGGGCCAGTGAAATATTGGATGACTTACGGGAACTTGAATGAGATGGCCACGTTCAAGTTATATGCCACCGTGAGATACTGTACTAAGCGACATAAAATTTCGTGCGAAATTTGTACGCTGGGAGTCTGGGACTTCAACTCTTCCATCTTGAAAATGGCCACGATGATAACCGAGGACAATAGGTACTTTGAGTTCTTTCCGTCATGGCAGGGATGTCTAACCTGAATATCTTTATGTTTGAATTGAGATTTTTGACATTGCCTTTGTCAAGTTGGAATCATTGGATGGTCTTGTGACTCTTGTTCATCATGGTGATGTCGGTGAACCCGGGCCATTACGACATCGTGATAAGCTGTGAGTCCAAAAAAAAAATCAGCATTTGCCACTGGCATGCGCTCCGCAAGACTGCGACAAACTAGCAGACCTGGGAACTTGAGGACATGTGGGAAGACAACCGTCATTTAGAACTGACATGATGTGACATCACTTGCCGCCGGGCTCATGGCACATCGAATCGCTTTTTGCGATGCGAAATTTCCTGACCGTGTACACAAAGCAAAACATAATGTCTTGCATAAAGTCACCTATTGCGGCGGCTCCACCGTTCAAGTGGCCAGCATGCTAGAATTTGGTTTAGTATTTCTAAATGTCTGCGAGTGGACGACTACCACTGGCACTGGCACTACAGGGACGAAAAGCCACATCTCGGCCGGACACGTTCTGCATACGATAGCACGATTGAGCTTGCATTATCGCATGTCACCTTGATCGGCCACCACATCAAGACCTAGTCGAGTTACTAACAGTAGTATATTCGTACATGGTGAATTGCGACTGCACAGCGTACATAGAGACAAAATTAAATAGATATCAACCCCGATTAAATAAGAAGTCACATATTAGTCCATCCGCAAAACGTCCTAGCGTATACCTCTAGAGAAATTCGAGATGTGAAAGAAAAGGTTTTACCTCTCAACATGACCACAGCTTCGCCCAAGCTCTTCGTCGCCCGCTGTGCACCTTAACTCCACCTCGTCCAAGTCTACGGGCACCGTCTGCTCGCAGACCTCCATGAGTCCAAACGACGCTTGGGTTTGCTCTTGGGACGACGAGGACGACTTCTGCGTTTGATCCGGCGAGTCACGTAGTGTGCCGGATGTCAGGATGGCCATGGAGAACGGCCGCAGAGCGAGCGATTCGCAGTCTAGCATCGTTCTTTGTGTCCCCGGCGTGGAGGTTGTACATCCACTGGCAGCAGATGCGAAAGAGGGAAGTGCACGGGACCCTGGTTTGGGCAATGCATGCCTTGGCGGAGGTGCGGTCCGGCGACCCGCGTGGCGTCGTTGCGTGTTCTGATACCGATCTTCGTAGAATGTGTCGATGGCGCTGGTGCGGTTTCCAAAGCGTTTAAGGTGTAGCGTGATACGCGACATCATCGTAACTGTGAGGCTGTGGAAAGAAACAAGTCTATTGAATATGTTGATGGGACCAGGGGATGTGGGGCGCACGTACCATAATTCGAGTCTAATGAGGCGGCGCAAGACATGATGGAATAGGTTAGTAGGTCGTCCTACGGGGAAGAGGGGGAAATAACGTGCTGGGCTGTTATGTTACGGACTGACTGATCGGCCGTCAAAATCATGAGTGTTAAGGCGAGGGTGACGGAAAATATAACGCTGGGATGCGTTGGGATTTCAAGTGGGACAAAGGTAAGAAAGTGTTGGGGTTTATGGGGTGAGTCGTCGCACCTATAGTAAATTAGTCCTTCTTGTAGAAGGACGAGGAAGAGCTGACCGGGACCGGAAGCCTCAAAGTGTAGGGCTCCCGCTGTCCGATAAAGGGTGAGGCCAACGACGACTGTATCGTACAGCAGGGGGAGCCAAGCAGAAGACGATGCGATCCACCCTCTGCCAGTTCACCAAATCATGTTTCACATTGGTACACCAACGAGTGACGCAGCCTGACTTACACCTTTGGATCTATGATCATGGTACAGGCTGTCATCATACGCTATTTGAGTGCGATATAGTGTAGCGTGGCTTAATGACTTACAATCTACGAGAGGATACGCTGGGTGATGCACGGCTAAACCAAGTTCAGCAGAAAGGAGGCCGCGATGACAAGAATAGACGTACGAATTCCGCGAGTAAGTAACCATGAATTGAAGCCAATGAAAATAAAGAGGATGGCAAGAACGATGGCTTGGACCACCCAAACTCGTCGATACAGTGCGCGAATCCTGCGATAAATGGTATCAAATATGTGCGGGTTCTCCCCACACATGGTCCAGACTCAAGGCGAAAAACTACGAATACTCACCGGTGGAACATCATAAATGCTACAACTGATATTGCGATCATAGTCATTGACCCCTCGTACTTTACAAATCGAGAACATCTAAATTATGAGCACGGCACGATAAGTGGCGCGCGGGTGAGGCATAGCTATCCGCACTCACGACTGCATAAAGTGAATCAATCCCTTGTTTTAAATCACGAACTAAAGGAAACTCACTTCCGGGGTCCAGGTTGATCTAAAGTAGGCCCACAGGTTAATAACAAAACTCATCGGGATGAAGTATCTTATCTGTTTTCATTTTCAGAATGCAATGTGGTGAACGGCGCAAGGAGGCACTGACCAGGAAAAAGAGATACACCACTAAATGCAGTTTTAGCGATTGTCCCACATGCGCACTAGTAAGAGGGGAATACTCACGCGATCCCTTTGGACGTTTCCAGATGTATTCGACCTATTCAGTCATGCCTGGGTCAGTCACATCATGAAGCTAGCAACGGGACCCAGCGGGCCGGCGTGCGATCACCTGATCGTTGAATGTAATGATATGGTCCCAAACAAGTATCGTGAAGCTAGCCACCCCAACGTACTACGTTAAACGCAAGTAAACATGAGGCTCTGATTCCGTGGAACACGCCAGGGGGCGCGCACCTTCGTCAGCGTGCTGGTGTGGGTCGAAAATCAGTTGGCCTTATCGAAATCATTTGATCACGTGCATACTTACGAGTTGCGATAATCCTCACTAGCTTGAACCAAGGTCACCGTAGAATTTGACATCGTATCTCTGAATGCCAGCACGGAGTAACGATGGAGAGTAGTTGGTAATGGGGGTACTGTAATCCGCACGCGGCTCCCGCGCTTTGAGAGAGCACCCTTGTGCCTTGTGACTTGGTGACAAAAAGAGGGATTGGCGCCACTATGGGGCTGGAAGGCGAATTCTATTTATGTACTGTAGCACTTGCAGTGCACGTCGCAGCTTGAAGGGTTGTTGATCAGTCGATCATCGATCGCTACGAGTTTGGTTCCTTCCATAGCCTTTACTGTACCTTCCTAATGTGTAGTACAGCCGTCGAATGATTTTTTTGCAAAAAAAACACCACACGTGTTCGTAATCGATACTAAAACAGGTGGCTGGACATTCACTGGCGTGTTACCACCATCTGGTGATTGGATCGATATTAAAATGGGGATGTGTAGTTTGCGCCACATCTGATGGGACCTCAGGGTTGATCAGGTGATGTTGTGGCTTATACCCGGTGGGGCGTATACCGACTTATACCCAAGTAGCAGGAGCCGACTTTGCACAGCTACTGCCAAGCGATTGTAGGCCAGGCGCGTGTGCAGGTATAATAAAGGAGTGACAAGTTACACAATACCATTAGATTACCATAATGAAGTAGTCCATAATACAGCCACACTTCCTATGAGAGGACCTACACAGCATGTCAGTCGTGAGAGAGTCACGCAGAAAATGATAGACATACAGCAAGCAACACCACAGCAACCACCACTATAAGAACGAGGCCAAGACATGCAGCCCGACGTCCGGCCTTCCGCTGATAATCTGACGCGGTCGTCAGCTCCTCCGCGGCGCCTGCCGTATCCACTGCTATTGAGTATACGTTGGATTCAATGTTGTCTGACACGAATCAGCGCCGACGGTGTCATGATGATCAACACAGGAACACCGCAAATAATTTTTTTGAATACGAACCAAGCATCCCGCCTTGCTCATTTACGAGAGTGCCAAGGTCGCGGAAAATCTCAGAGAGCTCGTGAATCCCAGTCTCGATCTCTCTGATCTCGGCCTCGCGTTCTTGGATGAGCGATTCCTGATATGCGAGTTCATGAGGTGAGAGTTGTGACTGCATAGCTTGGGCCTGCAATTGCTCGGGTGCAGCTTCCGCATGTTGACTTAGTCTGCCGAAAAGACAAATGATGGCTAGTCAGGGTCAAGGCAGCCGGATCAGTGGAGTCACTTACGTTTCAGGGTTCTCTTCCACGGCCAACTTTACACTCTTAACCACAGTGCGCTGCTTCTCAGCGCTGACTTGTTGGGCACGCTGAAACGCGACGATTGACAGCTGGAAATCATGCGCGGTCTTCTGCATCTGAGTCTTCTTGCTCGGCTGAGTTACAATCAACTTCGAAGCCAGGCGCGCGTTCACGAACTAGAGCGCACCAGCGTCCCTTGCAATGCAGACAACTTCTTCAGGTCATCAGACCCTCGCTTTGTCATGGCACGTGTCGTCTCTGTAAGATCATGCCTTGAGAAGTCATCAGAACTCCGTGATGGTTCGTGGAGAACGAATCGGGGTAGATATGCGCACAGACTCTTGCGTAATGACGATGAATCTCGGGAAGTGCCTAGCTGGTCGACGAGCTTGAGAATTCCTTGCACATTTGCGTTTATCTTGAATACTTGGATCGAGAGGGATGACTGCAGATTCATAAATGCTGTCTCCTCCCATGACTGTGGTGCATCGCGCGATGAGTTGAGAGGTTGCGTTGGACCCGATTCTATGTCCTGGAAACTCATGACAAGAATATGTGTGAGAAGAGGTGAGAGTGAGGTATGGTAGTAAGAGAAGGGAAGACAGTGTAGCGCAGCCGAACGGAAAACGCACGACGGATGACTTGACGATGACCACGTGCTCAAATATCCTTATTTGGACATCCTTTTCTCCCCATCGCCACCTCAACGAGGTCGCTCGACTCGAAAAAATTAGATGAGCGCAGGAGCAGTGCGCGCCGTTGTTACTGCAGGGAGAAGCTTGCGGCCCACCCGAAATATTCGCAAGCTCGCCCATGACGAACGCGGCCTCCCAATCCCCCACGTCGACATTGTCGTACGCGACACTCACCACTCGCGTCACGGCGAGCATTACCACAATACTCTCGCCGACGACCTCCTATACATGACCTACAAACACGAGAGTGGCCAACGCCCGGCACCACGCAACATTCGTCTCAAATACGACCCCAAAGACCCCTACGTCACACAACGAGAGAACCCCCCCGTCGGCGGTTCTCAGGTCGGCCGCAAGCCGGCGCCACCAACGACTGCGGATAACGTCGTCCGTCTCGAGCGCATACAGATACATACCATGGCGAAGGACGCGCTTGCCAGCAAGCAGAACCTACTTGGGCCCATCATGGCGCTGCGCACGTTATCAGGCGAGACGGAACAGGGCGGTGGGCGTCGTGGCAGCACGGGTGTGCAGGTCGTCCGCGGCATCAAGTCCGTTGGTGGTTGGATGCGCCCAGGAATGCCCCTTGGTGCCAAAGTCGACCTGCGGGGCTCGAAGATGTACGAGTTCCTCGGCACGCTCACCGAGTTCGTGTTGCCTCGCCTTCGCGAATTTCCAGGCCTGCTGCTCCCGCCAGCGTCGGCGTCCCTCCAGACGCCCGCTGGTGTGGCAGGTGTCGTATCTTTCGGGCTTCCGCCTGAGGCGATGGGGTTCTTCCCACAGATTGAGGTCAACCTGGACGCGTATCCGAAGAGCTATGGGATGCATATACATTTCATCACAAATGCGAAGGGAGCCGGGGCGCAGGAGCGGGCGAGGCAACTTCTGTCGGGATTTCAAATTCCCTTCGCTCGCAGATAAACAAAAAAGGGTAACTAGTGCGTCGTTCAGCTTCTGTTTTCGGGTACTTGGATTGATCGTGGCTTTACAGCAGATGCTTAACAATAGACTACTCGATAAGCCTGTGTCTCAAGCGGAATAGCAATCTTGTTGGGCGTATCACGTCTTGATTATAGACACTCTCGACACTGAAGTTCCATTAACGGGGTGGTCTCTGATATTCCGCCATTATCGTTAACAAGGCACGATGTACGTGTCATATCCCTCTTCGGGCGGCCGGGCGTCCCATGTGTGCTCTGCGAAAGGTCGGTGCACATTAACGATCAACTTGCCGCCCAACCAGTAATATTTAATAGCCGTGCTGGAATTGACGCCTTGTTCTTATCTTTTGAACGACGGGAACTATGTCGACCCTGCAATACAACGCCCTGAATCTAGCTGAGCCTGCTAGAATAGTCCTTGGAACATCCCACAAGCCTAACGCAATTCAGTTCCTCTGCCACGACCACGTTAGAATACTGAAAAAAGAACAGGTAATTTATTGAGCGCTTCGCGAGGAAGGCGGGAAAGTTCTATCCGCGCGCTCTCTATGTGATATGAAGAGAAGGTTTAGTCAATTGGGATACTATGGGCACACAAGCATGGCGCTCTACAAGCAGGGTTTGTGAGAAACATGCAGGAAATTCGGATTGTCCGTTCCGTTCTTGGGGCTCATACGGGTTCCGAGACCCGTCAATACGACAACAACAGCAACAACAATTGGTAACCAATTGCAGATGTTTCGTGTTTCGTAGTCACATGGGGCAAGGGATGGCCGCTGCGTCTGATCTATTCCTAGGGATCCTACTGGGTGCCGAGTTTTCGTGCGTTCGCCTTCACATGAGATAGGCGACCATGCGCACGGGCGCTTTTCAGAGAAGGTTAGTACCCGCCAATCAGCATAATCTGAGGGAAACGCCCTCGTTGGGCTGTTCACCCATTGTAGTGGTCGAGTCCGCGGGACTGTTCGTCAGCCTTAAAATCGTTCTCGCCCTCTCTACGAGGGTACCCTTGAAGTGTTGCAACCTGAAGGAAAGTCACGATGTGTTTGTCCCAGTTGTGACAACGGAGTTAGTTGAGCAATCGATGGGTTCTTCACATACCTGCGGTGCGGTCTTTTCAGTGACGAGCATGCACACCAATATGCGACCTCACCGTGTTTGCGGTACAAGCAAATGATCGATGAGGCCAAGTAGGGGTCTGTTGCTCAGCCGAACACGTGGTGCGTACCCGCTTTTTCCTGCATGTATCACGCTTTGAGTGAGACTTGTCTTACATTATCTCCGACCTGGACCTGTTTTGGGAGCAACTGCAGATAGTACCCTTGCCTGAGGGTCGCTTCATGGGGTTGCCTCATGATGTGGACATGGTGTTCGTAGAACAACGCGTGCAGTTGAAGGGTGCGCAAACCTATTCGATGGGTGCTCAAGGAGGTAGAGATCCCTCTTCGTCGACAGGAGAAAAGCCGATACTGTTGTCGTCGCTCGAGCTAATGGCCTCTGGACCATCCGCTTGCTTCTGCGCCGCACAACACCCGTGAATATTAGTTCGAAACCGATCAGGCCGATTCCCTACTACGTGGGTAGCCGAGTGCGGCAGATTCGTTGACGGGCCGCCCACCACTGTAGGCAGCCCGATGACAGGAGTGCAAAGTCACCGAACACATTTAGAAGGTTCGACAGAAGACGACAACGACGGGTGTGCACAAGAGTTCCGAGGTATCGTACGGGTCGGGTTGGACGCTAATATTACCATGTCGCCCTAGTTCTAGAGACCTCTGATTGCAGTTTCCAACTCCGTCGCGCGCTCCGTCTGTCTGTTCGGCGATCGACTGTCACTGGATGCTGATGATCTCGTCGTTTGCGCGGTTCCAGTTCGAGATGAGGGGCGGAGTTTCTGAGGTCCTCCAACGTGTAATGCATAGTCTATATCGCCCAGGTGCCTCCGTGACTCTGAGCGCCTCGTGTCGCTCAAGACACCTTACGGGTTTTCCGTTGCCTTCCAACTGTTGCTAACTTACTCTCATCGAGCGAGCCTTCGATCTGATGCATTGGCCGGCGCCGGAATGGCAAGACGGCCATTACTGTAGCACTACTCCTCATATCCGCTTTCCTGTCCCATATTGGATAATGGTATGATAAGGCATCAGAGATGACCGATCCGATCACGACGGTTCTTCCAACCTTACTGTATGTCATCGACAACGTTTAGTGACCCGGTAACTTCGAAAGAGAGGCTCAATTCCAGAACGGGAAAGTTGGCTTTCGTTCAGTGTTACTGGTGAGATCTAGTTATAGTGGTAGATGTTGCGAATTCGGGCCGCGGAACTACCAGCACTCCAGCGACCATTTCCCAGCGAACAATATCAGGAGACATATAGCGGAAATCTTTTCACCTACAGCCATCGCCCGTTCTTGTACCGCAACAATTGAAAAAATTGTAGCCCTGGCTGTATTAATTGGGTAACGCTACGAGAAGCCATCGAGTGGCGGGTTATATCTACCACTTGGTCGCCGAACCATCTACAGCAACTGGCTTGCTATGATGAAATTAGACTTCGGAGTCAAACCCTGGTTGTTGAAACCAAAAACCACACCGCAGCATCGCCTGCTGCGGAACAAGCGGCCCTCTGAAATCCGGTTGAACTAGATAAGATGCTTGAGCAAGGGAGAAAAATAGCCCATTCAGGGGTGTGCATGACCTGATCCTGTTTCCCTTAGCTTCCAGAGCGAGATGCGGTAGTAAGTAGAGGAACAAAGGAGTCCGTATGACCTGTGAATGGCGCATAAATCAGCCAAGTTTCGTGCGGGTTGTACATCAGAATGCCTCAGCAGCGTCCTTGGAGTTCGGGCTTTGGAAGCAAACATCTCACGGCAAACGGTGAACGTCTTATAAGGAGGAAAATTGGCGTATCTATCTTCAAAAAAGCGATAGTATCGTTTCGGGAAAAGGATCACGAGATTTTCTCTTGAGACGACAAACACAATTGTAGGGAGTCAGAATGGTGATTGCGCTGTGTTATCGGGGGTTCGGAAAGGAAATGTCGGAATTGCCCATTAGGAATGCACGAAGTACAGAGAAATGCTTGGAAAGGAACAGGAACAGGAGTGCGTGTAAGTGCGTCACTGTATAGCATAGTAAATGTGTATAATAGAACCTTGTATACAATACAATACGTACTCATGCCATGGCCAAAGTCACCATTGTGGCCTTGACTGCGACAGACCGGAAATGAGCTGTTGATAGAAGAAATTAGAATTTCTCAAATATGTCTGATAAGGATGTTACAGATAGAATAAGTTATTTACAGTGCAGTAACGACATGTCGATAATTGGCATATCAATAATTCAGTGCCTTAAAATTTCCCAAGCGCATTTCCGCCTGCGCTTTTGTTTGGTTCGAGGCGCCCTTTCTGGGAAAACAAAAACAAAAAATTCGCCAAAATGTCATGCTTGGCGTGTCGTCGTGCCCTGATTGTCGAAAGGTACGACCAAAATTTCAACTGAGAAAGCAAGAAAGGTACAGTGACCTTTATCATTTCCGACCATTTGGCATCATCGAATGCCAGGCATGTCAATCAAGCTTTTGCCTCAACTGTTCTTTCTTGCATCACGACGAAAGGTCCGGAGTACCGTTTGTGGCATTACGTCTCAATTGATTTGTGTTTCTTTGTTATCAGAATATTGAAATATCAGGACAAAGATAAGCCGAATCAAGCCGGTAGACAGCAATCTTTACGCGAGTCTTTTCTCACTTCTAGGGGATGTCACAAGGAACGTGTTCTTCAAGCTAGAAAGGTTCGAAAATTTCGCATTTAGTATGAGCTCATTTTACGTCTTGAGATCACAAGCTCTCAGGCTCTCGAGGGACGTCAGGTAAAACCGAACTTATCGGCATAGACAACTCTGTACAGTGGAGGTGGAGATCAAGCCTCAACTACGCGGCGGTGCGCCGGGGCTGCCGCATGTCCTACGTGCCTGGGTACCCCTGCACGTTGTACCGCCATCCCCTGACTAGACGAGTTTACTGCGCCAGTTGGCGGCGCCAGACGAGTGTGATGGCGTTGGTACACATCATTGTCATAACTACTAGTAAGTTTTGATTTCTGCCGTAATTCTCCAGTAGGTTTAATATTCTTCTATCATGCCTGGTCTTGACTCATACACGTTGCTGCTCGTACAGGTGGGATTCATGAATTAGCAATGAAAACGCAGCTATCGTCACGTTCAGGGTGCCCCTTGTCTGTCCTACTATCCAAGTCCTATCGCGAACCGATACTTACTCTGTACAGAACCGCAAACTTGGACGATTCCGAGGCGTTGCTGAGCCAGATCCGGATTTTCGCCTTTTCGATGTGTCGACACGTTCAGCCTTGTGCGATTTTTCCAGAGATGATATGCTCACTCGCTCTCCTGTCAAACTGGTTCAAGTTTGACGATGCGGACGTAAGATGGCAGATAATCGATAACCAGGCAGATAATGAGCACAAGCTGCAATTCACTATCCCTACTACCGTGCACTATGCTAGCCCTTCGTGCCCCAAGTCGTGCACGATTACTTGGTTGAGCACGCTGAAACCCCAGACAGCATACAAAAACATGAGCACAACAGAGTCTGCGAATACCTCGGGGTTTCATCCAGGACGATTCGGAGGGCGTGAATTAGCGCCCGAGATCGCGAAGCATCAACTCATTGCACTGCGTGCATGTTCCTTGGATGTTTACACCACGGGACTAGCTTTACAGTAAAAGCAGTTTGCGGCGTCATCGCTCGCTTACAGTAGCATGAAAATGAAAATATCGACAGGAGAACTTGATATGAAATTGGAAACCGCCAGTGACATCGACATTCACACGGCTACCGTGACCACCACTAACGCTTTTTTCCCAGTAAATCCGATTGTATTCCGGGTAAGATACGTTCCTCCGCGACACTCGGGTCAATTGCTGATTTGTTCCTTCGTGTCGTTCCAGCGGCATATCTCACTATTCAAGGATCCGCTTCATACTAGCCGGCATAGACAGCGCACTTGAGCCCGTGTTGGCCCTGCCAGTGAAATTTGAAACGCCCCAGCTAGGGTATAGCTTCTCCCCTGCAGGAGTATCTCGGCCAAGTTGATCATCTCTGGCGCGATACCTTATCTAACTTTGCGGCTCCATAACTTTATCTTGAGGTTGAAAAGCACAGCTCTTATGTGACCTCGTGCGCAATAGGTTTAATGCCTTGACGAAGAGAGCTCATGTGAACCGTTTTCCTGACGTCACTAATGGAACCTGTATCTCGAGTATTAAGGGGCTACAGATTCAAGCAGCAGTCACTTGACTCGAGCGTTCCTTCGCCATCCTGCGGCATCCCTCAAACTCGGCTCCAATTCCTTATTGGTTTTTCAGTCTCAAACACCGCAACGGCGGATAACCCAATCTTGGCCATGACGATAATTAGTACAGTAGGTGTTTGTTATTCTCGAATTGGGCCTGCCGTACACATAGTACAACACAAGTTCTACTTTGTTGAGACAATTCCACCGAGAATTCACGTCTTGAGATCTGGACGTGCGTTCTATACGCAACTAATTAGGTGTATTTCATAGGGTCACTCTGCTGTCCCTTTTGCTCAGCCTTTCGATAGAAAACTTGAGTATCTTTCACTGGAAGATATTGATCACGAAGGCGGCCGCGTTCGTCACATTTGACAGGAACCGCAACTTTACGGACGGGGACAGCATCGGAGCCCGTTGTTCTCCTCTACACCACCCATATCGATCAAACCTTCTTCCAAATACCGCCTGATCCTCTGCGGAGCATCAAAGTGGGGTGTAGGTCCTAATTCATATCTCCTTGTTGGCTCCATGAGGCATCCTTTCATGGCTCCGGCACATGGGCGGGGAGCCCTGCATCAGCTTCTCACGCACAGAAGGAGGTTCAATGGGGAGGCCAATTTCAATTGTGTTTAAATTTCCGGGCCCGCGAGCCTGAAGCGGAACACGTGCGTAACACCCCCACACCTGAAACCATGGTGCATGTGAGGTTTTTCGATGGCCGCTCCAACACAAGGCCCCCCTACCCCCCTTCCAAAAATTCTACTAGGTTCCCCTCCGCTCAGGATTTTTTTACGATCCCCCCCATTGAGGACAGAACCACCCATCCTGATATCCACCGCCTGGCTAGAACGAAAATCCGAGTGGTATCTACACACCCTCGATCGCCCCGGTACCCTCAAAGACCTGCCACCTGTCTTTCGTCCAATATGGTTCCCACAAAGACCGTCTTTCCAACCGAACTAGCATGCCTCCCCTACCCCCGACAATCCCAACCCAGCCGGCGGGACAGGGAATACCCGTCACCAAGCCGTCCAACGGTAGCTTCGCTGTAAAGACTCAGGATGGATTTTTAGTAGCTTCTCGAGGATTTGGCGGCTCGTCATTGCGACTCCCTCACTATTGGTGCGTGAAACCTCCAAAAACTGACACCTCCTGTCAAACTCCTCTTTGCTTTGCTTCCAGCTCTTTTTCTGTAGGAAATCTTCCGGTTCCCACATCCACTGCGTAGGCACGCATGTCGAGTCAGATGTTCTAAAGAGCCAGTCCTTTTTTACGGACTTCCTATTTCACGCTTGTTGCTAAGGACCTTCGAGTTCGATGCGGGGTGGGTCCTCAGGCTTCGCTCATCCCTTTGCTCGTTACTTCTCTCTCATCGTGATCTTTAGATGTCTGTTTGCAGTTCTGGATAATCGAGGTGGTGTCCAGGATACGACGATTCCCTTCCCTCGGCTCTCCTTCCTGGGGCTCATCCACGACTTCCAAGGGAGAATAGCGAACCAATGTAAATGTAAATGAAGTGCTTAGTTTCTGTGACCAAGAATTAGACGCAAATGCGATGGTATTGATAAAAGCAAAACGACAAGGCGTGTGCGTACCTGTATTCCATGAGTCAGATAGCTCCCAAAGTTCTTCCGACGACGTCCCAGGTGAGCCCCATTTCCCTACTAGTCTGTGGCTGTGCTACCTTACCGGCTTGACGCTGCAATACTATCAATAGAGCTACTTGATCATTGCCACCACTCACTTGCTCCCGCAATTAAATATTCATGCTGTTGCAGAGATCTCAGAGAACGACGGTGAGGCCTTCAGGGTTTGTCTCAGGGGACCAAAAGGGAGACTACCTGAACAATTTACCATCATCATGGCGTGGATGTGCCTGCGATTTCAGTCGGGCATTTTAATAGTCTACCGATTTTAAGTTCTGGAGCCCACATCCAGCACGGAATATATGGAGACTATATCGTGTACGACCTTGAGTGTTTCTCAGGCTAGCGTATGTACCTCGGACTGAAAACGAATGGTACAATGCGATGAATTGAGACAAACCCAAAACTTGAAAAAAAAAACACGATTACATGGAATACATTTGTAAATGCACAGCTACTCTAGCAGAAATATCTTTAACCTCTACGCCTCCTCCGAGGACTAAGAGGGTCATAAGTCGGGTAAACCAGAGGCCCTTCTGATTTCGCCTAATCGGGGGAAGCGTTAGCCGAGGGTGGTTGAGTCGGAGCCGGAGGTTCGATAGGCGAGGCGACGCAACTTATCATCGGTCGTCTCACTAATCGGCCTCCGATGGACCGATACGTGTAGTCAGCACAGCCTCGAGTCCGCCGAGAAGCCATCTAGTCTCGATCATCGAATGCGACCTGAATGCGAGATATGCAGCCCAAGCAATCCTAGCGGGCCAGATGCGCTGACCCCTTTGTTTCGGCTATGAATCAGAAGCGTTCCGACTGCCTCAAATGGCATCATCCCGGTCCTGAGCTTCATAGGGAAACAAGGGGCGAGGGACATCGACAACGACTAGATGCTTAGGGAAAGATGCACAGGTGAGCAAGTGGGCGGTGAAGACAAAAGCGACGACACATACTCGACAAACTTGGAGGCCTTTTATACCCTGAGTCCGCGCTAAAGACGGCTAAGGCGATGTGAGTAATAAAACAACGTTTCAAGTTTATATTTAATGTAAATAACTACCGCTTGCCGCGTTCTCCAGAGTCTCGCGGGACTTCAGACCATGTAAGATTGCAGGAGATCGGATCCCCGTCAACGGCCATGTGCGACGGGGTCTCATTGAGATTATTTCCCTCCCGTATCGATCCGTGAAAGTGCTCAGGCAGTCAATCCAGGCTACAATTGTCATGGCATGTGTACTGGCAATTTTCTGAAGAGAGTAATCAATCTTTATTGTCCTATTTCCGAGAGCGCAAATGGCAACATGACGTACTGCAGGCCCAAGGATTAGAACAAAGGGAATACCTCGTTCACATTCGAGCCAGATCAAACCCGACCTACGGCAAGGCATCACGGATGCCAGTGGCACCACATCGCGCCTGTGGCGTGATCAACTCCTACTTGGGGTCTATTTCATTTCCGTTGACACTTAGGGATAATCTGGAACCCGGCGTTGACTCACCAAAGAGACGGGTGCATAGCACAAAAACAGCAAGGCGTCGATGGAAATGGAGTGCTCAGGAATTCCGGAAGGATCTGTCAAGCGGAGTGGGATCTAATCCGCCCTCAGGGTCCAGCCAAAAAACATCCTATTAGTCAGAGGAAGCGGCATGCCAGCACCTAAGGCCACAACATGCTTGGTAGCGCCAGAGGTGTCCCGAGAAAATAACAAAGCCTACGAGAGCTTGTGAATGGGACACTTTGTATTCAGCAGCCTCGGCGGGCTACTACTGTAGTGGGTCTAGTAAAAGGATGCCACATCAATGGAGTGACACCCGCAAGGCGACGTAAGTTAAGGCGCTTTGTTGCCTGGGCAGTAGCAACACTTTCCTCTTGTAGGAAGAAGATCATAATAGTGATTGGAGGACGGCTGAACGGACCGCCGGCCGCCAGTCGGAATCATCTTGAGGCCGAGGGACCCCGGGTTTTTTCACACGGACGACGATGCTTTACTCAGAGCTGATATTATAATCCAGTGCAAAGGCAACCGATAACAATCTGGGAAAATGGAAGGAGGATCGCGCGCTCGTCGAACAACAACAAGCAATCAAGTGAGCGGTCAGGCCAAGATCAAAGCTGGCGCCGCCGGGTTACCGGTTACCGGTTACCCACTCCAGTCCGGAATAGGATAGGATCTATGCAATGCTCACCAAAATAGTTATAGAGAAAGGTACCAGAGTGAAACTGGGCATCAGCTGAGCGATATGGTCAAGCGCGTCCGGGGCGTGTAGAGGAAGAAGCGCAATTGTGTCGTCCGTCTCACTGGCACAATGGTGATGCTAGACAGACGGAGCTTAATCAACATCAGCGCCAGTCCTTTCTACGGAACGTTCGGTAATGACCAAGAGGAAATTGATGGTTGTGAGCGTTTATGGCAAACTGAAACGTAATGAGTCTGAAGGTCAATTGACGCCCATTGGAAGCAAAACAGCTGCAAAAAGTGATATACGGCAGAAAGCTTGATTGTGACAATCATCCGAAGATATCGAGGCTTGACATCAATCAACGTGACGTAAAGAGCCATCTATAGTTATCACGTACTGGTGCACATGGATCTGTATGCACCTGACAGCCTGTCATGGCGAGTCTCAGGCTCGTTTGCTGTGTTTTTCAATCAACCAAGTCGCGTCTAGAACCAATGAACAGCCGCACCTTCTCCGCATCGCCGCTATTGCGAGGACCTTATCAGCTAATGTGACCGACAGATCGGTAGAAAATGCGAGGATTCCACACCTTACTCGGTCTAGTG
>Ga0137359_10001727_pt1 | contig 17456 bp, 19 predicted proteins | sample Mad1_40_16metaG_FD_108281 | JGI IMG/M metagenome (GOLD analysis project Ga0137359, IMG submission 108281) | Vadose zone soil microbial communities from Angelo Coast Range Reserve, California, USA - Mad1_40_16 metaG | ecosystem: Environmental > Terrestrial > Soil > Vadose zone | place: USA... | reverse complement strand
TAATTAATTAAGCAGCAAGTGCCAAGTTGTTGTTGGCAGTTCTAGTTTCCATCCAGTTACGGGCGGTTGGACCCCGGCATGCCTTCGGGACGCGACAGCTTCCGTCGAAACCGTGTCGCCCCCTACCTTTATTCTAGCACTCCCGCTCGTTCCCCGGGGTAGGCCTGTTCGCCCTGCCGGACCGGCGTCCAAAGCTCCTACTTATAACTGTTTAACTGGGCACAGGGGTAGTGCAGGCTGGTTGACGGAGTGGCCGAGCCCTACCAAAATGAAATCTTGGGAGGCTTGCGGCCGAATTAGCCGATTTCGCTATGTCCAACGAATCGAATGCCGTCGAACAGGCCATCGCTCGCGCCCTCCGGGATAGCCTGGAGCGGCTGCAGCGCAATTCGGACGAACTGCATCACGCTGTAAATGATGTGGTATCGGCCTGCAGCAGCAATAAGCCGACCAACGCTCTTCCTTTCCTGCTGCGCGCGCAGACTGGCGCAGCTTCGCTTTCGGCATCGCTCGAGGTACTTTCCCGCTTTGTTGCGCTTACGCTGCAGCCCGGCGCCCGTTCGCCGCTAGAAGCGGAGATGTCACGCATCGTTTCTGCGGTTGCGGTGGAGGCTCCCGCGGCTGTGCTTGATCCGGTTCGGCATGTTTCCGAACCGCCCCAGCCACTACCTGTTGGTGCCGCTTCAGAGCGCTACGCCCCTGTCGAGGTCCCGCCTCCGGCGCCTTCGGTTCGCGACGAGGCGCACGTTCCTGAATTGGTACCACCTCAGGGGCCAGCAGGCTCCCCGGAGTTCGACGTCAACAGGTTGACCAGTGAGGAACAAGAGCTGCATCGGCGTGCAAATCGTGTGGCCAAAGTATCCATGCAGGATATTAAAATGCTACATCCGGACCAGGTACGCCAGGGCCGCGAAAACAAAGATATCTGCATCAGACTGAAAGACGACATTGAGAAAGCTCATCGCGAATACGATCGAAGATTCAAACCAATCATGGATCACCCAGTGGACTACTTTTATCGCTGGATGGTGGAAATTCTCGCGGAAGGTGACGCCAGCGCGCTCGGCGAATATCCCTACGCGGTGCCTGCACGCCAGCACTAAGAGTCGACGAGAATTCTTCTTCTTGCGTCGCCACTCCAGTTGGAAATTGTGCGTGAGCATTGCCGCTGCGCTGCTTTGTTTGACGATTGTGCCCAGCGCTTCTGCGCAAACAAGACATAAGAAATCCAAAAAGCCAAAATCCGCTCCATGTCGCGCGGGATGCAAACCCGATACCAGCACGCCAGATGTGGCGACCAGTTCGGCGGACGACGCGACTTCGCAAAGACAATTGTCTGAGCTGGCGCGAAATCTGCATAACGCGTCTCCCCGCGCGTATGAAAAACTTTCGGCGTTTGCCGGCAAGCACTCGGGCGATGTCTGGGGCGCGCGCGCGGCTTTGGCACTTGGTTATGACGACTACCAAAAAAATAAAGCGCCGCAAGCCCTGACATGGTTTACGAAAGCCAGGGGCGACACGCTGCTAAGCGAATATGTACTTTTCTGGACTGCGCAAACGAAGCGCGTGATGAAACGCAACGCGGAGGCGCTGGCCGATCTGAACATGTTGCATCGCGACTATCCCAACACCGCGATCAAGGAGCAAGTGCTCGATGCGCTGGCCATCACTGCAACGGAGACCGGGCATGCCGCAGATGCCATCGAGGCCCTGAGTACTTATTCCGGCACCACGACGAAGCCTGCGTTATTGCTGGACCGGGCGCACGCTTATCAGTCCGCGGGGCAAACGGTTCGCGCGGCGAAAGACTATCAGACGATTTATTATAAGTATCCGCTTAGCGACGAAGCGAAGGCGGCGGGCGTAGCTCTGCCGATATTGCAAAAAGGTTTGCGCAACGAATTTCCCTACGCTACCGCCGAAATGCAGGAACAGCGCGCGCAAGCGCTCGCCGACGCTCACAAATGGCGCGAGGCGCGGCCGGAATTTGAAAAACTTGCCGGAATGCTGCAAGACCCGGCAAATCCCGTGCGGCAACGTGCGCAGCTTCGCGTGGCGCAATGCAAAGTGCAGCTCAAACTTCCTTTGACACTTCTTTCTTCGCTTGTGACGCCTGACCCGGAAGTTGATGCGGAGCGCCTGTTCGTCCTTTCGCAATTCCAGCGCGCCGCCAAAAACGAATCCGCAATGCTGGCTACCATCGAAGACCTGGGGAAAAAATATCCCGAAAGCAAGTGGGCTGAAGAAGGCTACATGCAGGGCGGAAATTATTATTGGGTGCTGCTCGATCGGGCGAAGGCCGCTGCGTACTATCAGCGCGTGTTGGAAGTGAATCCCAACAGCAAGAACGATTACAATGCCGAATGGCGCATCGCCTGGGTCGCGTACGTGAGTCGCCAGCCCGACGCCGACGAAAAACTGAAAACATTTTTGCTGAAGTATCCGGTTTCCGCGAACGCCGTGGATGCGCTTTATTGGCTTGGGCGTTTTTCGGAACGCAGCGGCAATCCCGCGCACGCGCGCAGTTTTTACACCAAGGCGCTGGAACGTTTCCCGGAAACTTATTTTGGTTTCGCTTCCGCTGAACGTCTCAGCAAACTGGGGCTGGGCGATGAAAATCCGCCAGATTTTCTGGATCGGATTCCCCCGCCTCCGCCACTCCGTCCCTTCGACGAGCCAGTCCCACCCTCTGCGGCGGATCGTTGGACACGCGCTCAAGCCTTGCGCTCCATTGCCTTTGATGCTTCGGCGGAACTCGAGTTGAAAAATGCATTTTTTGCTACTGGCTCGCCGCGATTCTTGATCGAAGCTTCACAGGCGGCTTTCGATCAGGGGCACTTCGCCGCAGGCATGGCGTACGCGCGCCTGGGTGTTCCCAATTTCGATTCGCGCAAGCTGAACGAATTGCCGCTTAGCGCGTGGAAGGCGCTTTATCCATTGCCGTATGAAACATCGGTGCGCCGCGAGTCCGGAAAGAACGAATTGGATCCGATGATCGTCGCCGGGCTGATTCGCCAGGAATCGACATTTCAGGCGGACATCGTTTCGCACGCCAACGCGGTCGGATTGATGCAATTGCTTCCCAAGACCGCGAAGATTATGGCCAGGCAGAAACGCCTCAAATACGCCAAGAATAAATTATTCGATCCCGAGTACAACATCGAACTCGGAACTTACTATTTCAAGGGCCTGGTTAATCTGACCGGCGCGCCGGAATACGCCCTCGCCGCGTACAACGCGGGCGAAGACCGCATCGAACTCTGGAAATCCGAACGCGCTTATGAAGAAGTTCCGGAACTTGTCGAGTCCATTCCGTTCTCGGAAACGCGCGACTACGTGCAAATCGTGTTGCGCAATGCCGCTCTATACCGGATGATTTATGCTCCAGCTACGAATCCCGTTTCGACTGTATCGACTTCGTCCGGAGCCACCTCACAAAGCCGATAGCCCGACCGGCGAGCTCAGAAGTGTTGAGTCGTTCGAGAACTTCGAATCGCCAGCTAAGCGGAGATAAATGAGCAGCGCTGAATCGAAAATGGCAGAGATTTCCCGCCGCATGATTTCGGCCAAGGCCGAACAATTCACCGAATCCGTCATTCGCGAAATGACGCGCCTGGCGATGAAGCACGGCGCAGTGAATCTTTCGCAAGGTTTTCCCGATTTCGCCGCGCCTGCCGAAGTGAAGGAAGCCGCCCGCCAGGCCATCTCCGACGACATCAATCAATACGCGATCACCTGGGGCGCGAAACCGCTGCGCGATGCCATCGTGGAAAAATTTGAGCGGACGCAGTCCGTGCGGTACGACCCGGAACGCGAAATCACCATCTGCTGCGGCTCAACCGAAGCGATGATGTCCGCCATGATGGCCATCATCAATCCCGGCGACGAAACCGTGGTGTTCGAACCGTTTTATGAAAACTACGGGCCCGACGCGATTCTTTCCGGCGCTTCTCCGCGTTTCGTCCGCATGAAGCCTCCATCAGAAAAAAATCCCGATTGGTCTTTCGATCGCGATGAACTCGCCGCTGCTTTTGGCCCCAACAGCAAGGCCATTATTCTCAACACACCTAACAATCCCACTGGAAAAGTATTCACGCGGGGCGAACTGGAATTCATTCGCGATCTTTGCGTGCGCTGGAATTCTTATTGCATCACCGATGAAATTTACGAACACATTCTTTACGACGGCACCGAGCATATTTCGATGGCGCGTCTCGACGGTATGCGTGAACGAACCATCGTCATCAATGGAATGTCCAAGACTTACAGCGTGACCGGTTGGAGAGTGGGCTGGGCGCTTGCCCCTCCGGAGCCGACTCAAGCCATCCGCAAAGTACATGACTTCTTGACGGTTGGCGCAGCGGCCCCGCTGCAACAGGCAGGAGCCAGCGCGCTGCGCTCGCCACAAGCGTATTACGACAACCTTGCCGCCACGTACACGAAGAAACGCGAACGCCTGCTGAAAATTCTCGAAGACGTCGGGTTCACCGTTTACCAACCGCGCGGCGCCTACTACATCATGACCGACATCTCGCGATTCGATTTTCCCGTGGATGATCCGCGATTTGCGTCGGGCTCAAGAGACGTAGCGTTCGCGAAGTATCTTGTGCAGGAAATTGGCGTGGCTTGTGTTCCAGGTTCTAGTTTCTACAATGACCCACAGGACGGCGCTTCGCAGGTGCGCTTCACCTTTTGCAAGAAAGAAGAAACGTTAGCCGCCGCCGAAGGACGCTTCAAGCGGCTTCACGTCTAGCGTGTCTTAAATCGCGCTTCAACCATAAATTAATGTAATTTTTGATTAATGTACGGCCAGCACAAGCATTCCCACCAAATCGGTGGCGCTTCGTTCGCGTGATCTTCTCCGAACATTCCTGGACGACATCGGTCCGCACTGGTATCCGGTGGAACTTGACGCATTCGAGGTTGTAAACCGTGAAGTTAACGGCGCGGCCCCTGGTGAATCCTGTCTTTCCAAGAACTTCATGAAAGATTATTTTGTTGATCGCCTAAAGAGAGTCGAGAAATCGGCACGGATCATTGATTTATCTGCGAAGTTCTTTCGGCTCGGCTCCGTCCTGGATTGGGTCGGTGAGCAGCGTGATTCGATCCAACAAGGCAAGATCGATCTCGATACCGCGCTGACCAACAAGATCGGCAGGTATCGCTCACAATTCGAACAGTCTCCTGATTTCCTCGATAAAAGTTTTCCGGTGCTCCAGTTCAATCAGGACAGGCCCGTCACATTTGTTTACGTCAACCTAATAAGGCATCTCATTACGAAGGCGAAACAACACCCGATGAAGCAGGGCGACGGCCTAGATTTCTCTCACGCGGTCATCTCAAGCGCATTCGCAAATGTCACGACGTTGGACAAGCACTGGAAGCGGAGAATCGAAACGTTGCCTCAGCCAAATCGCGTAGCTCGAATCTATTACCGGCCAGAACTCGATAAGATGGTTGATGATATTGAGTCCTGGCAGAAACAGACTCGGCTCACGGCAAGTCAGCACTCTTGAATCGGCAAGACAAAACGATAGCGTAGCAGTAGTATTCTGTTTCCCGTTGCTCCGCCCGGAGCGACACATGCAGGAATCGGCTTTGCTCGCGGCAATCCAAAAAGAAATTCACCGTCACGATCTTTCGTATTTTGTGGATGAACCACCATCAGTCGCGCAAGGCGGCAAGGGCGTCGTAGTTTCCGGTTGTCCGGCATGCAAAAAGCAGATCAACACAACGGCACAATTTCTGGATCATCTGGCGAACGACGTGATGCCAGCGTTGATTGATCGACTGTCGGCGGCCTGATTCGATCTGCGGCAGCCCTGCCGGACGATCTCCCTTCACCACCTCGCAATGAATTTCTAACGCAACAAAAGAGTGCTGCATCTCAAATAGTGAATTGAAAATCACTCTGGAGAAATAATGGACTACGTGAATCTTGGCAAGACCGGACTTAAGGTCTCGCGCATCTGCCTGGGCTGCATGACCTATGGGCAACCAGCCACCGGAAAAATCAAGCCGGGCAGCCACGCCTGGGCCTTGAATGAAGAAGAGAGTCAGCCCTTCTTGCGTCAGTCGCTTGATTTAGGGATCAATTTTTTCGACACCGCCAACGTTTATTCGGTGGGGGCCAGCGAAGAGGTCCTTGGGCGATTTTTGCGCGCACATACCCGCCGCGAAGCCGTAGTCATCGCGACCAAGCTGCATGCCCGGATGCGCGACGAGCCGAATGGCCAGGGCCTTTCGCGCAAGGAAATCTTTTATGAACTCGATCAGAGCCTACGTCGTCTCGAAACCGACTACGTGGACTTGTATCAAATACACCGCTGGGATTACCAGACGCCGATCGAAGAAACGCTCGAAGCTCTGCACGACGTAGTGAAGTCCGGCAAGGTGCGATATATCGGAGCGTCTTCCATGTACGCGTGGCAATTCACGAAGGCGTTGTATCTTGCGGATCGCCACGGTTGGACACGATTCGTTTCCATGCAAAATCATTACAACTTGCTCTACCGCGAAGAAGAACGCGAGATGATGCCGCTCTGCCAAGCCGAGGGCATTGGCGTAATTCCATGGAGTCCGCTCGCGCGTGGACGTTTGACGCGCCCGTGGCAGACCGAGAGCACAAAACGTTTCGAGACGGATCAGTTCGGCAAGACGATGTATTCGAAGACGGAAGAAGCAGACCGTAGAGTGGTTGACCGGCTCGGCGAACTCTCCGAAAAGCGCGGCGTTCCCCGCGCTCAACTTGCGCTTGCCTGGATGCTCAGCAAACCGTTTGTCACTTCGCCGATTGTGGGCGCCACCAAGCCGAATCATCTTACCGATGCAGTCGCCGCACTGTCATTGCGGCTCACACCCGAAGAGATTGTGTCGCTCGAAGAGGCCTACACGCCGCACCCAGTACTCGGTTTCAGCTAAGAATCGGCACGCCTCGGAGGCTGACGCCTACGCTGCCGCATCTCGTCGCGTTGGAAATCGCCACGACAAGCCGTCCGCGCTACGAGCGTATCTTTGTCCGGAGTGTCATGGATGGCATTTGACGAAGCAGGTTGGAACAGAATGAATCCTAAGAATCACGGGTTAGAAAATCCCAAGCAAATCTTGACTTGTCTCTCGATCTTTTCAAACGCATCCAAGGAAAGAAGTCCCAAAGGGTTGGGAATCAACCGAGCTTTTTCTACGGTCGTAGGTTGGTCACACTTCGCCCAGGACAGTGAATCAAGTCCTCCATCACCTGCTTCAATGCGCACCCTCATCCTAAAATTTCCGCGCTGCGTCGTAGTAATTGGAATCACGCAAACGTCGAGGGCGTGCGCATTGAGTTCATCGATCGACAAAATTACGGCGGGACGGGGTTTATCAATTTTAACGAGATAAACCTCTCCCCGCCGGGGCGTGATTCTAGGGGCGGGATTCAATCACGCTCCCATACACTCAACGCAGCAGTTTGAAATGCGAGCGTCCCCGTCCGGTGCTCGGCTTCTGCGGCATAAAAAGTAGCCGCTTCCTGAGCGAATTTTTCGCGATTCTCTTGGGCAATTGCTCGTCGCAAAAGCTCATTCACGCGCTCGCTCTTTGAATGCTCGCCTTTAGTGGCTGACACGTATTTGTCTACGTCCTTATCGATAGTAAAACTCTTAGGAACCCTAGCAGCGGAAGGCATAGAAAACCTCTCATTAATGCTCATATAAATTCTCATATGGAGCGTCTTTTGTCAATAGTCACAACCTCTCAGCGTAAGCCTTTTGTTTTGCGATGCATAGTGCAAAGCTTCTTGAGAAGCAGGTTCCCGAAATGACTAACGCAAGAGGCCGACAGTCCTTCGAGGGGCGGCCCATTTTGTTCCTCACCTACCGAACGCTTCCTTTTCACGTTTCGACCGAACGGATTCGACGAACTTCTTGCGATTGGCCGAAACCTCGACGCCGGACTTTGAGACGACATGCCGGCCCAACGAGGCGCCGCTTTTCTTCACGTCTCGCTTTCCGCTTTCACCTTTGGATTCGAAAACGCCTTGCTCATGTTTTCGAGTGTGCTGGTCTTTGGTGACATCGGGAGCGGAGACCCCATGCGCCTCGACTATTATGTGGCCGACAGCCTCCCGGTTCGTGACTTGCCTCTTGCCTTCAACGTTTCGGTTGGAGCCGAGATTCTTCTCGCCTCCAACGGACGTTTCACGTTGTTCTCTTCGTGTACTCATTTCTGTTACTCCTATAGGAAAACCCCTACTTCACGGATCGCGTTAACTCAATCCGTTTTTCTCGACGCAATCAAGAGGCGAAAACTATTGTTCTTCCAGCTTGCGGGCCAGCCATCGCGCAATCAGTTGAAGCAAAGGTATGAAACCCGAGATCACAAGTATCTTGCAAACCAAAATTGCCAAAAGTCTCATTGAGTGTTTCCTCCTGGACGCAGTGTCGCAGAAGGAGTGGCTGTATGACCATAGAAACAATATACCTATTCTGTTATCATATGCAGCATTCATTTTCTAATTTCGTGTATAGCTTTCGTATACGGTTTTCGTATATGGCTTTCGTTTATCTGCGAGTGCCTCGACGGCTTTTTCAAGTCTTGATTCTTTCTCTTCGCTGACGTTCTCTCTGTTCTCAAGCCGTTTGCTCCGCGCACGAGACGTAAAGAAATCTGCGACAGAGACCACCAACAATAGAGCCGATAGTACAAGCGCAACATCAATTTTCATTGCGCCATTCTCCGCGCTCCTGCGTCGCGTAATCGGAGAGTGAAAATCCTCATGGACGGTTACGGCGTTTGAATCGTCCAAGTGACAGCAACAGTGCTCAGATGGATCATCCCTAAATACTGGGAATGACCAACCGGTGGTAGACTGCGCCTATGGCTACCAAAAAGAAACCCAAGATGAAGCACACGAAGTCGAAGAAAACTGTGGGCAAGAAAGTGGCGTTGGGCGGTGCCTTGGCACCATCAAACTGAAAAGTAAAATGACTGCCAATCGCAGCAACCGGCAGGCCGATCCGGTGTTCTGATTCAGCCCACCGCGCCGTGGATGGGTCAAGAGGCTGGGTTCGGGCACACGCGTTTCTGAAATTCTTCCAGTCCAATCTCTGCAATCAACTTGCTGAGCAGAGCGCCGGTCAATGCGTGTCTCAACAGTGCGCTGCCAGAGGTTAGACAGGGTTGTCTTCCTAGCAAAACCTCCGTGTAAGAAATGCGGGTTATGGGATGACCTTGGTGATGAAAGTGCCCCAGTTGGCGCGTATGACGCGCGGCGCATTCGGAATCATTTCATTCCCCATCCAAATGTTGCCGTCCTCGTCTGCGACAGCTGCTGAATAATCTCCCCAACGGGCTACCCGAAAGGCCCCAAATTGCACGTATCCGCTGAAGCCGTCTTCCGGTGCCTCCCCCGCACCGGAGATAACAATCGGGCCGGCTCCATTGATCTCATCCAATGGCGCGTAACCTGCACTTGGGAAGAAATCCTGCCCGACTACGCTAAGCGCGATCACCCCTTTGCCAGACGAATTAACGCCAATGGACGGGTAAATCACATTGTTTTGATTGGGCGAGTTGATGGACACGTAACCTTGGTTCGCGACTGTTGCGCCAACTTGGGTATTGTCGCCGCTAACGTTAACGGAAGGCAATAAGATGAACCACGCTGCACCGGTGCGGACAGGGCCCTCGAGCGTCTTCACGACAGTATTCAAGCCGGTCCAGAGTTTGCCGTCGGCGAATGTGACCTGCTGCATTCGATCGTCCCCACTATCGATCAGCTCGAGGTGATTCTGGTTACGTCCAGGGGGAAAAAGCGTCGCCAACACGTCCAACTGTGGGGTCGGCCCCGGCTTTTGCTGTGCACTCGGAGGCATGCCATAGACCTCCGTGGTGACAAACTGGAAGCTCAGATGAAGGTCGGGTGTCGTATCAAGCGAACTCGTATTGGTCAGGGCCCAGACAGCGAGATGGTCGGCGAGCGTCCCGGTGAAGTCAAGAGAGCTGACGAAATATTCCGTACCGCCATTGCCCGTCTCAAAACTGCCCCCCGGCGGCACTGCGGCCGGCTGGATACTGAAGCCGAAAATGAGGTTGTGGAAACGAACCGCGGTGACAGAGGGTGGCGTCCCGGTAATGAGCGCGTTCTTGGAGATGGCGTAGAGTTGCGTGCCGCGGAAAAAATGCGGCGTACTGATCGTGAAGGCATTGGTGTTGATATAGAAACCGTTTTGGTCAGCTCCGATCAGTGGCTCATCACCGAAGCACGGGCAGGAACCGAAAACGCTATCGCCATCGTTAGTGACATCCAGCATAAAGATGTTCCAGCTGCCCGTTGGATCGTTGGTCTGGCTGACAGCGATAAAGAGTTGTGAAGGAGACACCAGGGCGCCGGTGCTCGGGTCCCTGCCAATTTCCGTTTCCGTGATAAAGAAGTGTCCGGTGCTGGAATCAAAGTAGGCTCGGGGATCGCTGAGATCCGGACCAAAGACATTCGGCGTGGTCGCCGTGGCTCTTACGATCGCCGGCGGAAGGCCAAAAAACTGGTTCAAAGGTTCAGGGCCGCTTAGCAACGATCCATCTGCGGCACTGTACACGGCCAAGACGTCATTCACCGGCTCAACTACAAAGCCATTGCCCACCGCAAGACCCTGGTCGGGCGGCTCGATGTTGAACTGTGTATTCGTATAAATACCGGTTCCTGACAGTCGCTGATCGCGATGCGTGAGGCCGAGGAAACTGAAAAAACTACCGCTGACAATTTCGTTTCCTGCGACCCTCGGAACATGGTCCGCCGGGACACGAGCGAAGTGGACGGTTCCAGAAAGCTGCGGCTTAGGGAAATTGGAGTCTACGCTCGGGCTTTGTGCAACGTCGAAATCGGTCGCAGGCAAGTCGCCCGGCACACCCCCTTTGATTATGGACGTTCGAAAAAACCTGATTTTACTCGTCGAGCTTTGAGGGCTCTGCGCGGCCACCGAAACAGTGAATGCCAAGAGGGCAGCGGCCATGCTGGCAATCTCCAAGAGCACTGCGATTGTCGATCGCTTCTTTGTTCTGAAAAACATTGTGGTGAACTCCCCTCTCGATCGAATACCAACTTTAGAACTGAGGCGGCGTGGAGTTTTAAAACGCTATGCTGGAGTATCTTCTGAGTCAAGATAAATCAGTGGGACTAGAACTGTTAGAACGGCTTCTTCCGCTGCTTCATGAATCGCAACGTCCGATGAAGCTAAGAGTCCACGTGAACTTCCTGACGCTGCCGACCCAGTTCTCAAGTGGGTCATCAGTGAGGCAATCGGCATCGTTGCTTCTGTCCAATACAAGCTCTCAGTAGGTCCTGGTAGTCGCCTAACCGGAGATCTCGCGGCAGCCTCGATATCTTTGGCATTCATTGTTTGCGGAATCCTCGACCGGTCGCCGTTCCGAGCGTCCAGCCAGCCCCATCTCCACGGCCGAATTGTTTTATCTGCCTTTTGATCTCGGCTTCAGACATTCGATTACCCCTACCAATCATCAGACGATCTGGCCGTGATGAACCCTGTTTCGTGATCGCCAGGCCCAGACCAAGACGAGCGCCACACCTAACGGCAATATTGTGGGTGGCTCGGGAATGTTGACGGAATAGGTTGCCGCTACTGAGACAAACTCGCCCATCCCGAAAAAGTCGTGTGCTGTGCTACTGAGAATACCATCTCCATAGTTACCCGGGTCCCACTGAAGGCTCCAGCCTTGGGCGTCAGACCAGCCCAGAGCGCATTTTGAATTATTAAACGACGCGTCGCCCTCCGTCGGGCCCAACAGGCAAGCTGGCGCGAAGATGCCTACGTGATTTGTCCACGGCCCTGTGCCGGGCCCGATAGCGCTGATGACATCAGAAAGGACTTCATGCTGAAGCTGCCGCTCCAGACTTCCTCGTCGGGCACCATTCCAGTGCACGGACCGACGGCGAACCCGCAGTTCGACGGCACGTCGGCAAAGGTGACCGTCCCGACGGAGTCTGCCTTTGCCGGACAAGCTATCGTGAAGAGCAAGACAGCGAGAAGTCCGAACATTGATCCGAACATTGAGATTTTCATTACAATTTCCCCCGCTAAGTCTGCTAAACACTTTGGGCACGCAAGCAGCCTCGCGAGCGCTCGGCCCGCGCGGAGAGTTTAGCATGAAAGCTAGGCCACCAGAGTGAGCGAAGAAAACAACTAACAATACAACTAATAACGCAAAAAGCGTGTCCATTGGAATGAGCTGAACCGCAAGCAACGGCGGGAGATGATGCGGAAGATATCGGTTCATCTTTTATCAGCGACAGGCAGCTCTGCAATTACGCTGCCGCGTGAGTCTGCCAAGCATTGTGGCCGCGAGCTGAACATGAGAAAGGGGAATCTATCACGTTTCCGGAGTAGTGCCCGGGTAGTCGCAAAACTGGACATGTAGAATTACTTGCCAATCCACAAAGCCAAGGCTATCAAGAATCCTAGAATGAGGCCGATTGCGATAATGGCCCAGAATATGAGCTTGAGTTCCTGCCTAAGTAAGTCGCGTTGACTGAGGTTTTCGTTTAACCTTTTGGCGCGGAAGTACTTGAGCCACCGAAAAAGTTCTATAAGTGCCAATTGCTTTTCCTCAGGTGCTTGCGGCCCAGAATGTTCGCGGGCCGTCAACTCACCGCGTGGTTTCAGCATACAGGAACTATGTTGACTGCTTCACAGCAGATCAAAGACGTGGCCTTGTTAGAATCAAAATATAGAGCGAGGTGTAGTGAAGGATTGAGTGCGAACTCAAGAAAGGGATCGCGTGCCCGAAGCTATGACCTCCCCGATATCAGTGGTTGTCTCGAAGGTTGAGCCACTCAATCTGAAAATCGAACTCTGCGACAAGCGGACCTTATATATCGACGGTAGGCCGTGCCAAGCCATCAAGTCTAAGTGGTACGAAAACTTTCCTGGCTGCAAAGCGATGAACATGTATATGCCTCGCAATGATTTCGCCGATTTCTTGCTCTACGTCCCTGATGGGCAAGACATCGTGTATGTCGTCCCTCGGGGAAAGATCGCCCACGACACCGCTTGGGCAACGTCGGCGCTGGAACCATACAAAGAGGCATGGCATTTGCTTAAGGAAATGGCGCCTCTCCTCTTCGAGCGGAAAGTCGAGGCGTTGAGCAAACAGCTCAGGAGGGTTATCGAAGAAGCTGCCAAGCGCATGCTGCCCTATGAACTCATACGTTCGAAACGCGGAGTCAGAAAATCCGATTATCGAACGTTTGCTCAGCGACGCATTCTAATCAAGGGGAAAAGATGTGCCATTTTCACAGCAAGCCTCATACCAGATCGCGATCAAGCTTGGGACGGAGCCGTTTTTAAAACACCGAAAGACAACTGGGCCGAGGTCTTGTTGTACATCGTCGATGATGATATCTACGTCGTGCCACGAGACCGGATGCCACAAGAAACATCGCTATCGCTAGATAGCAGCCGCATTTACGACTACAGAAATAGCTGGTGCGTATTGGGAGGGGTTCGATCCAACGTCGTCAAAGGATATGAAGGAATATCGACGCCGAATGCAATCCGAGGGAACGGGCTCCCACACAGCGTAGTCTCACCTCTGTGGTATTCTAATAGTTCGCCTTCGGGCGGACGATATAAGTCCGGAGGGGGTCGTGAGGACTTCGCGGGATAGCAACCGCGCGTCTGCCTTTGTTGGAAGAACCGCCGACAAGGCACGATGTTGGACTCTCAAGCTACCGTGCAGTCGGCGACGAGAGTGCAAAGAGTAGAACTCGGCCCCCCAAAGACTTACCTTCCTGTTTTCTCTGCACATTGACCTTGGAGTCCGACCTGTGCAGAAATCTCTTTTGCTTGCAGCAATCCAAAAAGAAATTCACCGGCATGACCTCTCTTATTTTGTCAGCGATCCGCCTTCAGTTGCCCAAGGTGGGCGCGGCGTTGTGGTCGCGGGATGCCCGACCTGTCGGAAGAGGATCAATACCATCAGTCAATTTTTGGATCATCTGACCAATGACGTGATACCGGCGTTGATTGATCGGCTGGCGGCTGGAAACGGAGAAAGCTATGCCGCGAAGTCGGAGACAAATTATTCTGAGACATTTTGAAAAAGTAGGCGTTGTGATGCATGCACCCTATCCCGCGAGTGGTCTGGCTTCTGAAATTAGGAAAATGGAGCAGGGAATTTTGCCCTAATTTGCCTAAATGAGCCAGTACAGCACGTCACGTTTCAGCAAGTTATGTCGTTGAAAACACAGCAAAAGAAGGATGGGATAGAGGGCTGACGGTCGGTTGCCCTGTGGTGGTTAGCCCCCTACCCCGCGAGTGGTCTTGCTTCTATAGACGAAAGGAGCGGCCGAAAGGTTTCTTTACTCGATGTAAATTATTTTTTTCCAATTTGGCCGCTCATTGATCTCAGCCGAGGTCCACGGTGTCCAGGTATCGCGCCACGGACACATCCCACTGAAACTTCTCCTCAATCGCTGCCTGCAGGGACTGTGCTGCCCCAGGCTCTCCATGCGTCAGCCAGGTTTTCTTTGGCGGCACTTCTAACCCGCCTAGCCATCGAAGGAGCTCGCTCTTTCCCGCGTGTGCGGAGAATTGTCCCATAGTGATAATTTCCGCATTCACCGGCACCGCCTGCCCGAATAAATGCAGCACCTTCGCGCCTTCCTGCAGTGCACGGCCGCGCGTACCTTCGGCCTGGAATCCAGCCAGCAGGACTGCGTTTTTAGCGTCCGGCAGTCTTTGCGCCAGGTGATGCAGCACGCGTCCGCCAGTGACCATGCCGCTGGCGGAAACAATGATGCACGGACTCTTCACGGTATTGATCGCTTTCGAATCCTCCGCCGAACGGGTCAAGTGAAATACGTGTACGTTCAGCGGATCGCGATCGCCGCTCGATTCCAGACGCGAAAAATCCAGATCATGATCCTCCGTGTACTTCACATAAAGCTCCGTCGCGCTCAACGCCATCGGACTGTCCACATAGACTGGCACGATCGGAATTTTCTTTTCGTTCTCCAGTTGGCGGAGGTAATACATAAATGTCTGGGTACGTCCGATCGCAAACGCCGGGATTACGATCGAACCGCCGCGCTTTACCACGCGATTCACGATATCCGCCAACCTCGCAGCAGGATCGCCCGCTTCATGCTCGCGATCACCGTACGTTGACTCGCACAACAGCACGTCCGCTTTCGGCGGCGTCACAGGGTCCTTCAGAATCGCCTCGCCGTATCGCCCGATGTCCCCGGAGAAAATGACGGTCGTCTTCTTGCCATTTTCCGTAATCGTCAAAGCCAGGCTCGACGACCCGAGGATGTGCCCGGCATCGTAAGCGTCAAAATGAAACTCCGGCGAAAGATCGAAGCCGCCGCTTCTCGGCATCGGTTTGAGGAGCCGCAACATCGGATCAATATCTTCCGGCGTGTAGAGAGGATTGCGATCCCCGGCGTTGCTGTGCTTCGCATTGCGCTGTGCGCGCTGCGCGTCCTCCTGCTGCAGGTGCGCGGAATCTTTCAAAGAGATCGTCGTCAGTTCAATGGTCGCTGGGTTGGCGTAAATCGGTCCTCTATAGCCGTCGCGCACCAGGCACGGCAGCCAGCCCGTGTGGTCGAGGTGCGCATGGGTCAGCACACAATAGTCGATCGTTTTCGGATCTACAGTCAGCGGCTTGAAATTACGCGCGCTCAATTCCGGCGAGCCTTGGAATATTCCGCAATCCAGCAGCAGGTTTTTCCCCGCTGCCGCCACCAGATATTTTGAGCCGGTGACTGTACCCGCTGCTCCCAAAAAAGTTAGCTTTGCCATGGTTGTCGCTCCGATTTCCCGCAGAGACCTTATCCCATTCGCCCTCGAAAACAAAACGGGCACATATTTCGTCCACCTAAGACGACTTCTTGCCTACTGAAGAATTCGCCGCTACTATTCACGTGCTGGAAAAGTCGCTCTGACGCCTAAGTTAAGTTAGTAATTGTCGTTGTTGTTTGTGTTGTCGCGCTGGCTGGATTGGCGGGCGGTCCTGCACTTGCTCAGCCGCGTGCCCGCGTTGTTCACGTCTTGTTGCGCTCGCTGACAATCAGCATCAAGGAATCGTTCCTGTTAGCGCTCGCCTCGGCAATGGACAGGATGCTGCGAGCAATCTTTACTGGGGTGCCGCGTTTGGCGTTAAAGCCTTTTTCAAAGCCAGTTCTGTGTGGCGTCTCCTCAAGTGCAGCACTTCCCGGCAACCGCCCCTTCTGGGCGTTGTGTTTTTCGCCACCAAAACCCTGAAGTGATTCTTGTTGCCGATGCGTACGACGGAGCCGGGATTCGCGATGCGGTCTCTGACTTTGTCTCTTCTGCCGCTGGTCCTCAGTGGTCACCCAAAACCGGCCAATGAGGGTCACCTGAAAACCGGCCAACGATAAAACCCGGGACATTGACTCTGACGAGAGGGCCTATAGCCTCTGTCAGCATGAGCAATGTCTTGAGCGAAGAGAAGAAACAACAAGTTATCGCACTGGGAAAGCTCGGATGGCCTCTACGGCGCATCGAGAAATTCACGGGTGTGCGTCGAGAAACAGCAGGCGCTTACCTCAAGGCGGCCGGGATCGGAGTACGACCGCCCGGTGCCTGGGGACGGCGAGCGCCGGCAAAAGCGGCCAATGAGGTGACCACCGACCCGGCTGATTCAAAACCGGCCATCGAGGTGACCACCGACTTTAGCCCGCCGATTCCGCCTCCAACGGGCAACCAGGATCGGGTCACCAGTGCCTGCGAGCCGTTCCGCGAATGGATCGAGCAGGGACTCGGTCGTGGCCGGAATGCCATGGCTATTTGGCAAGACCTGGTTTCTGATCATGGCTTTCCCCATGGCTACCAGACCGTGAAGCGTTTTGTTCACAAGCTTCGCGGTTCTACACAACCCCAAGCCGTGGGGATTATTCACACCGCAGCTGGAGAAGAAGCACAGGCCGATTACGGATCGGGCCCGATGGTGCGCGATCCGCAGAGCGGAAAATATCGCCGCACGCGCTTGTTCGTGCTGACGCTCGGCTACAGCCGCAAGTCGGTGCGGCTGTTGATCTGGCGTTCCAGTTCCCGTGTCTGGGCTGAGCTGCATGAGAAAGCCTTTCGCCGACTCGGTGGGTGTCCTCGCATCGTGGTGCTCGATAATTTGCGCGAGGGAGTCATCGTTGCTGATATTTACGATCCCACTCTCAATCCACTCTTTCGGGATGTGCTCGCGCACTACGGTGTTGTGGCCATGCCCTGCCGGATTAAGGATCCCGATCGCAAAGGAAAAGTGGAAGCAGGTGTCGGACACGCGCAGAAAACTCCACTCAAAGGACTGCGCTTCGAGAGCTTAGGGACCACGCAAAAATAACTTCACAGATTGGGAGTGATCGTGTAGTTCCAAGCCGGTAGTGTCTTGTGGGGGCGAACTCGAATGGAGCGGAAGAGTAGGGGATCCGCACTGAGGCCGGT
>Ga0137359_10001726_pt1 | contig 17461 bp, 12 predicted proteins | sample Mad1_40_16metaG_FD_108281 | JGI IMG/M metagenome (GOLD analysis project Ga0137359, IMG submission 108281) | Vadose zone soil microbial communities from Angelo Coast Range Reserve, California, USA - Mad1_40_16 metaG | ecosystem: Environmental > Terrestrial > Soil > Vadose zone | place: USA... | reverse complement strand
TATCCAGATGAGATCAAAGACACCCCGGTCTGCACCACACTAGTCGTTGAAAAACCCGGGCTGGTGGTTCGAATCTTCTCCAGGCTTTCCAGCAGCAGTGCCGCTCCAACCAGCAAAATAAAGCTCACACAAACCTGGAAAACGACCAGGCCCGAGCGCACCCACGCTCTTCCCCGAGCGCCGACCACACCCGAGGATTCTGCTTTCAGGGCGCTAGCCAGGTCGATGTTGCGCGTTTGAAACGCGGGGATCAGCCCCACAATAAGCGTGGCGATCAGGCAGATACCGGCGCTCAGCGACATCACCCGCCAGTCGATCTCCCCAGGCAGGTACATCGTCACTCCGGAGCGCGCCGGGAAAAGTAACACGAGCGCGTGCCGACACCAGTAGGCAACCAGGAGTCCGCCGGCTGCCCCGAACGCCGAAAGGACCAGGCCTTCAGTGAGAAGTTGTTTCCACAAACGGGCGCGGCTGGCTCCGATGGCGAGCCGAACGGTCATTTCGCGGCGACGGGCAAAGGACCTGACTAGCAGCAGGTTGCCGACATTCGCGCAGGCGATGAGAAGAACGAACGCCACCACTGCGAGCATGATCTCGAGTGTGGGGAGCAGAGTGCCGGCATTATTGAAAGGGGTTTGCCACAATGGCCACAGCCTGATGCCGCGTCCGCGGTTCGTGGCTGAGTAGTTCGTCTGCAATCGTGTTGCGATTGCCGAGATTTCTTCCTGTGCTTGCGCGCGAGCGACCCCCGGCTTGAGTCGTACATAACCTTCAATCCACCGCGCGCCGCGGTCCTCGAGTTTGTATCCACCGCTTTCAAAGGTTTCTTCCATTGAGGCCGGAACCCAGAAATGCACCGCCCAGCCTACGAAAGTTCCATAAAACCCCTCTGGCGCGACACCAATGATTGTGTGCGGGACGTTATTGAGGCGTTGCATCTTGCCGACGATTTGCGGATCACCTTTGAAGCGTTTCCGCCACAGCTGATAACTAATCACGACGACAGGGTGAGCGTCGCTTCCTACATCTTCGTCGGGCTCGAAGCCGCGACCCAGAATGGGATGAACGCCGATCGCGTCGAAATAATTTGCTGAGACGATGCTGCCCGTAGTGATTTCGGCGCGGTCACCGATACTTAGAGTGCTGCCTGTAATCTTGCTCACGAAGAACGCTTCACAAAGGGTGCAGCTTCTCTGCAAATCAAGGAAATCCGGCCACGAAATTCCCGTCGATCCGCTCTCGCCAGGTGCCGTTCCGGCTAGGGCGAGCAGCCGCTCCTGGTGGGCTATTGCCGGGTACGGACGGAATAAGATCCCTTCGATCCAACTGAACACGGCAGCACTAGCGCCGATTCCCAAGATCAGGCATAGAATTGCCAGAAAAGAAAAGCCCGGGCTGCCGCACAGTTGGCGAAGCCCATAGCGCAAATCCTGAACTAGGTCTTCAATGACGCTTCCGCCGCGCGCGTCTCGGCACTGTTGTTCGATCTGCGTCATCCCGCCCAGTGCGCGCAGCGCCGAGTAGCGCGCGTCCTCAGGCGACATGCCTGCTGCAAGGTTCTCCTTGATTTGGTGCTCGAGGTGGTCGCGAAGCTCATCTTTCAGTTCCTGATCCACCTGTTTGCGGCGGAAAAACGAGCGCAAACGCAACCGAAGGGTATAAAACCATTGTTCGAAGGTCATCTCAAGCCTCCTTGAGCTTGACTATCCCGGAGATGGCAGCGGAGAGACGATTCCAGTCGGCCGCCTCTTTTTCGAGTTGCTTCCGCCCGAATCGCGTCAGAGAATAAAACTTGGCGCGACGGTTGTTTCCACTCGGCTTCCAGTGAGCGGGAATCCAACCCCGATGTTCCAGCTTGTGCAGCGCTGGGTAGAGAGAGCCATCGCTAACCCCTAATACATCGCTGGACATTTGTTTCAGGCGCTGACTAACGGCCCAGCCATTGAGCGGCTCCAACGCCAGTATTTTCAGGATCAGCATGTCCAGAGTCCCCTGAAGAAGGTCCGAAGGCTTACTCAAGCGGTCTCCTCTCGGTTACCGAGTTAGACTGAACCTTTACCTCTCTGGTTAGCAAGGCGCGTTTAGAGATCGGCCGACAGCCCGATGGTCGGCAACCCGAAACTTATGCCCCAGACCCAAGCGGAAGTCGTTCCTTAGCCCCCGTGGTTTAAAAGGGGGTTTCACGCAGCAGCCGCAAGCGAATGATTCAATTGGTCGGCAACCGCGGGTTCGAGATGGTCAGCCCGGTATACCTTTTGACCCTCCGCTCACAAGGGTGGGAAGTACAAGTTTCCGAGGCTCTCGAAGTGCTGGGAACCTCCCTATTGCCAAACTCCAACTCGGCGCAGGAGGGTAGGAAAACGGTTGTCGGAACGTATGCTGTCGAGGCGGGGGTCAACCGCCAGCATGACCATGCAGTCCGACCGATCTTCTACTGCCTTGTCGAACCAACGGAAGGCTTGCTGCTTTTCTCTCAGAAGGACGTATGCAGTCGCCCCCTCATAGGAGCATACATAGCGCCTCTTGGTCAGCTGCTCCAAGTGCTCCAGCGCTTTCGCTGCCTCCGACTTGTTTCCGGAAAGGCCTGCACCTGCGCCAAGTAAACCAGCAGAAGTGGGCCGTCGTCGATTTGTGCGGCCCGTTGGGCTTCCACCATGGCTTCAGCAGAGCGGCCCGTCAACGCGTAGGAGAGTCCCAGTACAGAGCGGGCATAGCCAAAATCCGGGAGTCGCTCCACGACCGCTAGGCTTTCTTTGACCGCCTGATCGTACCTTCGGGCCATAAGGAGCGTCCAACTCAGGTCGCCATAGGTGAACCGGGCCAAACGGATCGAGCTCGATCGCCCGCTTGGCCTCGCGGATGGCCTGCTCGTGCCGTGCTGTCGCCGACAGACACCAGGCGTAGCTGGCATGAGCGTCGGCGTAGCCAGGGTTCAGTTCAATGGCACGATTGAGCTCCCTTTCTGCGGTTACAGCATCCCAGTCGAAATTGATACTTACGAAACCTAGCCACGCATGTGCTTCGGCAAGGTTCTGGTCTAGTTCCTACGCCCTCAGGGCAGCCGCTTTGGCCTGAGGCATCACCTCTCGAGGAGCCCGGTAATTGCTGGACAGGTTGGCGTAGGCGCTTGCTAGGCCAGCCTATCCGGCAGCACTGCCGGGACTGGTGAGACGTTGCTCTGACTCTATGGTCGGGGCGCTCATCGCAACGTTCTGCGGCTTTATAATCGCTTCGCTCGTTCCCGGGCCTGAGGTCTGGGCACCGAGTCCTACCTGCACAGAAGGTGTGTCCGAGCGACCAGCATGTGGGGCCACATTCGCCACGCCTATCTGAGTAGCGTGGATAGCCACAGTCGAGAACTTTGACACTTCATCGAGAGTTCCGTGGCGCACAACGTGCAGCGCCCACAGTCAACAGAAATCAGAAAAGCGACAAGGCCAGCGTTCAAACTTTGAACGCCATTGGGGGAGTACAGCAATGACGCAGGAAGAGATCCGGATGTCAGAAGCGGGCACGCGCAAAAAGCATTGGAAGCGCTGGGGGCCATACCTCGCCGAACGTGCCTGGGGAACTGTGCGCGAGGACTACAGCGCCTCCGGGAGCGCTTGGGAGTACCTGCCTCATGACCATGCGCGTTCGCGGGCCTACCGATGGAACGAAGAAGGCCTGGCAGGGATTAGTGATCGGCGGCAGACGATCTGCTTTGCGGTCGCCCTTTGGAACGAGCGCGACCCTATCTTGAAAGAACGGATCTTTGGTCTCACGGGTAACGAGGGCAATCACGGCGAGGACGTCAAGGAGTACTACTTCTACCTCGACAGCACTCCCACGCACTCCTATATGAAGTACCTCTACAAGTATCCGCAATCCGAGTTCCCTTACGCGAAGTTAGTGGAAGAAAGCCGGCGCCGGGACAGATACGATCCGGAGTACGAACTGCTCGATACCGGCTTGTTCGACGAGAACCGCTACTTCGACGTACTGGTGGAATACGCCAAGGCGGACACTGAGGACATCCTGATCAGGATTACGGTTACGAACCGTGGACCGGAAGCCGCCAGGCTCCGAGTTCTGCCGACGATTTGGTTCCGGAATGTGTGGTCCTGGGGAAACCACCACAAAAGGCGCCCCGAGTTGCACGAGCTCCATTCGGCTCCGGATCCCGTCATCGAACTGAACCACGATCTGCCCGGTAACCGCTGGCTCCATTGCCAAGGCCATCCGGAACTACTCTTCACCGAGAACGAAACCAATTACCGAGCACTCTTCGGGTTGGAGAATGCAAGTCCATACGTGAAGGACAGCATCAACGACTACGTGGTGCACAGCTGCAAGAATGCTGTGAATCCCCGGCGTGTCGGCACCAAAGCGGCTGCGCATTACAGGCTCATGATCGATACTGGCCTGACGGTAGTCCTCTGCCTGCGGCTTGCTGATTCCGAGTTCAGGCTCAAATCCGCGTTTGACGATTTTGACTGGATCGTCGCGCGGCGCCAGCATGAGGCGAATGAGTTCTACGCAAACGTGATTCCCCAGGATCTGTCGGCGGATGCGCAGAATGTGATGCGCCAGGGCTTTGCGAGCATGCTCTGGTCCAAGCAGTTTTATCATTACGTAGTTAAGGAGTGGTTGGAGGGGGACGCAGGCCATCCTGCCCCACCCGAGCAGCGCCGGAAGGGACGGAATCACAACTGGACCCATTTACACAATGCAGACGTTATTTCCATGCCCGATAAGTGGGAATATCCTTGGTATGCGGCCTGGGACCTCGCGTTTCACTGTATTCCCTTGGCCCTTGTTGACGCAGATTTTGCGAAAGACCAGCTGACCCTGATGCTGCGCGAATGGTACATGCACCCCAATGGACAGATTCCAGCGTATGAGTGGGCGCTCGGTGATGTGAATCCTCCCGTGCATGCCTGGGCGGTGTGGCGAGTCTACAAAATTGACAAAAAACAGCAGGGCAAAGGCGATCGAGCATTCTTGCAGCGCGCATTTCACAAGCTGATGTTGAATTTCACCTGGTGGGTGAATCGCAAGGATGCCGAGGGTAGGAACATTTTCCAGGGCGGATTTCTTGGCCTGGACAACATAGGCTTGTTCGACCGCAGCGCGCCACTGCCCACCGGAGGCTACATTGAACAGTCGGACGGCACCAGTTGGATGGCGATGTATACCCTCAACATGCTCACCATCGCACTGGAGCTGGCGAAAGGGGAACCCTGTTACGAAGATATTGCTTGCAAGTTCTGTGAGCACTTCATCCGCATCGCCCATGCCATGAGCCATCGTGGCCAGGACAGCATGGGGCTCTGGAATGAAGAGGACGGCTTCTTCTATGACGTGTTGCGGCTGCCGGACGGTTCGCAAGTCCCCATGAGAACGCGGTCCATGGTGGGGCTGATCCCTCTTTTCGCGGTGCAGACGCTCGAACCCGACGAACTCCATCGCCTGCCCGAGTTCAAGCGGCGTCTGGAATGGTTCATTGACAACTGTCCCGAGCTGATAAGAGATTTGGCTCCCATGCGCGCCGAGGGGATCGGCGAGCGAAGGCTATTGTCCATCGCCGACCAGGGGCAGTTTCGGCGCATCCTTAAGTACATGCTGGACGAGCGCGAATTTCTGTCCCCGTACGGAATCCGGGCGCTCTCCAAGCGGCACCGTGAACAACCCTTCTGCCTTGCCGTCAATGGCAGTAAGCGCTGCATCTCTTATGATCCGGGGGAGTCCACGACTTCGGTATTTGGAGGAAATTCCAATTGGCGCGGGCCCATCTGGTTTCCGTTGAACTATCTGCTGATCGAGTCTCTTCAGAGGTTCCACCACTATCTGGGCGATGCTTTCAAAGTCGAGTTCCCCACTGGATCGGGAAAGATGAAGACCTTGGAAGAAGTTGCAGGGGAGTTGTCGCGCCGAATGACAAGCATTTTCCTTCGGGATGAACATGGCCGCCGACCGTTGTTCGGCAACATGGAAAAGTTTCAGACGGACCAGGATTGGCGCGACTTATTGCTCTTTCACGAATACTTTCATGGTGATTCCGGGGCGGGGGTGGGAGCGAACCACCAGACAGGATGGACGGGTTTGGTCGTCAAGCTAATGCAGCAAAGCGGCGAGCGCGAGCCCGGAAAGCATTTGTTGTCCCAATCGGTGGCCTAAACGGGCGAGTCGCTGTTTTGGAACGTTCCACGACGAACAAGGCTTCTCCTCGCTAACCCAGCGCAGCCGGATGCCTCCGAGCAGCTCTCTTTCACTGATGAGGGGCCTCCAAAATCTTCTCTCCATCGAAGTGCTGTGGACTATTTCATGCCTTGGCCTTTCTTATCGACCCGTCGGACTCCTTTTGAAAATCAATCACGAAGGGCTGACTCGTCATGAAGAAATTGGTATCCGATTCCGGTAGCAGCTCTTGAGGTTCCTCCCCAAATGGGGCGTATTGCACGTACAAGGTTCCGCTCTTTTGAGCAATGATGAACTTGAATTGCCCACCAAAAAGGTACACGCCCGTGTATGCATGAAGGGTTGCAGGATTAATCTTAGCGAGCGTGTGTTCTTCGGAACGCGACTCAGGCCAGTCGTTTTCTTGCGCCACGGCACGCTCAACCTCGCCCGTCAATCGGAATCCATTATCCCCATAAGCGTCGTTTTCGCACAGCGCAATGAAATGATAAGAGGATTGATTGCTGACGTAAACGTATGCTAAATGTTTTTTTAACGGCATCATCATCCACAACGAGATCGTCGAATGATGACGCTCTGGCTAGAGGAACAGTCCTCTGAGGAGGTCGTGGAAGAGCAGTCAAGCGGGTGGCGTTAGCTTCTTGGGCACTGTGGACTGTCCACTCAATGCGGAGCGAAGATCAGGTTCTCGACGTCGTCGAACTGCCCTCCGAAAAGCGCTCATCGGCTTTATGGATCTTCGTCAAGTTGTTTTTGGACCCGTACTGGTCCCGGAGTTGCCCCGAAGAGTCTCAAGTGGTTGAAAGAAAGCGGCACATCTCGAGACTCGAACAGAGATGTCTACCTTGCAGCGGTAGCATTCGCTTCTGGGTGGCACATCTTTCGAACGACCGCGGTCAGGGAATGCGCCGACCCTTGTCGAGTCCTTTCAAACCCCACTGGCAAGACGGCGCAAAGCCCACGTCTTTGCAAAAGGACCAAAGGACCGAACCCTTGGGCGGTTCGGGAAAAGCATGTGCTTTTGCCGGACCAAATCAACGCGCTATTGGCAACCCTCGAAGAACCCGCGCGCACGATGGTTTTGGTCGGAGTGCTCACTGGGCGGAGAATTGGCGAAATTTTGGCTTTGCGCTGAGGAATGTGGATTTTGCCTCCGGCTAGGTTCAGGTCGAGCAGGCCTGCTACCGGGGTCTGATCGGCGCGCCAAAAACCAAGGGCAGCCGACGTGCGCTCCCCAGGCCGGACTCTCTCAAGGGGGAACTCAAGCGTCTGAGCGAGAAATCTGTATCCGGAGGAATTGGTTTTTCACACCCGCAACGGCACCCCGTACAGCGACACGAACCTGCTGCACAAGCACCTGAAACCGGCAGGTCGCAAGCTGGGGATGCCCTGGCTCAACTGGCACACGCTACGCCGCACTCACGCGACGCTTTTGCAACACGCGGGAGGCACGCTCAAAGAGACGCAGGCACAATTGGGCCACACGAAGATGTCAACTCGAACCCTCGTTTCGCCACGTTTGAACTGCGAGAGGAGGCCTGATCCATCATCGGGGAGAGCTGGGCTGCGTGACTATTTCTGAGCCAGAAGCCAGTCTCTCATTTCCCACAAGCCCTTTTCTGGATAGTTCCGTGTTGCCGACTACGGGTGAGTTTCGCTCGACAGAATTGCAATTCGCGCTCTTTCCATGAAATTCAGATGATCGAACAGGAACGTGCTTCCCATAGTCATTCGAGTGGAGTATGGTGCTTCCCGCAGGCATTCGAGTGAGGCACGCAACCGTGGTCCGTAAAACGATGGCCCTTAAAGAGACGTCTGCAGCCGGCGACATCTTTCAAGGAACCCTCGACATGCTCATCCTGCGCACGCTGGTCATGGGTCGCGCGCATGGCCACACGATCGCGCAGGTGATTGAGCACACCTCCGAGAAAGCGCTCGAAATCGAGCAGGGCTCGCTCTATCCCGCGCTGCACCGCCTCGAAGATCGCGGCCTGCTGGCCTCCGAGTGGGGCACGAGCAAAAACAACCGCAAGGCGAAGTTTTACCAGATCACGGCGAAGGGCCACAGGCATCTGACCAGGCAAACCAACCGGTGGCGCCACATGACGCGCGCCATTGGCCTCATTTTGGGACAATCGGCTGACTAAGTCAGGAGGGAGGCACCATGAGCCTTCGGCGTTTCGTGCAACGCAAGAAGAAGGACGCCGACCTCGCGGAGGAGATTGAATCGCACCTCGCGCATGAGCAAGAAGCCAACATCGCGCGCGGGTTGTCTGCCGAACAAGCTCGGCGTCAGGCGCGCTTGAAATTTGGCAATCCGGAGAGCGTCCGCGATCGCGTGTGGCGCGATCGATCCTTTCCCTGGATCGAAGACGGGTGGCGCGATCTTCGCTTCGCGCTGCGCTCGCTCGCCAACGTGCCGGGCTTCACAGCCATTGCCGTCCTGGTGATTGCCGTCGGCATTGGTGCGAATACGGCGGTCTTTTCGGTCATCAACACCGTTCTGCTCAAGCCGCTCACCTATCCCGAGCCGCAGTCACTGGTGCAATTGATGAATACGGCGCCGCAGGGGACATTTCCCGGCGCCAACGTGCCCAAGTTCAACATCTGGAACCAGCAGTCCAGCATTTTCCAGTATGTTGCGGGCTACGACCAAGGCGGTGCCGGACTCAACCTCACGGGGGGCAACGATCCCGAGCAGGTGCAGGGCATCCATGTAACCGTGGACTATTTTCGTCTCTTTGGCGCGCCAATCCTGGCTGGACGCACCTTTTCTTCCGCCGAGGACAGCCCCCATGGTGGCAACGTCGTCGTCCTCAGTTATGCCCTCTGGAAACGCCGCTTTGGCGGAAATCCTAAAATCGTCGGCACCAACATTCATCTCGACGGCCAGCCATACCTGGTCGTCGGAGTCATTGGACGCGACTTCGTTACCGAGCCGACGGGCGATCTCTGGCTGCCCTTTCAGTTCGATCTTACCTCGCAGGACATGGCACACTATTTCGTAGTCGCAGCGCGCCTGCGACCTGGCATCACACCACAAAAGGCTAACGCGCAACTGAAGCTCGCTGCCGATCAGTTCCGCCGAACCTATCCCGGCGGACTCGGTCCACAAGGTGGTTTCGGGGTTACCTCTCTTCAGGATGTCATGGTCGGAGACACGCGCACTTCTCTCCTGGTTCTGCTCGGAGCCGTCACCTTCGTCCTGCTCATCGCGTGCGCCAACGTAGCGAATCTTCTACTAATCCGCGCGACCGCCAGAAAGCGTGAACTCGCGACCCGCTCCGCTCTGGGCGCAGGCCGCGGGCACATCATCCGGCAGTTGCTCACGGAGAGCCTGGTCATATCGCTCACCGGCGGCTTTCTGGGCCTGATCCTCGGCATGGTCGGAGTCCGGCTCCTGCTCGCCGTTAGTTCTGGAAGCATTCCTCGTGTCGGCGAAGACGGATCGGCTGTGACGCTCGATCTGAACGTCCTGTTCTTCACGTTCGGTGTCTCAGTGCTCACCGGAATCCTTTTTGGCCTCCTCCCCGCCATCAGCGCATCGCGCAACAATCTTGCCGCCGCGCTCAACGAGAGCAACAATCGCTCCGGCGTTGGCTTCCGCAGCGGCAAAATCCGCTCTCTTCTTGTCATCAGTGAAATGGCGCTCGCGCTGGTGCTCGTCGTCGGGGCCGCTCTGCTGATCCGTACGTTCATAAATCTCCAGGCCGTCGATCCCGGCTTCGACACCCACACCATCGTCACAATGGCCATGTCGATCAGCGCCGATCGATTCCAGAACACGGCCGGTGTCGCCCAGGTCATCCGCGACGGGACCCAACGCGTCAACACCGTCCCCGGTGTCACCACCACCGCTGCCGCCTGCTGCCTGCCGCTGCAGGGCGGCTTTGGCTTGCCCTTTGACATTGTCGGCCGCCCCAGCGGAGATAACCCTTCCACCGGCGGAGGCGGTTACTTTCCCGTATCCTGGGCCTACTTTGAGGCCTTCAAAGTCCCCATCCTTCACGGTCGCAATTTCACCGAGCATGACGACGGCGGCGCGCCGGGAGTAGTGATTATCAACGAGGCGATGGCTAAACAATACTGGCCCAACGGCGATCCGCTGAGCGATCGCCTGGTGATCGGGGCCAACATGGGCCCTGTTTTCGTGGAGCCGCCGCGGCAGATCATTGGCGTCGTCGGGAACATGCGCGATGGAGGCCTAAGTCGCGATCCCGCCCCTACCATGTACATCCCGGTCGCGCAGATGCCGGACAGAGTCACTGCGCTCAACTCTCGCATCGCGCCCCTCTGGTGGATCGTCCGCACGCGCGTAGAGCCGCACACGGTGATCCGGACCGTATCCACCGCTCTGCGCGAAGCCAGCGGAGGCCTGCCCGTGGCGCACATCCGCACCATGGATGAGATCGTCATCGTGACCACCTCGCGGGAGCGTTTCAATATGCTCCTGCTGACCATTTTCGGTTCGTCCGCTCTGCTCATGGCCGCGATTGGCATCTACGGCCTGATGGCCTATTCCGTGCAGCAACGGACTCAGGAGCTCGGCATCCGCATGGCGCTGGGTGCGCAAGCCTCCAACATCCGCAACATGGTGATCCGTCAGGGGATGGTGCTGGCCATCATCGGTGTCGTCGTTGGCATCGGCGGAGCCTTATGGCTAACGCGCTTTCTCGCCAGCTTCCTCTTCGGAGTCAAAGCGTTGGATCCAACCGCCTTCCTCGCGACGCCTGTCCTGCTGACGGCCGTCGCGTTCCTGGCAGTCTGGATACCCGCCCGGCGCGCCACGCGCGTGAGTCCCATGACAGCGCTGCGCTTTGAATGAAGAACAAAACTGGTTCCGCGTGCTGTCCTCACCGCTCCGAGTATTGGCTATCCGGAAATTGTGCCCATGCATTTCGTCGTTCCGAGCGACTATAGTAGGAAGAACCGGTGCGAAGTCGACCCTAGCGGTATCAACTACTTGCAGCGCGTCTTTTTACGCTTCGACACAAGACTTACGAGGGCGTCGGGGTTAGCTCGAAGAGCTCTTCGAATTGGTCGCCAAATATTCGCATCCGTCTGTTGCGATTTGGATCTGCTTCGTTGAGTGCCAATCCCGGGGCTCGATCGAAGAAGAAGGGTCCACCGAGGACCTTGCAAGCGCGCTGTTTTGGAGCGTTTTGGAGCAAGAAGAAAGGGGGACGGAGCCGCTATGTGATTGAAGGATATGGTAGGCACGTGGGGACTCGAACCCCAGACCTCTACCGTGTCAAAAAAGTTCACGGCTAACTTACTGGTATTTCACGGCATCCACTGTCCCTTGGAAGTACGTTGACGTCCGGTTAGCCACGGCTTGTTGTACCCAGATTTGTGCCCAAGATTTCGCTCCTGCACAGGCAATTATCTTTTGCAGCTGGACTGGTTGTTTTTGTTCGGGCCCAGAACCGGACAACCTCGCGATGCTGGATGTGCTAGCCCTGGTGTGGCCCAGAGTTTCAAAGGTTTGCCAGCGGGAGATTTGGTCATATTTCTGAGGCAGGAGCATCTCGAGTGCGAGGTGCCGGATAAGACAGAGGCCCGTTCCGCGCTCCCTAATTGGATGAGAGTCCACGGCAGAGTCAGCTATGATTTAGCCGTTCTTCTCGATTACATCGCGAAGAACACGCGAGTTGCTTCCGTCCGGGCTAGATTGGAGGAAACTCGTAAAGCTGTTTAAGAAGCCGAGGTCTAAGTCTTACTGGTATGACTTCACGATACGGGGCCGACGTTGTCGTGGATCAACACAACAAACCAAAACGGCAGAGCCGTGAAGGTGGCGGGCTTGAACTCGCCCAAGCGGTGGAGGGTGTAGACCTGCTACCGGCATGGCACCTGTTTTGGCCGAGTTTTCCCGGCGATTCATGGACCGGCTGGACAACGTCAGACTGGAGGACAAAACAAAAACCTACCGTGATGGCTGGCGCCTCCTAAAGGGTGACAACCATCGTGGATTTACGATTGGGTCAGATTACGAGCAACAGCGTCGAAAGGCAAAAGCCAAGCCGAGCGCTCTTCCGCGACATTGTCGTCTTGATGCGCGATACCGGAATGAGAAACGAGCGCGAACTCTACCGGATACACATTGAAAACCTGGATTGGGTAAATCAGTTGATCTTCGTGCCAGACAACAAGACTGCAGAAGCGAGACGGCTCGTTCCGATGAGTCATCGTGTCAGGCCGTCATTACCGGTCGTGAATCCCGATACAGCTGCCCAGCAAACGCTCCCAAACCCAGGCAAACCACCCCCATGCGGACTAGCCCGCCAAGATACGGGATGAACCCAATGATGGTGAGGATCAACAGGCCCACCAGGAGTCCCAGCAACCAATCGCGCTTCGTAGCTCCGGATGGCTTCAGAAGTATCCGCCCCAAGAAGGCTCCCACCCAAATCTTCGCCAGGTAGATCGCAGCCAGATACACCGCGAACAACATTAGCGAGACCGGGATACCAACCAGCGTGATGGCTGCCACGACCATGGCCACCGGCACGCCCGCCAGAACCCCAACCCCCAGCCCGAGACTGCGCCAGCCTGAGCCCACCAGCTGAGTCGTGGCCTGGAAAAAGCCGGGAAACAGAACCAGGCCCAGCCATCCCACCAGCATGGCGCCAGCGAGCCGGACAGCTTGGTAGAAGTAGAATCTGGGGCGCGTGAAGTGGTTCTCCCTCACGTTCACCTGGACGTCACGTTTCCCCGCAATGGTCGCACCGTCGGCGATGTGCACATCTTTCATCTGGCGCACGCGAGCGCTCAGGTTGCCGCCCACCCGGGCCGTGTTCGTCAGCGTAAGGCTGCCTCCGGCCATCGTCAGATCGCGGCCGATACTGCCGCTCACATCTCCATTGCTAGTGAAAATGTTTACGCTGCGTTTCACCACGCCCTCGAGGCTGACGTCGCCGCTACCAACCACGATACCTTCGCCCACCTGGCCCCGGTCATCCACACGCAAGGATTGCACCAAGCCGTAAATGCTGTGACCCAATTGCCCGTCCAAGTCGAGCGAGTGCGACAAGGTGTAGATGTGACCTTCCACGGTTCCGCTGACCTCGGTTTTCTGGGCACAACTCACGAGGTCGCCCTTAACGGTGCCGCGCACTTCCACGGTCCGGCCAAACGCCAGCAAGTCTCCGTTGACCACGCCTTCCACGCGCACAGTGTTACCGGCGGCCAAAAGAGTGTCGTCCACCGTCTCGTTCGCCGCCACGGTGACGAACTCGCCGTGACGCCGCTCTAGAGCAAAGCTGGGCAACGACAACGCAAGCAGCACGATCAGCAGGCGCAGGCCAGGCTGGCGTAGCCGCCCTCGGCGTCCCAGCAGCAGTGCGCCGCCGCCCAACAGCAACAGCAAAGAAGTCCACCCCACGACAGCAGCATAATCGGCTAGCATGGCAGTACCTCCGTGTGCAAAGTAGTAAAAAACGTAGGAGATCAGGTTCGTGCGGCCGCTTAGGCTGAAGGGATTGACCCATTCCAACGCTGCCGGAATACTTAGCTCATCGAGCCAAACGGAAATGATCGAACCTACCGCCAGCACTGCGGCCATGATCGCCAGGTCGCCCCACCCCCAGGACCAGCGCGGACGGGAGAAGCCCGCCGGGCTGGCTGCCTCATCCGGAAGCTCGTGCAGACTTTCGCTCAGAACGCGGTTCTCAGCGCGCAATGCGTCCACTAGCGCCCGGCAGCGCGCGCAAGTGGTTAGGTGGTCTCGCAGGCGCCGCGCCTCGTCCGCCGCCAGTTCGCCGTCCACGGCGAGGGCGCAGGTCTGTTCCGAATAACATTCCATGATCACTTGCTCCTATGGGCCAGTCTCCGGCGCAGCTCCTGCTTGGCCCGAAATATCAGCGCCGCCACGTAGTTCCTCTCCAAGTCCAACTTCTGCGCGATTTCGTTATAGCTCAGTTCGCTGTAATAGCGCAGGACCAGCGGCACGCGATAGTTCTCCGGCAGGCGTGCGATGGTATCCCGCACCTGCGCCCTCTCTTCCGTGCTGATGACAGCACCCAGCGGCGACGGCTCCGAACTGGCCGCCTCGATGACCGCGGCTCCGTCTTCAATTTCCACAATCACCCGCCGTCCACGCTGGCGGCGCCGCAAAGCGTCAATGCATTGGTTGCCAGCCACCCGTAACAGCCACCTGGGGAACGGTATCGAACCGTCGTAGCTCTCGATGGAGCGCTGCAGCTTGAGGAAGACTTCGCTGGTGGCATCTTCTGCGCTCTCCCGTGAGTCCAGCAAGTAACGGCACAATCCGAATACGCGCCGAGCATAGCGGCGATAGATCTCCCCAAGGGCCTCGGCATCCTGACTCCGTGCGCGCTCTACTACGCTCTCCAAATCCAGCCCCTCCATCTGCCTAGTTTCGCCCTCGCGGAGCTGCGGTCCTTTCGCCATGTTCCTCTTGGCGTCCATTAAGCAGTACGCTGCAGATCGAAGGATGTTACACACACTTTTAGGGGAACGAGGGGCACCCAATCCTGGACTCCTAGCCCTGGTTCTTTACAAAGTTCGAGGTGCCCACTGTAGCCAGCGGCCAGAAACCGGAGCCATCCTCGGGAAAATCCCAGAATTCGCAGTGGCTGTGCGTGGACGTCGTTGTTCGTGGTAGCAACCGACACGCAAACAACACCGCACGCGGAGAAAAGGAGGCACTTGTGCCCAGGCCCTCGATCCATAGGCGTTTGCAGTTTGTGGTTGTGTTGGCTCTTCTTGTGTCCTCCCAGCTTGTCCTGGCCGCAGAATCTTTTGGGCATTGTGGCGAGGTGGACGGTGAATCTTCTCTCAGCGGCACATGAGTTGGCGTGGACGCAATACCCAGCGATCTGGCTGTGCGAGTCGTGTGCGATCCTGTGGCTAGTGATGCGGGCAGTTCGATCCCCCTGCGTTCGGATCGGCGTTTTGCTGATGCTCTGCGGATTAGTCCTGAACGCTCTGGTGACGGAGGCAAACGCCGGAGCGATGCCGGTTGTCGGAATGCCATCGACACTGCGTCCAGTGAGTCCGATGTGGCGGGTTGCAACGTCGAACACTCGGTTTCCCTTGCTGGCAGACCAGGCGCGGCTCGGACTGTTTAGCGTCGGCGACCTAGCGTTGCTCCCCGGCGGCACTATTATTGTTGCGTTTTGCTTTCAACGAACCCTAAAAATGCAGCGCCGACGAACGGCCCTGGGCAGCCGATACTTGTCTCCAGGCAGACCCTCAATGGCGTGGAAATCGGAGGCACAACTGAGTTCAAGGCAAAACAAATACTTTGCAGGTGAAACTGTAAATCGGAAGAGGCGAGGGATCTCGCGGCGAATCAAGGAACTCAGATCATCCGCACGACCTGCTTGCTGCTTCACAGCTTCTTCCCATCAGACGTGAGAAAGAAGCCGGAGCCGTTTATTGGAACCAGGAAGAGCTCTTCTCCTCCACCAATCGTCACACCATGGAGGTGAAATACCCGCTGCCGATGGGAAGTTTCAGGAGCGCGAGCATGTGGACTAAGCTGGCGAGGCGCATGCATGACGCCCCGAGATACGTAGTTTTGTGGAAGCGATGAACGGGATTTCTAACGTATTGTCCGCAAGCCGGAAACGTGCGCTGAGCAGCAGGTGGTGCCGGAGGGCTAAAGTCCTTCCGCGCGCTCAAGTGAGGGGCGCCCGGCCATTCTTCCCCGACAATATGACATCGGCCACGAGCAGGTGTATAGGCGGAAACCCGTCCTTCCACCTCAGTCGGCAAGGCGGCAGACCCCGTGCAGGTCAAGCCGTGACTTTTTGCTTCACTTGATCGTTGCCTGGCAGTCGTCACCAACGCGCCCAATAGCTCCAGGGTCTGCAAGTCCTGATCGTCAAAGGCATGAGGGTACGGCGAAAATGCTTCTAGGATGCCCGCCACTCTGGTCCTTCCGAATACAGGTACGACCGCAATCGAGCGCAATCCCAGTCGGCGGCAGACTTGCGGGTCTACACGGATGTCTTGTTCCGAGTCCTCACAGCGCAGAACCTTGCCAGTGCGCAAGCACTCCGCCGAGATCCCGGAATCTGCCTCTAGCTGGGTACCCCGTGGGGGGGCCATCTCGCCGCACCGTGCCCGGCACAGAATAATCTGCCCTTGACGCACGGCGATGGCAGCTCCGCTTGCACCCGTGAGAGTTTGCGCGCGTTCGACGACTTGGTCTAGAAAGGCTTCGAGATCCAGATCGTCGGCTTCCGACTTTTCCCGTAATGCAGCTATTCCCTCTGCAACAGGGAACCGGCGAGGCGGCATCGCGACCGCTTCAAGATTCCTCGTGACAGGACGCGAGCCGATTTCGGGTTCTCCCGGATTGGGAGGCCGAACAAATCCAGAGGAAAACGGCGAGTATTTTACCCCCATCTTGCCTGCTCCTAGGATGTTGAGACGATTTTCATCTGGAGCACCCCCAAACGGTCTGCGGTCCGAACCCGCCAGCCCAAAACTGCTCCAGATTCCAGCCCACTTTTGCAACACTTCTCCTTACCCCTAACCCGCTGTAGACAGATTTCGCTGCTGACTTGGCCACCAGCATCTCTATCCCGTCCGTACCAGTAACAGCGAAATCCGGCCCAGCATCGCCCCGAACCGCCACCGCGTCAGATGTCCTTCCGCCCGTAGCGGCTTTCTCTTGCCGGACAGGTTTATCGTCGACCATGTCGAAGTAACCTTTGTCGTCATGGTGACGATTACAACTGAGAACCGGGCAGGCATGTGAAATCTTGCCAGTCGAGTGTTTGATCGAAAATGGGATCATCTGCAAGTTCTTGTGTCTGTCGCAGGAGGGCCGTATCTGAATCATAGGGGCGTTCCTCCCAAGCGCACTCGTTCGATTAGATATTCAGGTCAAACGCACACCGTGAGGCGCCCCGTGCAGGCGTCGTCAGGAGACCGTTGGAACGTCGTTGTGAGCCTGCATGGCAGCCTTGACAAACTATCTGACATCAAACTCTGAAGACGAATCAGGTTGGCACTCCGGAAGCAGGGTTGAGACAGGTCGACAGGCCCATCGAGAACAGCGATGCGTGTCTCGGCACTACTCAGCGATACTTCCCACAGAAGGCGAATTTCGGGTAGTTTGGATTTGATGCCGGATGGCTCGGTCGGTCTTATGTTTGGTGTTCTCACCAGGGCTCCCTGCGGCGGCCCCAAAGAATGCCCCCATTTCACGTCTCCGGACAACGGACGAAAGATAGAGGGGGTGCCCTGTCTTTGGGAAGGGGCTCAGCCTAGGCCATTGGTCCGGGAGGAGTTCCCAGTCGATTGG
>Ga0137359_10001724_pt1 | contig 17468 bp, 15 predicted proteins | sample Mad1_40_16metaG_FD_108281 | JGI IMG/M metagenome (GOLD analysis project Ga0137359, IMG submission 108281) | Vadose zone soil microbial communities from Angelo Coast Range Reserve, California, USA - Mad1_40_16 metaG | ecosystem: Environmental > Terrestrial > Soil > Vadose zone | place: USA... | reverse complement strand
GCTGGCACAGAACAATTGCGGTGCGCAGTATGTCGCCGCGGCCCCGCAGCAGAAGGGATTTTTTGAAACGCTGTTCGGCGGTCTCGGCAATCCGGGCGGGGCTGTCCCGCCCGGGACAGTCGACCCCCAACTTGGTGGCAGCGGCTACCGGACCCTCTGCGTGCGTAGTTGCGACGGCTATTATTTCCCGATTTCGTTCTCGACGTCGCCTACCCGCTTCGCCGAAGACGAACAGGCGTGCCAGAAGCTGTGCCCCGCCACTGAAGCCGTGCTGTATTCCCATCGCAATCCCGGCGAGGACGTCGCCCAGGCGGTCGCCAGCAACGGCCGCGTCTATAAGGACCTGCCGAACGCCTTCCGCTACCGGCGCGAATTCACCGCCTCCTGCAGTTGCAAGCAGCCCGGGCAGACCTGGGCCGAAGCGCTGGGACAAACCAAGGATTCGACGATCGAGCGGGGCGATATCGTGGTCACCGAGGAGCGGGCGAAGGCTCTTTCCCAGCCGCGCACCGAAGGCCCAAATCGCGCCTCAGCGCGCACGGAGGCCCGCAAGCCGACCGGAAACCTGCCCGTCGCTGCTCCCCCTGACTCACCTGCGTCAGAGCCCGGCAAGCGCACGGTGCGCACGGTCGGGCCGACTTTCATTCCGGCTCAGTGACAGGGCTCCTTAGAGCGGGTTTTGATCGTTCAGCCATACACCGGTGTCGTCGCCGGGCTTGTCCCGGCAACCCCGAACGTTGAGGCACAGAGCAGGAATAATCGGGGTGGCCGGGACGAGCCCGGCCACGACCGGGGAGAGAGGCAAGTGCCAGCGAAACAGTCTGACCCACCAGGGTGATTCAAACCCGATCCGGGCCTTTATGGACTTAATGATTTCGCCGAACATATCGTTGGGAGCATTTCCATTCGGCTTGAAAACGACATGCCGGCAGTCCTGGGAATAAGACAGCTTTGGATTTCGTTCGATCTGATACGTCACCTTGTCGAAAACGCCGATATCCTTAAGCACGATTCGAGGTTGACGTGAAAATTCCCGGTCAATTTATATGCCTTGAGGATATCGAGAACGGCATCATGGGCGCGCGATCTGGATAGATCGAGCGCACATGACAGCGACGCGGATCGCGTCGCGGGATGCTCCGACCGCCCCATAATGCATTTCGTTCCAGTTCGCAATTCGCTGTCGGCAGACGGCCAGAAGATCGTCTTCGGCGCTGGCATGGCGATATGCGGCGTTGCCTGAAGCGTCGCGGCAGTCATCGTCGGCTCTCCTCAGCTTTGAGGTCTTGCGGGTTGCCTTCCGGTCATGCCGTGGCGAGCAGTGCGACGCATCGGACTTAAAGCCTGCGGCCGGCGCGGGACATCCCCGACACCGCCGATGTGCGCACGAGCCCATATGAATTCGAGAGAGATCAAGCAGGAGTTTCATAACAACCGCATAGTGATTTGCGACCCGCCGAATAATCGGCCGGTATTTTCTTGTGGACGCCAATCTTTATGAGATTCCTATATTGCGGGTCGCCGATCCCTCTCGAACACTTATGCGACAAGTGGCACTTGATAGGTGCCCGCGCGGGTTCCCGAACTTAAACCAGCTCACTGCATTGGCGTGCAAGCACATGCTTGCTTAAGGCGGCGCAGCGGGCGCGCCGGAGGGAGCACCGAAATGCTCGACATCATCATGCTGGCCATTGGCCTCGGCTTCTTTGCGCTATCCGTCGGCTACGCGATGGCCTGCGATCAGCTCTAAGGGGGACGCCATGATCTTCGATTATTCACTCGCCGGCCTCGTGTCGGCGGGGCTGCTGTTCTACCTCACCTACGCCCTGCTGCGACCTGAGCGGTTCTGAGCCGCGCCCTGAACAGCGCCAAAAGGTACGACCATGACAATCATCGGCTGGATCCAAATCTTGCTCTACTGCGCGATCGTGGTCGCGCTCGTAAAGCCGCTCGGCTGGTACATGACTCGCGTTTTCAATGGCGAAAAAACCTTCCTGTCGCCGGTGTTGCGCCCGCTCGAGGCCGCACTTTACTGGGCCGGCGGCGTCGACGAAAGGCGCGAGCAGCACTGGGTCTCCTACACGGTCGCCATGCTGTTCTTCCATGTGGGTGGTTTCCTCATTCTATACGTGCTGATGCGCGCGCAGGCGATGCTGCCGTTCAATCCCGCGGGACAGTCGGCAGTCGCCGAAGATTTGTCGTTCAATACCGCCGCGAGCTTCATCACAAACACGAACTGGCAGAACTACGGCGGCGAAAGCACCATGTCCTATCTGGTGCAGATGGCGGGCCTGGCGCACCAGAATTTCCTCTCGGCCGCGACCGGCATCGTGCTGGCAATGGCACTCATCCGCGGCTTCGCGCGTGCGTCGGCAAGGACCGTCGGGAACTTCTGGGTCGATATCACCCGATGCACGCTCTACATCCTCCTCCCGATCTGCATTCCCTATGCGTTGTTCCTGGTCTGGCAAGGGATTCCGCAGACGCTCGGTCCTTATGTGGACGCGACCACCCTGGAAGGGGCAAAGCAGACCATTGCGGTGGGCCCGGTCGCGTCGCAGGTCGCTATCAAGATGCTCGGCACCAATGGGGGCGGCTTCTTCAACGCCAACGCCGCTCATCCATTCGAAAATCCGACCGCGCTGTCGAACTTCGTGCAGATGATCTCTATCTTCGCCATCGGGGCAGCCCTCACGAATGTATTTGGCCGCATGGTCCGCAACGAACGCCAGGGGTGGGCGATCCTCGCAGCGATGGGAGTGCTGTTCATCGCCGGTGTCGTGGTGTGCTACGCGGCCGAGGCCGCAGGCACGCCGCTCCTCGACGCGCTCGGATTGACGGGCGGCAATATGGAGGGCAAGGAGGTCCGCTTCGGAATCGTTGCGTCGGCCTTGTTCGCCGTCATCACCACCGCCGCCTCTTGCGGCGCCGTCAACGCCATGCACGACTCCTTCACGGCGCTCGGCGGCATGATTCCGCTCATCAACATCCAGCTCGGCGAGATTATCGTCGGCGGCGTGGGCGCCGGTCTCTATGGCATGCTGCTGTTCGTGATCCTCTCGATCTTCGTCGCCGGTCTCATGGTCGGCCGCACGCCCGAATATGTCGGCAAAAAGATCGAGGCGAAGGAGGTCAAGATGGCGATGCTGGCCATCCTGGTCCTCCCGCTGATGTATCTCGGCTGGACCGCCGTCGCCACCGTGGTGCCGTCGGCGGTCGCCGCCACCAACAATCAGGGGCCGCACGGTTTCTCGGAGATTCTCTATCTCTACACGTCGAGCACCGGCAACAACGGATCGGCGTTCGCCGGCATCTCCGCCAACACGATGTTCTACAATCTCACGGGAGCTGTCGCGATGTTTGTTGGCCGCTTCTGGATGATCATTCCAACAATGGCGATCGCCGGCTCGCTCGCCGCCAAGAAGACCGTCCCGGCCTCAGCCGGAACCTTCCCGACAACGGGCAGTCTGTTCGTTGGGCTTGTCGTCGGCGTGATCGTGATCATCGGCGGCCTTACCTTCTTTCCGGCGCTCTCACTGGGGCCGATCGTTGAGCATCTTGCGATGCTTGCCAAGACGACATTCTGAGCCATCACGTCGGAGCCATTTCCATGAGAATCTCACATCCTCGCAAGCAGATGCCGGTTTCGGCCCTCTTTGATCCCAAGATCGTGCTTCCGGCCATCGGATCGGCTTTCGTGAAGCTCGATCCGCGGACCTTGATCAAGAATCCCGTCATGTTCGTGCTCGAGGTCGTATCGGCGCTGACGACGGTCATCTTGCTGCGCGATCTTGCAACGGGGAGCGGCCAGATCGGCTTTGAATTCCAGATCGTCGTGTGGCTGTGGTTCACGGTTCTGTTCGCGAACTTCTCCGAGGCGATTGCGGAAGGCCGCGGCAAAGCCCAAGCCGATTCGCTTCGCAAGACCCGCACGGAGACCCAGGCCAAGCTGCTGACCGGACCCGGCCGAACCAATTACAAGACCGTCCCCGGCACCAGCCTGAAAGTTGGGGACGTGGTCATCGTCGAAGCCGGCGATACCATCCCGTCGGACGGCGAAGTGATCGAGGGCATTGCCTCCGTCAACGAGGCAGCCATCACCGGCGAATCCGCTCCGGTTATCCGCGAATCGGGCGGCGACCGTTCCGCCGTAACGGGCGGCACCCAGGTGCTGTCCGACTGGATCAAGGTGCGCATCAGTGCGGCCCAGGGGTCGACCTTTCTCGACCGCATGATCAAGCTGGTCGAAGGCGCCGAGCGGCAGAAGACGCCGAACGAGATCGCGCTCAACATTCTGCTCGTCGGCCTCACCATCATCTTCGTCTTTGCGACCGCCACGATCCCAAGCTACGTCGCCTATGCGGAAGGCACGGTTTCGGTCGTTATCCTGGTGGCGCTCTTCGTCACGCTGATCCCGACGACGATCGGGGCGCTGCTTTCGGCCATCGGTATCGCCGGCATGGACCGCCTGGTGCGCTTCAATGTGCTCGCCATGTCGGGCCGAGCCGTCGAGGCAGCGGGCGACGTCGATACGCTGCTCCTCGACAAGACCGGCACCATTACGCTCGGCAATCGCCAGGCGACCGAGTTCAAACCCATGCGCGGCGTCACCGAACAGGAGCTGGCGGATGCCGCCCAACTGGCGTCGCTCGCCGACGAGACGCCCGAGGGCCGTTCCATCGTGGTGCTCGCGAAGGAGAAATACAGCATCCGCGGGCGCGACCTCGCGGAGATCGGCGCCAACTTCATTCCATTCACAGCCCAGAGTCGGATGAGCGGCGTCGAGGCCGGCAGCTCGTGGGTGCGCAAGGGCGCAGTCGATTCGATCCTCAATTTCCTCAACGCCCCGGTGGCTGCGGCCGGCCCCTCCGCTGCCGTTCGCGCATTGCAGCCGGCGGTCAGCACCGAGCAAGTACGGGAGATCAATGCGATTGCCGACGCCATCGCCAACTCCGGAGGCACGCCGCTTGCGGTGGCGAAAGACGGTCGGCTGCTCGGCGTCATTCACCTCAAGGATATCGTCAAGGGCGGCATCCGTGAACGCTTTGCGGAGCTGCGCCGTATGGGCATCCGCACCATCATGATCACCGGCGACAACCCGATGACCGCTGCCGCGATTGCGGCCGAGGCCGGCGTCGACGATTTCCTCGCCCAGGCGACCCCGGAAGACAAGCTGCGGCTTATTCGTGATGAGCAGGCCAAAGGAAAGCTGGTGGCGATGTGCGGCGACGGCACCAATGATGCGCCTGCGCTGGCCCAGGCCGACGTCGGCGTCGCCATGAACACCGGTACGGTTGCGGCGCGGGAAGCCGGCAACATGGTCGATCTCGACTCGAACCCGACTAAGCTGATCGAGATTGTCGAGATCGGCAAGCAGCTGCTGATGACCCGCGGTGCGCTGACTACGTTCTCGATCGCCAACGACGTGGCGAAGTATTTCGCCATTATCCCGGCGATGTTCCTCGCCTTCTATCCCCAGCTCGGGGCGCTGAACATCATGAATCTGTCGACCCCGCAAAGCGCGATCCTTTCGGCGATCATCTTCAATGCCTTGATCATCATCGCGCTGATCCCGCTCGCGCTCAAAGGCGTCGCCTATCGTCCAATCGGCGCCGGGCCGCTGCTGCGGCGAAACCTGCTGATCTATGGTGTCGGCGGCGTCATCATTCCGTTTATCGGCATCAAGGCCATCGATCTCGCGGTTACGGCCCTGCACCTCGCCTAAAGGAGAATACCCATGCTGCGAGAAATTCGTCCCGCCATCGTATTCATTGTCGCCCTGACGCTGATCACTGGCGTGGTTTATCCATTCGCCATCACCGGAATCGCCCAGGTCATCTTTCCCTACAAGGCGCAGGGCAGCCTCGTGGAGCGCGACGGCAAGGTGGTTGGGTCAGCCCTGCTCGGTCAGGAGTTCACGAGCGAAGCGTATTTCCATGGCCGGCCATCGGCGACGACCGCCCCGGACCCGAACGACTCCACAAAGACTGTTCCGGCGCCCTACAACGCGGCAAATTCGGGAGGCTCGAATCTCGGACCTACCAGCAAGGCGCTGATCGAGCGCATCCAGGGCGACATTGAAAAGCTGAAACTGGAAAATCCTTCGGCTCAAGTTCCTGCCGATCTCGTGACCACGTCCGGTAGCGGGGTTGACCCACATATCTCGCCGGAAGCGGCCCTGTTTCAGGTCCCTCGGGTTGCAAAAGTCCGCAATTTGCCTGAAAATCGGCTCCGCCAGCTTGTCGCTGAAAACACCAGCGACCGCTTCGTCGGTCTCCTCGGCGAGCCCCGCGTCAATGTGCTCGAACTCAACTTGGCGCTCGACCGAGTGGCGGCGCGTTAGGAGCGTGTTCCGATCATATCGAACCACTTCTCCTTAAGTCATGGCCGGGCTTGTCCCGGCCATCCACGTCTTGCTTGCTGAGGCGCCGCAAGAAAGACGTGGATGCCCGCGAAGACGGGGTCCCCGCCGCGTGACGCGGCGGGGAGTCTCTGCGCGGGCATGACGGCGAAGAGGTGATGCGATCTTAATGATGGCGGGTCAAGCCTGGCGATGACGGTAGTCGAAAACGTAACCATATCATAACCGAAAAATGCCCTGGCTCCCTCGGGACTCCGTGTAAAGAGTTGATGGCTGATGGCCAATCAGCGGCGCAAGCCTGAACAACGCCCCTCGCCGGAAGCGCTGCTTGAAGCTGCCCGGCGCGAGGAGGGGCGTGTCGGCAAGCTGCGGATCTTTGTCGGCGCGGCGCCGGGGGTCGGCAAGACTTACGAGATGCTCCAAAGCGCGCGCGCCAGGAGACACGACGGCTATGACGTCGTTGTCGGAGTGGTCGAAACCCATGGCCGCAAAGAAACCGAAGCGCTGCTGGAGGGTCTGGAAACCATTCCCCGCCAGCGTGTCGAGTATAGAGGCCAGTTGCTGGAGGAGATGGACCTTGATGCCGTCATCGCCCGCCACCCGCATATCGTTCTGGTCGACGAACTCGCCCACACCAATGCCCCCGGCAGCCGTCACCCGAAGCGCTATCTCGACGTCGAGGAGCTGTTGAGCCACGGCATCGATGTCTATTCGACGGTGAATATTCAACACATTGAAAGTTTGAATGACGTTGTGGCCCAGATCACCCACGTCCGCGTGCGTGAGACCGTGCCGGATTCGGTGTTCGACCGCGCGGACGCTGTCGAGCTGGTTGATCTGACGCCCGACGATCTGATCCAGCGTCTCAAGGAGGGGAAGGTCTACGTCCCCCGGCAGGCGGAGAGCGCGCTCGAGCATTTTTTCTCTCCCGCCAATCTGACGGCGCTTCGCGAGCTTGCCCTTCGCCGAACGGCGGATCGGGTTGATGAGCAATTGCTCACTCAAATGCAGGCCGGGGCTATTCCGGGGCCCTGGGCCGCGGGCGAGCGCATCCTTGTCTGCGTGAGCGAGGACCCACGTGCCGCCGGCCTCGTGCGCTACGCCAAACGGCTGGCGGACCGGTTGCATGGCCCATGGACGGCACTTTACGTCGAGGGCCGGCGCAGCTTGCAGTACACCGAGGAGGAACGCGATCGCGTCGCCGATACGCTTCGTCTTGCCGAATCGCTTGGAGGAGAGGCGGTTACGATCCCGAGTGCCGAGCGGCAAATCGCCGACGATGTGATCGGCTACGCGGAGTCCCAAAACGTCACCCATATCATTATTGGGAAATCGAGCCGTTCGCGATGGTTCGAGATTGTGCACGGCTCCGTCGTGCACGAACTGGTGCGCCGATCGGGCAATATCAGCGTGCACGTGATCGCCGGCGATGCGGTTGACGGTGAGCCGATCCCAAAAAAGACGGTGCGCACCGCCGACGGCGCCGAAGCCTTCGATCTGCAACGCTATATCGTCGCGCTGGCGGTCGTTGCGGTCGCGCTCGGCGTCGGTGAGGCAATCCAGCCGTGGCTCGGCATCGAAAATGTGGACATCGTGTTTCTCACCGCGGTGGTCGGCGTCGCGGTTCGCTATGGATTGTTGCCGTCGCTGGTTGCGAGCATTGCGGCATCGCTCTGTTACAATTTTTTCTTCCTGCCGCCGATCTATACATTCACGATCACTGACCCCACGAACGTGGTGGCATTCTTTTTCTTCATTGTCATGGCGGTTATCGTGTCCAATGTGGCGGCGCGCGTGCGCACGCAGGCGGTCGCAGCGGTGAGCCGGGCGCGCACCACTGAGTCGCTCTACACGTTCAGCCGCAAGCTTGCAGGCGCTGGCACGCTCGACGACGTGCTTTGGGCGACTGCGTATCAGGCGGCGTTGATGCTCAAGGTTCGCGTCGTTCTCTTACTGCCGGAGAATGATGCGATTGCCGTCAAGGCCGGTTATCCGCCGGAGGATACCCTTGATGAGGCCGATTTGGCTGCCGCCAGATGGGCGTGGCAAAGCAACCGGGCGGCCGGGCGCGGGTCGGACACGTTGCCGGGAGCAAAGCGCCTCTTCTTGCCTATGCATACGGGCCGTGGCGCCGTCGGGGTCGTGGGCCTCGATAGCGATAAATCCGGCCCTCTGTTGACCCCGGACAGGCGGCGTCTCCTCGATGCATTGATGGATCAGGCGGCGCTCGCTGTCGAACGTGTTCGTCTGGTCGAGGATCTCGACCGGACGAAGCGAACAGTCGAAACGGATCGCTTGCGCTCGGCGCTGCTGACGTCAATCTCGCACGACCTCAAAACGCCGCTCGCCGGAATCCTCGGGGCCGCAAGCACCCTTCGCAGCCTTTCGGGCGCATTGGACGAACATGCGAAGTCCGATCTCGTCGCTACGATCATTGATGAATCCGAGCGCCTCAACCGGTTCATCGCTAACTTGCTTGATATGACCAAGCTCGAATCGGGCGCCATCGTGCCGAATTCGGCTCTCCATGACCTTGGGGAAAGCGTCGGCAGCGCCCTCGAACGGACGAGCAAAATCCTCGCTCGGCATCGGGTCGAAGTTGACCTCGCGAAGAATTTGCCGATGGCGGAAATCGATCCCGTCCTGTTCGAGCAGGTCCTGTTCAACCTCTTGGACAATGCTGCTAAATACGCTCCGCCTGGAACCACTGTTCGCATCCAGAGTTGGCGGGACAGGGACTCGATCGGCTTGCAGGTGCTGGACGAGGGCGAAGGCATTCTGCCCGGCGACTTGGAGCAAATCTTCGACAAGTTCTATCGTGCCCGCAAAGTCGACCAGGTGCGGGCGGGTACGGGCCTCGGTCTCGCGATCTCACGGGGCTTCATTGAAGCCATGCACGGAACGATTTCGGCAGCGAACCGGACCGACCGCACAGGTGCGGTGTTCACGATCAGGCTTCCGGTTCCCACACCGTCCCGACGACTGGACACGGCCGCATGAGCGCTGCTCCGGCCAAGGTTCTGGTGGTCGATGATGAGCGACCGATCCGCAAGCTCCTGCGCATGGGGCTGACCACCCAGGGCTATGAAGTTCTGGAGGCTCCCGACGGCAAGACGTCCTTGGAGCTCTTGGCGCAGAAGCCGGATCTGGTTATTCTCGATCTCGGATTGCCGGACATGCAGGGCCTCGACCTATTGAGGACGATCCGCGCTCGCAACGAAAGCGTACCGATCGTGGTTCTGTCGAGCCGTGGCGATGAGGCCGTCAAAGTCGATGCACTCGATCTCGGAGCTGACGACTATGTGACGAAGCCTTTCGGCATGGATGAACTCCTTGCCCGGATGCGCGCCGCACTTCGGCACCAGCTTCACGTTCAAGGAGAACGTCCGATTTTTCGCGTCGGCGATCTCACGGTCGATCTGGTACGGCGCGTCGTCAAGATCAGCGACCGGGAGGTCAAGCTGTCGCCTAAGGAATACGAGCTCTTGCGCGTGCTCGTTCAACATGCCGGCAAGGTGCTGACGAACCGATTCTTGCTGGGCGAATTGTGGAATACTCTAACGGACCCACAATATCTTCGTGTTTATGTCCGACAACTCAGGCAGAAGATCGAGGCGAATCCTGAACGTCCGCAGTACATCCTGACGGAGACAGGGATCGGATATCGCTTGCGCGCAGCAGACTGAGCAATGATCCTCCACTTATCCACCCGCACTCTTCCGGTCACGGCAATGTAGAAAGCGGACTTACAGCGGACGCCCGTCAGGTTGAAACACCACGACCTCTTCGGGTCGTGGTCGTGGCCGGGCTTGTCCCGGCCACCTCGATTACGCCCGCTCTGCGCAAAAAGCTTCGGGATCGCCGGGACAAGCCCGGCGACGACGCCGGTGGTGATTCAACGCCATCGAAATCTGTTCTAGGTATTCGCCATGGAAATCAAAGAGTTCCTTTTACCAACCGATACTTTGATCAAAGCGCAGGGGACCGACAAGACACGCCTACTGCAGGAATTGGCCGCCCGCGCAGCCTCAGCCCTCAATTTGGATGCCAAGCTTATTTCCATGGAGTTGCTGAAACGCGAAAACCTGGGGTCCACCGGGACCGGCGGCGGCGTGGCGGTCCCACATGCTCGGGTACCGGATCTGAAGAAACCGTTCGGCACATTGGTGCGTCTCAAGCACGCGATCGACTTTGACGCAATCGACGGCAAGCCGGTGGATATCGTCTTCTTGCTTCTCCTCCCGGCGCAGCCCCCAGGCGACGCACTCAATGCGCTCGCAAGCGTCGCACGCAGGCTGAGAGACCCCGATTCGGTTCAGCGCCTCCGTCACGCGGCCAATGATGCGGAGCTGTACAGCGCAATATTGTGATGGACCCGAGAAGTCAGCGCGCGCCCGCGCTCCCACCGGCCGTTAAAAATCCACCGCCTCGCTCGCCGCAGCGCCCCTGACCGCCGATGCCGGCACCGGCGGTAGGGCAACACCGGGATCGCGGAAACGATTGACGATGGGATAACGGCGATCGCGGCCGAAATTCTTCAAGGTCACTTTCACGCCGGGCGCCGCCTGGCGGCGCTTGTATTCCGCAAGGTAGAGCATGCGCTCGACACGCATCACCATGTCGCGATCGAAGCCCGCGTCGACGATTGTCGAGATTGCCTCCTCGCGCTCCACCAGCCGTTCGAGCACCGCGTCAAGCAGGTCGTAGGGCGGCAGCGAATCCTGGTCCGTCTGATTCTCCCGCAGTTCCGCGCTCGGCGCACGGATCAGAACGTTTTCCGGGATGACGCGTCCGGCCGGTCCAAACGCGCCATGGGGCCGCCAGGCGTTGCGCAGCCGGGCCAGGCGATAGACCTCGGTCTTGTAAAGGTCCTTGACGGGATTGAAGCCGCCGTTCATGTCGCCATAGAGCGTGGCGTAGCCTGCCGACATTTCCGACTTGTTGCCGGTCGTCACCACCATCAGGCCGAACTTGTTGGAGATCGCCATCAGGATGATGCCGCGCGCCCGCGCCTGCAAATTTTCCTCGGTCACATCGCGCGGCAGGCCGGCCGTAAGCGGCGCCAGCGCCTTCTCCAGTCCTTCGACCGCCGGGGCGATCAGCACCGTGTCATAGTGGATGCCGAGCGCCTTGGCGATCGCGGCCGCGTCAGCGAGCGATTCGGGCGACGTGAAGCGATACGGCATCATCACGCAACGCACCCGCTCGGCGCCCAGCGCGTCGACCGCCATCGCGGCGCACAGCGCGGAGTCGACACCGCCCGACAAGCCGATCACCACGCCGGGAAACCGGTTCTTGTTCACGTAGTCGCGCAAGCCCAAGACGCAGGCCGTATAGTCAGCCTCGTCGCCGGTTTCAATCGGTGCAATCAATCCGGCTTCGGCACGCCAACCGGCCGCGGTGCGCACAAAGGAGATCGTGGCGACATCCTCGCGGAAGGCCGGCAGCTGCGCCGCGAAGGCAAGATCAGGGTTGAGAACGAAGGACGCGCCCTCGAAGACCAGCTCATCCTGGCCGCCCACCTGGTTCGCATAGACCAGCGGCAGGCCCGCGTCCTTGACACGGGCCACCGCTACGTTGAGCCGTTCGTCGATCACGCCGCGCCGATAGGGCGAGCCGTTCGGCACAAGCAGGATTTCCCCGCCGGTCTCGCTGATGCATTCCACCGGCCCCGGTCCCCAGATGTCCTCGCAGATCGGCACCCCGATGCGCACGCCGCGAATGTTCAACGGGCCGGGCAGCCGACCCGGCGCAAACACGCGCTTCTCATCGAACACACCGTAATTCGGCAGGTCGACCTTGAACCGGAGACCGGCGACGCGGCCGCCGTCAAGGAGAACCGCTGCGTTGTAGAGCTTGCCGTCTTCGACCCACGGCGTGCCGATGACCATCGCCGGCCCGCCGTCGGCCGTATCGCGGGCGAGCGTCTCCACGGCGGCGCGACATGCGGCCTGCAGCGCCGGCTTGAGCACCAGATCCTCCGGCGGGTATCCGCAGATGAACAACTCGGGCAGCAGGATGAGATCGGCGCCGGCGGCTGCCCCCCTGGCGCGGGCGCCGCGCGCCCTGTCGGCATTGCCGGCAACGTCGCCCACAATCGGATTGAGTTGGGCGATGGCAATGGCAAGCCGGTCGGGGACGCTCATGGCGATTCATCTAGCGCCTGCCCGGCACGGCGGCAATCCCGGGACCGCGGGCGTCCCGCCCGCCGTTGCGAAAAAAGCGGGCGGGACGCCCGCGCTCCCAGGACTAAATCGCGGCCGCTGCGGGCAGCGACAGACCCCGGCCAAGGCGCTCTTTCTTCAGCAGCTCGGCAAGCAAAAACGCAAGCTCGATCGACTGCTCGGCGTTCAAGCGCGGATCGCAGAAGGTGTGATAGCGATCGTTGAGGTCTTCTTCGCTGATGGCGCGGGCCCCGCCGGTACATTCCGTGACATTCTGGCCGGTCATCTCCAGGTGGACGCCGCCCACATAGGTGCCTTCCGCCTGATGAATGGCGAAAAACGACTTGACCTCGGACAGGATGCGATCGAACGGCCGGGTCTTGTAGCCGGAACCGGACGCGATGGTGTTGCCGTGCATCGGATCGCACGACCACACCACTTCGCGCCTTTCGCGGGTTACGGCGCGCACCAGCGGCGGCAGCAGGTCGCCGACCTTTTCGCAGCCCATCCGGCAGATCAGCGTGAGACGACCGGGCGCGTTGTGCGGGTTGAGGACGTCGATCAAACGCAAGAGGTCGTCGGCCTTCAATGACGGCCCGCACTTGAGACCGAGCGGATTGCGAACCCCGCGGCAGAACTCCACGTGGGCGTGATCGAGTTGGCGGGTGCGATCGCCGATCCACAGGAAATGCCCGGAGGTTGAGTACCATTCGCCGCTTGTGGAATCGATGCGGGTCATGGCCTGCTCGTAGCCGAGCAGCAACGCCTCGTGGCTCGTGTAAATATCGGTGGTGCGCAGCTCCGGGTGGTCTTCGAGATCAAGACCGATGGCCTGCATAAAGCCGAGGGTCTCCGAGATGCGGTCGGCGAGCTCGGTGTAGCGGCGCGACTGCGGGCTGTCCTTGACGAAGCCGAGCATCCATTTGTGCACGCTGCCGAGATTCGCGTAGCCGCCCTGGGCCAGCGCACGCAGCAGGTTGAGCGTCGCGGCGGACTGGCGATAGGCCTCGATCTGGCGTCGCGGATCGGGCGTGCGCGCCGCCGTCGTGAACTCGTGGCCGTTGATGCTGTCGCCGCGGTAGCTCGGCAACTCGACGCCGTCGCGTGTCTCGGTCGGCGATGTGCGGGGCTTGGCGAACTGGCCGGCGATGCGGCCGATCTTGACCACCGGCAAGGCCGCCGCGAAGGTCAATACCACCGCCATCTGCAGGAACACGCGGAAGAAGTCGCGGATGTTGTCGGCGCCGTGCTCAGCAAAGCTCTCGGCGCAGTCGCCGCCATGGAGCAGGAAAGCTTCCCCAGCTGCCACCCGGTCGAGGTGCTTGGTCAAGGTCCGCGCCTCGCCTGCAAATACCAGCGGCGGGAAGGAGGCCAGCTGCTTTTCAACTTCGCTCAAGGCGGCGCGGTCCGGGTAATCCGGCATCTGCTCGATCGGCTTGTTCCGCCAAGTATCAGGCGTCCAACGCTCGGCCATCACTTACTTCTCCGCCATGTCAGGCGGCACGGCCTCCGCCTTGTCGCCCATTTCTCGTCATTACCCGCAGTCTCTATGAGCTTATACACAAAAAAAACACGCTATACACGAAAAGGAACGCCGACGAGCCCGAAGGTTAACGGGGCTCAGAGAGCCTTACAGAAAAAAGGTATTTCGTTTTGCCGAAATGGCGTGAGTTGGCCGACGAATGTAGGAATGCCGACGTCATGGAACAAATCTCTTTTCTTTCCATATAGTTGCGTCGCAATGAAGCTGCTGATCAGCGCACCGCAGTGCGCGCCCGGTCGCCACGTAGCCATTGATGACCCATCATAGCTTGGCAGCATCTGTCAACGATATCGCGCGTGCGCGAAGGGTCTGCTGTCGCCTCTGATCAAGTTTGCGTAAGAGGCGCTCATCGGCGGTGACGAACTTGCAGCCATTATCGATCGCTAGAGCGAGATAGACGCAATCACAGGCCGGATGATCGAGTTCGATCGCGATACGGGTCGCAGCCTCCATTGAAGACCGGGTCGGCAACAGCTCAATTTCCGCCCCTTGCAGGAGCCTCGCGGCAAGAAGGGCTTCTTCTTTGGACAGCTCATTTCGCTGGACCTTCTTCCAGAGGATATTCGCGCACTCGGCGATTAGAAGGTCGGGCGCAATCAGCTTCGCCTCCCGGCGTAGCATCAGCGCTTGCGGTGTCCCGTCTTCCTCGACCACCCATTTGACGGCGATGCTGGCATCGACAACGAGCATGCTCACCGCTCGTCGCGCCCCTCGCGCAGCAGGACCTCCGACGGCGTCTGCTTCTTGCGCTTTGTCAGCTTCCGCAACTCGGCAGCCAATATATCGAAGGAAGGCTCGATCTCGGCGGCAAGAGCCTGACGGAGGATTTCCCGATGCTCGGCCTCGGTCGAGCGACCATGCCGGGCAGCGCGCCGTTTCAGCTTGGCGATCAGTTCGTCGTCGAGATTGCGTACGTGCAAGTTCCCGGCCATCATGGTCTCTATGATCTCATTGAAATCAATGATATCATATGACGAAATCCCGGGTCAAGCGCCGTAGCGCCGCCATCACGAAGCCCGATTTGCCTTCGCTGTAAAACGGTCGGAGGTGCGGAACATGCACTTCCCCTACCCGGCCGCATGATTTCCATACCGCACGGCCGGCTCGCGCATCGTCACCAGTTCCTCCGCCGCAGTCGGATGAACCGCAATGGTGGCGTCGAGGTCGGCCTTGGTGGCGCCCATCTTCACCGCAATGCTGATGAGCTGGATCATCTCGCCGGCGCCCTCGCCGACGATGTGGACACCGACCACCCGGTCGGTGGCAGCATCGACCACGAGCTTCACCAACATCCGGCTGTGGCGGCCCGACAGTGTCGCCTTGAGGGGCCGGAACGTTGACCTGTAGACGTCGACCCGCGCCAATCGCTCCCGCGCCTGGGTCTCGTTGAGGCCGACCGCGCCGACTTCGGGATCGGAGAACACCGCGGTCGGGACGTTGGTGTGGTCGACGATGGTGGGCCGGCCGCCAAACACCGTATCCGCGAAGGCGTGTCCCTCGCGGATGGCGACCGGGGTGAGATTGATCCGGTTGGTGACGTCGCCGATCGCATAGATGTTGGGCGTCGACGTGCGCGAATAGGCGTCGACCGCGATACCGCCAAACGGCGCCGTCCTGATGCCCGCCTGCTCGATGCCGAGATTGGCGATGTTGGGCTTGCGGCCCACCGCGAACATGACGCGATCGGCGTTGATGGTGCGGCCGCCTGTCAGCGTGACAGTATAGCGCGCGTCGCGCTCGTGGATCGCGGTGACGAGATCACCGACGATCACCTCGATGCCGCGCATCTCCATCTCGGTGCGCACATGGCAGCGCACGTCGTCGTCGAAACCGCGCAGGATGTTTTCGCCGCGATACACGAGCTTCACGCGCGATCCGAGGCCCGCGAAGATGCAGGCGAACTCGACCGCGATGTAGCCGCCGCCCTGGATCACGATCGCGGCCGGGAGCGCCGGCAGATGAAACGCATCGTTCGAGGAGATGGCGTGCTCGAAGCCCGGAATCGGGTGGCCGGTAAACGGCGCCGCTCCGGTCGCAACCAGAATGTGACCGCAGCGCACGCGCGCTCCCGAGGCCAGGAGACGCACGGTGGTCTCGTCCTCGATCACGGCGCGGGACTTGACGATCTCGACGCCGGCCTTCTCCAGGTTGGAGCGGTAAACGGTTTCGAGCCGCGCGATTTCCTTGTCCTTGTTGGCAATCAGGGTCGGCCAGTCGAATGCCGCCGGCGGCACTGTCCAGCCGAAACCCGCTGCATCCTCGAATTCGTGGGCGAAACGCGACGCATAGACCAGGAGCTTCTTGGGTATGCAGCCGCGGATGACGCAGGTGCCGCCGATGCGATACTCTTCGGCGATCATCACTTTGGCGCCGTGACCGGCGGCGATCCGCGCCGCCCGCACACCGCCGGAACCGGCTCCGATGACGAACAGGTCGACGTCGTTTACAGACGCTGAAGCTGTCACAACTGGTGGCCCTTCTTCTGCATCTCGCTGCGCATCCGGGCCATCACGGTGTCGCCGAACGCTTCGGCCCATTGCCGCGCACGATTCAAGCCGTCCTCGATCGCGTTCGGCTCCTCCCGGGTGAATTTCTGGCCGAGCGGGGTCTTGTAGAACACCAGCAGATCCTTGAGCTCCTGCTCGGTGAAACGTGCCGCGTAGGCTCGCGCCATCTGATCCAGGACCTCGCTGCTCTTGCCGTCGAGTTCCTTGTGCAGTGCCGTGGCGACATCATTAAGCTCACGCGTCAGATTCGGATTGGTCGGCACGAAACTGTTCTTGACGGTTTCGATCACGCCGCGGACCAGCGGCTCAGTCATGCCCGCCGCGCCCTTCATGGCGATCACGTCGCGCGCCAAGGCGACCGCTGCGGCAGAGGGCTGCTGCGCATGGGCAGCGATTGGTCCGAGGCCGGCGCAGATCATGGCCCCAATGAAAACGATGCGCGAAAGTGAACTCCTGTGCATGTCCATGCTCCCCGACGTTGCTGGTCTAAATCCTGTTGGCCTCGACCATCCGCACCCCTCCCGGCCCGGCGATGATCGCCACCGCGACCAGGCCAATGAAAAGCCCGTGTTCCACCACGCCCGGAATTCCCGCAAGCCGCGCCGCCAGCGCTTTGGGGTCGGGAATGCGCTTGAGCGCGGCATCGAGCATGTGGTGCCCGCCATCCGTGACGAAAGGATGTCCCTCCCGCGTGCGCCGCAGGACGGCGGGCCCCGGACAGCCGGCGGCCACGGCGGCGGCCTCGACGGCCCGGTGTGTGGCCGCAAGGCCAAACGGCACCACCTCGATCGGCAGCGGAAAATGCCCCAGCTCCGGCACCCACTTGGTATCGTCGGCAATCACGATCATGCGGGCGGAGGCAGCGGCCACGATCTTTTCCCACAACAGCGCGC
>Ga0137359_10001722_pt1 | contig 17470 bp, 15 predicted proteins | sample Mad1_40_16metaG_FD_108281 | JGI IMG/M metagenome (GOLD analysis project Ga0137359, IMG submission 108281) | Vadose zone soil microbial communities from Angelo Coast Range Reserve, California, USA - Mad1_40_16 metaG | ecosystem: Environmental > Terrestrial > Soil > Vadose zone | place: USA... | reverse complement strand
TTTTCTGTATCCCATGGCGTGAGCTCGATGTTCTCCTTCAGGCGGCGTGGGAGATCAGGCTGTCAGAACTGAACAGTCAGCGCGCACTTCGAATGGACATAGGCGGTCGACACCGACATTCGATATAAAGTAGCGCCCGAACGCGACGAGGCCGCCTTCTTTCTCGACCGCCTCAATGGCGGTATCGCGTTTCCATCCCGAGTTAGTGATGTATGGTCTGTCGCCCCAAATGTCACGCAGGAACTTGGTAGATGGCCTCTCACCGGGTGAGCCAGTCCCAAATAGGTCGAGAATAGTGCCTTCTATGACATGGATGTATGCGAAGTCCGGATACCTGTCGCGAATGCGCGTGACAAGCTCCGTGTACGTCGGGATTGGGTTTGGCATCCCCATCCCTGGATGATATATACGTCGTCAGCAGCAGTCCAGGCTAGCGACAAGTGTCCATAGCTCACCCTGGAAAGTTATAAACGGGCTGAGACGCATTCCTACTCTGTTTTCCCCGACAGCCTTGACCACCGCCTCAGTAATCTCCAAGGCGAAGCGCAAGCGGTTTTCGAGTGAACCGCCGTACTCGTCCGTCCGCGTATTGGTAACAGTCTGGAGGAACTGATCCGGCAGGTAGCCATTGGCCACATGGATCTCTACCCCATCAAAACCTGCTTTCAGCACGGCCTTGTCTGCGGCTGTGGCATACAACTGCACGTATTCTCTGATCTCTGCGACAGTTAGTGGGCGCGGGGTCTCGTGTTCTTCTAGTGGTATCGCGCTGGGCGCGACAACAGAGTAGTTGCCTGCTTTTCGAAGGACATCGGCATCTGCGGTACGCCCGAGAACCCATAGTTGGAGATAGATGAATGATTTGTTTGCGTGTACTGCATCCGTGATCTACAAGCAAAGAGAAGACGTGAGGTGACATTAATTCAATGGAAAGTCGTCAAGGAGAGGAGTGAGACCGAACCTGTTTCCAAGCCGAGATCTGTTCTTCGCTCCAAATGCCAGGGACATTGGTGTACCCGCCTGCGTGCGGGGGCGAGGATCGTCCCCTCGGTAATTGCGAGAGTGCCCGGGGCGCTAGTGCGTTGCTTGTAGTATTCGAGGCCGAGCGCACCAAGGACGTTTCGCTCGTCGGCACGCGATCGATTCATGGGAGCCAGGACGACTCGGTGCTGCAAGTTGGCTGTGCCAATGCGAATAGGCTGGAATAGTTTTGGGACGGGTGTAGCCATCTATGTATGCGGGGTGGAGAGGTGAGAAAACAATGAATGCTCGAGTTCGTGGTTCGAAACAGCTCAACAACTCGGAGTTGACATCTCTTTCATAGCGAGTTGATATATGATAGACGTTCCGATTCGGAGACCAGCACAGGACGTGAGTTCCACTCTCGTGTCTGAATAAGATTAGACCTTATCGGCCCCCTTCCCATCGACCGAGGGTTCGACATGATCGTCACCTTCACTGACCGCTCTGGCTCTGATATCTGAATAGCCCCCACAAAATCAACGATTAGGAACACTCAATACGCCGCAGTATCGTGTCACGTGTGTGTAGAGACGTCCAAGAAAGACCTGAACATGCCGCTGGTGCCAAGTCGGCACGGGCCCAGTGGGTGTTGATGTCAAAACTTGAACGAGTGGTTCGTAGTGCCTGATGGTGACCAAATAATCGGGAACGCAGAGCTGCATGACGATGAGCTACTTTTTTTATGGATTCAAATTCGCACATCAAGATATCGACGATGATGTATTATTCGATGGAAGGGCGCTGCGCAGGGTCCTCGTAGGTCACCCCCTCTTTACACGTTGAGGTCAGGTGTTGCCGCAATTGATTTCTGTTTGACTTATGATTGAGCTACAGTATCGGCTTGAAACTGAAGTAGCTTCTTTGACAGGATCTTTTAAGGGGTCAAGGGCCTTGATCGGTCAGACTGACGCTATGGGATGGGAATTCCCGAGTCGGATTGCACTACGTCGGCAAACACCTTGTTTACTTACAGCGACACCGTGGTGAGACGAAACAAGTGTAGTCGTGAAAGGGAAACGGGAAATTTGGTGAACCAATAATGAAGCAGTGCTATGTAGTAATACAAGTGCATTGTGAAAAGGACATGAGTTTGACAGTCGATGAGGATGCCGAAGAGGTGACTCTGTCATTGAATGTTTGGTTTTTGACTTCGGTCACAGCTAGCGTATGAAAGTACGTGGGAGGAGGCAGAGATGTGATAGTTGGAGAAGTTGCGTAGCGTGCCAATGGGAGATACCATCAAACGAAGGGCAGGTTGATGACACGTGCATCCACCGTCCTTCCATTTGGGATTTAAATCTGTGCTTGCACAGATCACGAAATCTTCTTTGGAACATCCACCGCCATATATAAATTGTGAGCCTTAGATGACAAACGAGTGGGCATTTTCATCGGAAGATACGACAGTGCCAGAAGGAAAGTTATAAGCTGGTTTTTCGAATATGGCGGGGTGTAACTCTTGGTAGCTATCATCGATATTGCTATGCCTCCGTTGGGAGCACCGGGAAAGGTTGATAAGTAAGGCACGAGGGTCAGGGTTGAGCGCATAGGCTGAGCGGTAGCGATTGCCGCAGATGAGTGCTCCCAAGTTGACTTTGGGATCAAAAATATATGAATATGTGGCAGATGATAAACCTTTTGGTCGGGATTAAGGTCAAGTGGATCATGTTTGGGAGAAGATGTTATCGCTCACTGGACCAATGTCGTTCAGGTGTGGAAGAACTGGAGAGGTGAGTGTGCTTCAGGTCTGGATGAACTGGAGAGGAGAGCCAGGAGAGGAGAGGAGGAGTGAGAAGAATGTTGAGATAAGCATAAGATTCGAGACAACGGCAATCACCGACGTTGTGACATAATCGTTCCCCACGGTGTGAAAGTGCTGACTAATTACCTGCCTTAAACAAGGTAATTTACAGTTCCGCACGCACAGCGTACCTAATATTCTCCCTTGAAAGAGGACATTTCGAGCGCGACCCTGTAAGCTGTAAGCTTGAATTAACCTTTGAGCATCGCGTGCCAGTGGGTCTGGCCCTGATACGGAAAGCCCTACTGCGTAGACCAGTAGACAGTCTGTCAAACCCCGGCCATCCATATGGAAGCAAGACTTAATACTCCCGCTCCCCTCTGTGAAAGACTCAACGTTTTGGGTGCGGACTCACTGGCGGTTATTCCACTCTTATGTCTAATAAGGGTCCGAGTCGGAGAGCGATACCATTATTCTCTTGAGTACACTTGGGTCTTCACCGAAGAGGGCCACTACTAACCAACCTCGAGACTCACCCTAGAGACGCATACTTTTCATTTCACCTGTCGACACGACACTAATCCAGGTAGGTGCACAGCAACGTGACGGAATGATTCTTCTATAACACGTGTTGAGAAGTTGGCCAACCTTTAGTAGCGACTTCTTGAACCCTCAGCATCTGCTTTCACGGCAAAGGGATAGTCAATATATCCCTCTGCGCCTCGGGTATAGAATGTCTTGCGGTCATATGGCGCGAGTACGGTGTTCTCCTTCAGACGAAGTGGTAGATCCGGCTGCCGGAACCGACCATCAGTATGCGCTCCAACAAATAATGGACCATAATACAGACGTTTGATATAAAGTGGCGCGCAAACGAGACGAGGCCTCCTTCCTTCTCGACAGTCTCTATGGCCGAGTCGCGCCCAAAGTCGGTATTGGCGATGTACGGTCGGTCGCCCCATATGTCACGCAAGAACTGACTCGAGGTCTTCTGTGTTGCGCTCGAGTGGTCACTTGCAGGAGGTTCCAATACATGGATGTATGCAAAATCGGGATGTCTGTCGCGGATGCGCGTGACGACTTCAGTAAACGTCGGGATTGGGTCTGGCATCCCCATTCCTGCGCAGATCATCCACCACATATGGAACGCCGTCAGCGCACCCGCTAGGAAGGAGGGCAATGACTCACCCTGGTAAGTTGACCATGGGCTGAGACGTAAGCCCACTTTATTCCCGCCGACCGCATCGACGACCGCGCATGCGACTTCTAGCACGAAGCGTGCGCGGTTCTCCACCGACCCGCCGTACTCGTCCGTCCGCGTGTTGGTGTTGGTCTGAAGGAATTGATCCGGAAGATAGCCGCTGGCTGCATGGATTTCTACGCCGTCAAACCCTGCTTTCAACACGGCGTTTTCTGCAGCGGTGGCATATAGTTGCACGTATTCTTTGATCTCCTGCACAGTCAGAGCGCGCGGTGAGTCTTTGTCCTTCAGCGGGATGGCGCTCGGCGCGACAAGCGGGTAACCGCCCTCCTGAAGAACTTCTGTTTTTGCGGCGCGGCCCAGAGCGTAGAGCTGGAGAAAGATGAACGATGAGTTTGCGTGTACCGCATCCGTGACCTACGTCAAGAGAATAAATTCAGACGGGCCCTATTCAATCAAGTTGTTAAAGAAGGAAAAGGTAAGGGCGAACCGAACGCCACGCGGCAATCTGCTGTTCATTCCAAATACCAGGTGTTCTTCTATACCCGCCTGCACGCGCGGCAATGAACGTCGATTCGGTGATGGCAAGAGTGCCCGGGACACTAGTGCGTTGCTTGTAGTATTCTACGGCGAGTGCACCATGCACGTGCTGCGCGTCGGCGCGGCAGCGAGTCATGGGAGCCATGACGACCCGGTGCTGCAAGTTGGCGGTGCCCACTCGGAGGGGCTGGAAAAGCTTCGGGATGGTAGAAGCCATCTATAGTCCTTTCTAGTAGGGACGTGAGGCAGGATGCGAGGCGAACAAGGAGGTCTTCCTGTAAGAGCAACGCGGTTGAACTCTCACTAGCGCTGACTGACCTTAGTTTACTTAAGTACTTAAGTGAGAGACAGTAAACAGCTTAAGTGGACGGCTTAGCGACTCATTCGTGGCGTGGATGGAGGTTGCGGCTGACATTGTTGGTTGGCTAGACGGTTGCTCTCGAAACGCGCTTTCAAAAAGGATACTAATCAAGACTGCATTCACTCCAGAACTGTTTTTAATCACATTCCCCAACAAACCAACAAACAAAAAAAGGCAACGTGGATTTTCTAGCTTATGAGCTAAAGACTATTATAGGGAGAACAACCGCGAAACTCTGCATACGCCCTATCCCACGGTTGGGGCAACGATGAGAAATTGGGCGCAGATATGGCGCGGGCTTTGCTCGGCCCGGGTGCTCGGTGGTAGGGTCGGGCATCGGGGACCGGACGCCGACCGACCGGATTGTTCTCGACGATTCTCGCAGTTTTCACGATTATGCGAGTAACTGCGAGTACGCGCGTCAGGCTCTGCCACTGCCACAATGAGTCAGACCGCTTTGCTAGTGGTCGGTCACCACAACGCGTGTACCCGACGCGTATGCGCGCTGACAGAGCAGCTCGAAGGCCGTCCCTATAAAATGCCCTCTTCTTGCTGGGAACCGGTCACAAAACAGTTCTTTGAATCACCACTCAACCATCTCATCTCTTCATAACATGCAATTTTACATTCCATCGCCTCTGTCTCTGGGTTACATCCCGCGGGGCTCCTATCGCCCTGCACTTGTACCCACTTATCTAGAGGACGAGTACACTTCTGCTCTTCCATTTGATGGACTCAGTTATCCCTCTTTCTCCCACTCCTCGCCTCGACTAGGCGTCGAGGCTCGGTACAGTCGGGCACTGCATGAGCTGCAGGCCGCAGAGGAAGAATTCGAAGCTCATCTTACTCTCAAGCGTGCCCGTCAGGCTGCCATCCTACGCGAGCAGGCGGCGCATCGTGAGCGCGCTCTAGCCATTCAGGCCGAAGTTGAGCGCATCGAGCGTGCGCGCGCATTGCAGGCGCACCTCACAGTGGAGCACGAGCGGCGCCAACGCGCTCTTCAGGCTCAGGTCGGGCTCGAGAGGGCCCACCGACAGAAACGTGCCCTCCTCCACACCGCCGTTGACGCTAATCCTAGGGACATTTTTGCTTCCGAATGCCCCTTTGCTAAGAGGCGTGTAACCCACTCTGGGCCATCGTGCCGCGCCGTGCGCCTTGACAGCGAAGACCCTACTCTCGAGAGCCTTTTGAAGTTATTCACCGGCATTCACCCCCAGTCTCCCAACCCACCGCAGCAATCTAGCTCGCCTGCTCCTTCCCAGCAACGCTCTGAAGAGGCTCAGCCCTCAGAGAGGGAGAAGCCGGCAGCAGATGCTCTTAACGACATTCTGGAGTTCATTCACGGTCTCACAGCCCACGCCAGAGATGCATCTGGTAAATCAGAGACTATTTCCAAGGTACGCCCTCACGTCAAGAGTATTTTTCTATGTCTGATATGCGTTTCACAGCCAAGTCCCGATTCCCAGACGCAGGCCGCACCTGTCGATGACAAAGGCAAAGGGAAGGCCAAGGCTGAACCTGTCGTGGCTCCCACGCTCCTTCAGGCTCTGTTCGGCGCGCACACCCAAGGACCGCTGGAGCAAGAGTTGAGGGACATGGAGCTGGCCATCAAGCTCAGTCTCGAGGATCGCAACGCTGCTGAGGCGAAGAAAGGTAGCGGTGCTAAGGTCCCGCAGTCCAGTGCCGGCGCATCGTCTTCCAGCGTCAGTTCGCATTCCATCCTCAATCAATTGAAAACAGCTGACGTATTTATGCAGGTCAAGCTTGATGGGGCCGTTCCGTCAAGCCGCACATCCGCTACCCCTTCTGACGCTACCCCTGTTACTTCAAAGCATGTCCCCGATCCTGTACCACGGCCCACCTCTCCCCTCACTACCATTCGCGCTGTTCGTAATCGGCTCTCCACAGTCCAGTCTGCCTTCAAGTTCCCTTCTGTTCTCGACTTTGACCAATCCGAGCCTGCTGTTTCTCCGAACAGTGCACCCATACGTGCTTACGAGAACACGCTAAATGGTCTCCTCGAGCAGCTCGACGCAATTGAGAGCGATGGCGATGAAGAGGTTCGCAATGTGCGAAGGGAGGTCGTCAGAGAGGTGGAGAAGGCGCTTGAAGATCTGGATCGGAAGGTCAGCGAGAAAGTACCCAAGCCTCAAGTCAGCAAGGGTGTTGAAATGAAGGGGTACGACGCGGAAGTTGAAGAAGTCCAAGCTCTGCCCGCTCAAGACGCCGCGCCAGCTGATGCCACCTTGGTCGCTAAGGGTGCCGAACCCAGTGGACCTGAGCCTCCTTCTGTTATATCCCCAACTGAAGCTGATGTCGGCCTCGCTATCTCTGAGGAGTACCTCCGATCTTCTCCCGCCGTCTTATCCCCAAAGCAGGCCGTTGGGGAATTTGGTGATGATGGAGTGGCGCCGACGGCCAGCGGGGATGTTTCCGCCCTCGATGCAGACGAAAGCTCACCTGTCTCAGGCCTGGAGGACCCTTCTGACTCGGTCGCAACGATCACCGCTACATCTACATTTAGATCCACCTCAAAGGTTGACGTATCAGCCTCTCCTGACCCTGAAGCCTTTCTCACATCCATGTCACATGACCAATTCACTTTCCCGCTAAGACCTACTTCATCTGATTCTGGCGCAAGTCCTGCGGATGTCCAGGAGGATACCGTACTCGTAGACAATTCTGAGGAGGGTGAGTCTGTGAAGAGTGGAGAAGACGGGTGGTCCGAGGTCGACGCGTGAGATATCTTGCAAACGTTTTCATCTTTGACATAGCTTGAATGCTCTACTGACTCACGGACTCCGTACATTACTGTAAATATAGGAGCTTGTCTAGCTCGTTCCTTATACAGTGTGCTGTAATCCCTTTCTGTGTTTTCCAAATTGTAAATTGGCTTTTATTAATTGACTTACGTCTTGTCGCCGTCCAAACGTGTTGTTCGCCTTCTTTGTTGGATCAACGTTCAACCTCTATCCTTCTAATGAAATTACAGTGATGAAATCTCTTCCGGGAACCGGGTCTCCGTCATTGTTTCTTTGCGGAGCTCGGGGTTCATATTCGGTCTGTACGCGGGAAATCCGCGAAAACGAAAAGAATTGTTTTCATTCCCCGCCGCAACGCGGGACTGCCAACGAAGCTGACCTGCATCGAGGAGACAGTGGAAAGCAAAGAGAAGGAGACGAGAAGCCGTGTAGGACATGCGGCATTCATTTACAGCATCGCGGCGGTCGACCGTTCTGTTCTGTAAGGGGAAGGCAGCCAGACGCCACATTGGGTCAGCGTGCCGTGCCAATTCAGGGCGACAAGTTACGGGCACCTATGTCGAGATCCCCGAGATCATAAGGTGAAAAACTCGTGTGAACAGAGGGCCCAAAAAAATTGAAATCTTTGTTCTGTCTTCCCCATCCAGGCGTGGGAGGACTCAAGTTTCATTCGTATTGGCCTTCGGAGACGATAGTCGTATATCCCTAGCTTTTTCTTCTGACTCCTTTTGTGAGCGGTATCCCATGCCAGAGACGAGAATTAGACGGGGCGCTCAGACAAAACCGTATTTAGAATCGAGGGATGGGAGTCTTCGGCTGAGGTCAGGTGGGTGGCTTCATTGTTGCGTGCACAGTGCATCCACCATCGGCAAGCGCCCGCCATATATTATCCTGCTCCATGCCTACTTTGCGTCGCACACCGCTTCTGACCCTAGAACATGGAATCCATGGCACGTCGTCTTCTCCCCGTTACTACCCTGAACTTCTCTCATCTAGGCTGACAACCCCTTGTAGAACGTGGACCACATATCCGCGAGCTTCTCTAACCTCGACATTGCCTTCGCCGCTGAGAACAATACACTGACAGCTCAAGAAACAACATATACTCATGCCTTCACCGAGTCGGACGGAGTACAACCACCCTTCCTCTCCTTACCGTGGCCAGCCATGTCACACGTGTACACCCTCCTGCAGTCCAAAGATTGTATCGCGCTCTCCAGTACCTGCCGCCAGCTGTACAAATTCAATAGATTCGCATACACGCACATTCAGCTCCTGCCACCGAACAGCCTGTTCTCACTCACGCAATCCGTCTACCAGCTTCACGCGGTCCTGGCAAGTTCGCCGCAGTACGCGGAGGCGGTCCGCACCATCATGATCATTGGCTGGACTACACCAGACGTACCCGAGTACTGCGATCGTGAAACAGTATATGGAGCCTTGGACAACGGAATCGTATGCTTGCTCGACCACGGACGGCACGTCTACTCGCTGACGCTCGACTTCAACATGACCAAAATGTGTAACTGGTTCCCCAAAACACTCACAGCCCTCGCAAATAAGCGCACTATCCGTGATCTACGCCTCACACCATTTTGTCCGCCCTTATATGCAACCGAGAGCGGCCCCTCGTTGGACATCGTCCCTGTCGAGGAGCCACCGGCGTACGAGCGCGTGTCCCTAAACGTGTGTAGTCCTAGATGGTTGCCAATTATGATGCGCGATCCGAGGAAGTTGCGCTGGTTCGGGTTATCCGTGGCGGATAGTACAGACCGCCACACGGGGGATGAAAGTTGGGCCTTGACGTTGCGCCGCGTAGCGGAGGTGGCCACTGAGCTCGAGACACTTGTGCTGAGTGGGGGACAGCACTTCAATGCTGAGACCCTCGGACAGACGCTCCGATCTGGTTTTGTACGTGGGTCCACTAAGATCCTCCCATTGGCGGCTGATGACTGTCTGGCAATAGTGTCGTGGGGTTCTTGGAAAGCTGCGTTCAATATCCGTGGATTCGGATACTCTTAGCATAGTGGCCCTGACGCAGCTCTTCTCTGGTTTCTCTGGTTCTTCGGTCACGCACTTAAGGGTCATCGTCAACCACAGCGGAAGATGGCTCCCCGATTTCGGTCCTCAGTACGTCATGAAGCTGGCCAAGCTAATACCAGACCTCGAGGAACTTTCACTCGATCAGAAGAGAATGCCCGTACCAGCGTCCCTTCCAGGGCACCTGGTCAGCGCGACGTTGACTGCATTCATGTGATTTCGCTGACTCAGTATCTCTTCTCTAGAATACATGGGGTGAGGCATTTCGGATGTTTAAGAAACTTCGTCGCATTGCTTTGGCTAGCATGTTCGTACTCGATATAAACGGTCCCAGTGTTCCTTTCGATGACGACGAAGACGAAGACGAAGACGAAGGGGAGCCAAACGAACAACATTGCGACATGGATTTAGACCAGCGTTATGACGAAGGATGTGAGTGTACGGAGAAGGAAGGCGCTGTTCCGGCTGTAGAGGAAAACTTGGCCATTAACATTGCATACCTGGCTGTTTGGGCAGAAACATTTCTCGATGAACATCTTCGAATGCCGTCCCCTTTCGCGGAAATCTGGTTCCTTGATAGCCGTTTCGCCAATAATATCGCTGCTGGATATAACCAGATGGTGATGATGGGAGAAGACGGAAGGGAAGAGCACATAATTCACTCTTCCTCTACGAAAAGGCCGGAAATTTGGTGGTGGAATGAGAACGACTCGATGCCATGGATATGTCATCCATCTTGTTCAAGTTATAATATTAATAGTACTTTTCTCACTATCGTACTTTATGGTATCCACTAGTTTGCATCGCTACAATGAACTTCCTTCACTCCATTCCCTGTTCCCTCGAATCTCGACGACACCGATATCTTTGCCACGTCTTTTCTCAGCTTCAAGAAATATGCACGTGCCCGTTCCCGGTTGTCACGTGCTATCGGCACATTCCGTGAAGTGACGTTGTGTGTCTGACTCATCCAAGGAACGAAAGCTCGCGAAACGTTGTTACGTTTCGCGAGCTTTCGAGAAAGAACTCCGTATAAAATGCCACTTCGGCAGCCGCGGCGGTCGGTTTCTACCACTGTCAAAACACCATGCTCAGTTTCTACCCCTCAGCTACCTACTCGTCTCCGTCTCCTCTTTACTCAGCACGTCCATTCTACTCCGATGATATCATACATTTGCGCCACCACCCCTACCTTTACCTTCCGCGGCGGACCACTGATCCAGAGTTACACTATCGGCGTGCACTTGCGGAGTATCTTGTTGTTGAGCAGGATCTTTTGCGCGCACGCGAAGGGGCAACACTAAGAGCTCGTGTACAAGCTCTTCAGCGTCAGGAAGAAGCGCGTTTACTGCAGGCTCGAATCGTCCGCGCACGCAAAGAGCGGGAGTTGCAACAGCTCAAGCCAGCACTGGCACAAAGGCGAGCAGCAGCCATTGTGTCCAAGACGGAAATTCCAGAAGACCATCTCTCCCTCCATCATACGGTCCCTGTCACGCGCAGCGTGCGAGAGCGACGCAGGACACCCAGTTTTTCTGTCACACAAACACCTCAGACCCACGTTTTGCTCACGGATAAGAGCCGAATGCTTGATTCAATGCCTGATCCGGCTAATGAGGTATGTCGGATGTACATCTTGTCCACTGACAGTTCTGACACCCCTAATCAGGGTCAGTCCGAGCACAGGACCGCTCCTCACCAAAACTCAGCGCCTACTTTAGAGTCTCTTCTCCAAGAACGCTTGCGAAAGGTTGTTACTGATGAAGGAGACGAAGAAGTGCAAAATATCGCACGCGTCATTCTCCACTATCTTGTCCCAGACACGTCCGAAGGGCATGCCACTGAAACGTCTGCACTTTCGTCTGAGGTGAGCTGCCACTGCGGGATTCCCTCAAATTCCTTGCCACCAACGACCTTTTCGCAGACGCAGACGAAGCTTGACAGTGACACGCAACCCGCTGAGGGTGCTGACCTTTCGCGTTCAGATGCTCTCCAAGGCGCTGCGGCTGAGGCCGCAAAGGCCTCATTCAAGGCTCACCGCACGGCTATTGCCGAACAGTCCGCACCGTCTCCACTTCAAACTATCCAAGATATCCGATCGATACTCTCCAAACTCTCCGCCGATTTCTCTCTTCCTATCTCTCTCGATTTCTCGGATGACGAAGAAGACGGACTTGCCTACACACCTACTAACGCTCCCATAAGGGTTTATGAACACGCTCTTGAGGGGCTCTTAGCACAGCTCGATGCCGTTGAAAGCGATGGAGATGAGGAGGTTCGCCTAGCACGAAGAGCTGTCGTGAAAGAGGTGGAGATGGCTTTAGAAGGCGTAGAGAAGCGGGTCAAGGCAGCCAGGGAAGCCGCAAAGGACAGCAGCAGCAAGTCCAATGAGGACGTCCTTGTGAAAGCTGCTGCGTCGTCGCCTGTCCTCGAAAGCAAGGATGTACACATACCTGTTGAGTCTATGGCCGAGGTCAAGACCGAGGAACTGGAACGTCCCGCATCGATCTCCAGTTTCACTACGGCTGCCAGCAACTCGAGTCTCACCCCAGTGTCTACTTCTGATGTTGGGCTTGTGTCATGTGCTGCTGACTCCGCTGATATCGCACCCAATAAAACCGCGGTCGAAGATGCATTCCCCGTATTTGCCCAAGAGTCTACAGCCGTCACTGCACTATCTCCATCCGCAAGACCAGCAGCGGTCCAGGACGAGGTTGGAAATGCTCCGGAGTGGAGACACGATGGTGCCGTTGCCGAACAATTGGCACCTACACCTGAGCCCTCAGTCTCTACAGTGTCGGAGATTCACGAAGAAGCTGATTCTGTATCCCCCGAAGGTTTTGCTTCGACAATCCCAATTTCTCTTTCCGTCACACTCCTTGAGGATGTCTCGACGTCACGGATATCTGTGGACGGTGAGGCCTCAGGGCCGGAGGGTGCCGACGATGAGGATGGCTGGTATGAGGTCGAGGCATAATGAAGTCGAACTGCACTTCCAATGTAGATTATTGTAACTTAAAATGTATTTTGCATCGCTGTACTATTCATATTGACTTTGTATGACGAGCATGCCATGGTCGTCATCTAATTTCTCCTCTACTGACGGCAAATGTGATCTCTGTCTCTATATATGATAAAGAGCACCTCTCTTCGTCCTGAACTTTTGGCAGGGGGCTGCAAGTGATTAAACTAGAGAAGGTACTGATATACTGAAAATAGCAGCAAGTGAATAATACTTGCCCTATCATATACATCGCGCAAAACCCATTCAGTCAGATGCATTTGTTGAAAACATAAGAATAGTAGATAAGAAAAGGCGTCACACTTTAAGCTTTAAGACCAAACCCGAAGATGTGGTGTCGAATTGTTAAATACGATACAGTGGGAAATGATTACGTTATGAACCTGATATAAAAAAATTGAGACGCGCGCATATCAGACGCGGACGACGCGGAGACCCCAGACGACACACCCAAGAGAAAAAGTCTTATGATGATCCCCTTGTCTACACGGGCAGCGCGCAAACAGACAGAGACGACTTTACTGTCGTACTCTCGCCAGCGTCTTCCTCGCCCTGCTCGTCTCTACTCTACCCCCACAAAACGCTCCAGCGCACCAGCCATAGACACCAGGCTCCCTGCTGACGCCTACCCTGCCTTTCTTCCGGCTCTTCCGAAATTTGTAAACCCCGACGGTAATGTGCAAGCCGATCCAGCGGCCAGCGAAATGTACAAGTTCCTCCGCCTCCGCACTCCTTACACTGTCCTTCCCCCACCCCTCCCCGACGACAGGCACTCCGAACTTAACGACATCTATTACACCGACTCCTCCATGCGTGACTTAATGGCTATCATGGATGCTTGCTTGCACAACTGCTATGATGTCCCCCGCGCCAAGGCAATCTTCGACAACTTGCGGGATAAACGCTCACAGCAGATTCTTCACCCACGTCTCTACTCCGCCTTCGTAGAGGCCTATCTCGAAATGGCCCTCAAGGAGCCAGATAGGAAGTCCCTGTGGGTCGAAGACGCGTGGCTGCTTTTGGATTCGCTATTTAGTGGACAGGAGAAGGTCGCCGTCACGACAGGCGTATATGCCTTGGCGCTTATTGCTTGGTTGAGGTTTGTCTGCAATATCCCGAAATCTTAGGTTTATGTTGACCGTTTCGAAGATACTCCTCTGAAAACACACCAACGTACATCGACGGTGTCACGGACCATAGCCCTGCGTCGCTCTTGAAGGGCATTGTCGACAACCAACTATCTGTTGTCACCGTAGTCTCGGACCGTGCCATCAAGTCTTCAGAAGAGGCGCAAAAAATTATTCGGGCACTCACTGGAGCAGCTGTCCAGCACAATTACAAAGAGATTATCCGTGACCTCGGCCGGGCAGAAACAATCGGTTCATCTCTCCCGGATCCCTATTTGAACGTGCCCGAGGTCCATCCCGTGACTGTTACTTCGGTGAGTCTCCGCGCCGAAATCCAAGCATGTCATTGACTTGATCACAGCCAAGCGGGACACCATCGGGAGAGGCAGAGACCAATATTCCGTTTAACCTCAACGTCCTCCGGAAGACCCTCGCACACATTTCACTTGCGCGACGAGTCCTCTCAGAGGACCTCGGCGCGCGACAAAAGTTACTTGAAGATTCCGTCTACGATATAGCAGTTCAACGCATGCGACGGCAGGCCGATCTTTTCAAGGAGCTCGGGATAGTGGACTCAGTTTTGAAGACGCAGGACCTGCAGCTTTGGATGTGGCAATGGCACCAGCTCCTCCAGGCCCGCTTGAAAAAGGATATTGCGCTTCTCATCAAAGAGGAAGCTTGTGGGTACACCCTGTTCCATCTTCAATTTCTTACTCAATTACGCCATGCAGCTTCTAAGAAGCAGGCTCAGCCGCTTGGACCCTTCCTGTCACTCGTCAAGCCTGAGAAGCTCTCCATCATCACTATCCTTGAAATCATGCATCTTCAAGGTTCAGGTGGCGTTGCAGATGGCATGAAGGCGACTCGTGGCCTCCTGGGTGTCGGCGGTGCCATTGAGCTAGAGTACAAGGCCCAGATGTGCAAAGAGAATAATATCTCTCTGCCGGCGAATGCACGAGCTAACGGGTCCGGTTTCTTCTCTCACTACTCTTACCGCGACCTTCATGCGCGACGCGTTGCCGCGCGGAAATACGTGGAAGATGCCGAAGAATGGACCAGCGACTGGACGCAGAGTTTACGAGTGCGAGTCGGTAGTTTCCTGGCAGACCGCTTGATGGATGTCGCAAAAGTGGTCCGCACCGGGATAAACAAGCGGACTGGCAAGCCCGTTGAAGAGGAACAGCCTGCATTTATACACAGCTATGAATACCTTCGTGGGTATAAACTTGGTATCATCAAATTAAACCCAGTCGTGGCGGAGCGAATGGCGAAAGATAGCGTCCGGGACACGATGCATCCGCGGCACCTACCTATGCTTGTGAAGCCAAAACCATGGTTGAATCTCAACGACGGCGGTTACATCTATAATAAGAGTACGTATGTCTCCTGCTATCAAGGTTTCGAGAATTTTAATTCCCTTCCAGGTCAGGTGATGCGCTTCAAAGATTCACAGGAACAGCAGCAGTATCTGAAGCACGCTTCGTCGCGCGGTAACGTCGAACTGGTGTATGCCGGCCTGGATGTCCTCGGTTCGACCTCGTGGCAGATTAATCGCAAGATCTTCGATGTCGTGCTTGAAGTCTGGAATGCGGGTTATCGTCTTGGAAAGATACCGCCCGCCGTGTACGACGAACCGGAGCCAGAGAAGACACCCAAGATGGAGACGGATCAGAAGGCACGCAGTGTCTTCATTCAGCATCAGCGCAAATGGCTCGTGAATAAAGCCAACAGCCACTCAGACCGTTGTAACGTTAACTACAAGATTGAAATTGCGCGTACAGTAAGTCCGACTCTATCTTTGGCGCCCTGCCGTCGAAATTGATCCCTGCCCAAGTACTTAGGTGATATATTCTACATGCCTCATAATCTCGACTTCCGTGGACGAGCCTACCCACTCCCTCCTCATCTTAACCATATTGGCGACGATCTAAGCCGTGGTCTACTTATGTTTGGGGAAGCCAAGCCACTAGGCGAACGTGGCTTGCGCTGGCTCAAGATCCACTTATCTAATCTTTACGGGTATGATAAGGCGACCTTCGACGAACGGGTTGAGTTCGTGCACGAGCACTTAGACGACATCTATGATAGCGCGGAAAACCCTCTCACCGTGAGCTTTATCGTTCTCTTCATCGACGCAATAGCTGAGGCCATCTGATTTCGCATCAGGGACGCCAATGGTGGCAGAAGGCTGATGATCCATGGCAATGCCTAGCAACTTGCATGGAACTCAAGGCTGCACTCGACTCGCCTGACCCGTATGCGTACGAGTGCGCGCTACCGGTACATCAGGATGGAACCTGTAACGGGCTGCAGCATTATGCAGCGCTCGGTGGCGATGCGCACGGCGCACGGCAGGTCAACCTTGACGTCACTGAAAGGCCGTCGGACGTCTATACGTATGTTGCCAACATGGTCGAGAAACGCATGCGAGAAGATCTCGCTCGAGATCCTAACAATAAATTTGCCAAGATGCTCATCGGGAAAGTTGCACGCAAAGTCGTAAAACAGACTGTCATGACGACGGTGTATGGTGTCACCTTCGTAGGCGCACGAGAGCAAATCGAGAGGCAATTAAAGGATCGTGGTGACATTCCTTTTGAAGAATGTTACCGCGCCGCGGCATATCTGGCAAAGCAAGTAAGGAGAAACTGTTCCTTTTCAAATCGTTTATTGATAAACTATCTCAGGTGTTGCAATGCATCGGCGACTTGTTCCACGGAGCGAACGACATCATGAACTGGCTGACTGCCTGTGCGCGTTTAATTTCGAAGTCCTTGCCCAGCGATCGCATATCTGAGGCAATAAAATCCGACCCGACGTCAAGATCCAAGAAAATAAAGGGTCCCACCACTCGCCTGGGCAAGGAGCAAATGACTTCCGTTGTATGGACGACACCGTTAGGTTTGCCGGTCGTTCAGCCATACCGCAAAATCAAGCGAAAGCAGGTAATGACTAGCCTGCAGTCGGTGTACATTTCGGACCCCAATGCGCCTGCACAAGGTGAACTACAATTCGCCGCGCATGGTAGTGATGCGATGTTAACTGTTTACAGTGAATTCGCAAAAGCAGTCCTCAGCTTTCCCGCCTAATTTCATCCATAGTTTGGACGCCACTCACATGTTACTCACAGCTTTGGAGTGCCGAGTAAGTTAACTTGTTGTTTCATTGGTGAATCGAGGCGTGCTTATACTCGCCATAGACGCAAGGCCTGTGCTTCGCTGCGGTTCATGACTCCTACTGGACCCACCCTTCCTCAGTCGACCAGATGTCTTCCATCATCCGTGAAACATTCATTGCCTTGCACTCCTCAGATGTCCTCGGAAGACTCTTAAATGAGGCATGAAATTTTCCTACCTTGATTTCTGACCACCACTGATGCGCTCCTAGTTCCGTGAACGGTACAAGGGCTACAAGGTGTCCGTCGAGTCCTTGAGAACTTCGCAAATACTCAAACAACTTGGTATCCTGGACACCGCTATAGATATCGGCTCTCGCCAGGCCAAAAATACCATCGAACCAGACTTCGGGCCTACTTCCGCGACCGAGGCCACCGATGAGGCTACTCAGACCACTTCCGCGACAGAGGGCGCCGATGAGGTTACTCGAACCACCTCCGCGACAGAGGGCGCCGATGAGGTTACTCGAACCACCTCCGC
>Ga0137359_10001721_pt1 | contig 17476 bp, 19 predicted proteins | sample Mad1_40_16metaG_FD_108281 | JGI IMG/M metagenome (GOLD analysis project Ga0137359, IMG submission 108281) | Vadose zone soil microbial communities from Angelo Coast Range Reserve, California, USA - Mad1_40_16 metaG | ecosystem: Environmental > Terrestrial > Soil > Vadose zone | place: USA... | reverse complement strand
AGCCCTTCGAGCGCCAGCATGCGGTAGCCGCGGCCGATGACGTAAGGATGCATGGTGTAGGTGAGCACGCCCCAATCGACGCTCTGCTGCATGTAACGGAATTCGTCGAGCCAGTTCTCCATCACCGTGCGCGCCGACTGCAGCCCCGGCAGCACCGTCGCCGGCGTGCGCACGAACTCGAAATGCGGGTAATCGTCGAGCGACCAGCTGATCGGCATCTCGATCAGATCCGTTTGCTCGCCGTAGCGGTACGGCCTGCCGAGCTCCGCCTGGTCGCCGCGGCGCGCGCGATAGGGCCAATAATCCGCCCCCATGAGGCTCGAGTCGTAGAGAAAGCCGTGCGCAAGCAGGAGATCGACCGTGTTCTCGCTTAGGTCCCATGACGGGGAGCGATAGCCGCGCGCCTTGCGTCCGGTCAGCGCCGAGATGGCATCGTTCGCGCGGACGAGATCCGCCTCCTCCTCGGCGCGGCTCTGCTGCGCCGGCGCGACGTGCGCCCAGCTGTGGTGCGCCACTTCATGGCCGTCCCGCACGACTGCCTCACAGGCGCGCGGATGGCTCTCGATCGTAAAGCCTGGAACGAACCAGGTGGCGCGGATGCCGTGCGACTTGAGCAAAGCGAGGATGCGTTGCGCGCCGAGAAGCCCGAACTCCCCGCGCGAGAGCGCGGTCGGGCTGGTCATGCCGCGGGCGATGAACCCGGATTGCGTATCGAAGTCGAAGCTCAGACAGACGATGTGACGCGGCACCCTGCTCTCCCAAACGTGGACACGGGCGCAATCCACATAGCATAGTCCGATCTCACCATTTCCGTCAGTGACCGGACTTGAGCGATGGCGAGGCGAACGATCGGCATCATTGTGCACGGCGCGACCGGCCGCATCGGCTCGACCCAGCATCTGGCGAATGCCTTGATCCCGATCATCGAAGAGGGCGGGCTCGCGCTCGCAGATGAGCGCCTCCTTCCGCGCTTGCTGCTCGTCGGCCGCAATGCCGATCGCCTTGCCGCAGTCGCGCGCACCCACAAGCTCGCGGATTGGACCACCGATCTCGACGCCGCGCTCGCCGATCCCGCTTACACGATCTTTTTCGATGCGGCGGCGACGCAGCAGCGCGCCGCGGTTCTCGAAAAGGCGATCGCCGCCGGCAAGCACGTCTATTGCGAAAAACCGGTGGCGCCGACCGCCACGGAGGCGCGCGCGCTGCTGCGGCAGGCGCAAGCGCGCGGCCGCAAGCATGGCGTGGTCGAGGACAAGCTTCATCTACCGGGCTTGCAGAAACTCGCCGCCCTCACGGGCGGTGGCGAGCTCGGCCGCATCCTTTCCTTCCGGCTCGAATTCGGCTGGTGGGTGTTCGACGGCAGCGAGCAGCGCTGCCAGCGGCCGAGCTGGAACTATCGCGCCGACGGCGGCGGCATCCTTCTCGATATGTACCCGCACTGGCGCTACGTGATCGAAAGGCTCATCGGCCGCATCGCCGGCGTGGCATCGAGCGCGTGGACGGCCACGCCCGAGCGCGTCGACGAACGGGGCCAGCGCTATCGCGTAACGGTCGAGGACTCCGCGGCGACGCTGGTCGAGGTCGAAGGCGGCATATTCGGCACTATCGCGAGCTCATGGGCGACGCGCGTGCGCCGCGATGACCTGCTCACGCTGCAGGTCGATGGCACGAAAGGCTCGGCGGTCGCAGGCCTGCATCGCTGTTACGTGCAATCTGCTGCGACGACGCCGGCGATCGCGCATTTCAGCGTGATGCAAGACGTTGGCGCCGATTACCGCAGCGGATGGGTGCAAGCACCGCCGCTATCCTGCTATCGCAATCCATATCGCGTGGGGTGGGAGGCGTTCCTGCGCCATGTCGCAGCCGATGCGCCGCCGGCGTGCGACTTTGCGGCCGGCATTCGCGACATCGCGTTTGCCGAAGCCTGCCATCGCAGCATGCAGGAGCGGCGGTGGGTGGCAATGGCGGAGATGGAGGAGGAGTAGCAAGCAAGCATTGAGACGAAGCGGGTGCCCCGGATGCGGTCCAGCGCGCAAGCGGTGCACCGCTGATCCGGGGCCGCAAAGAGCTCAGCTCGTAACGGTCCCGGGTCTGCAGCGCACCACTTCGTGCTGCGCTGCGTCCGGGACACGAGAGTCACCTCACGCCGCGGCGGCGGATTTGGCGATGGCCGCGTTCACCCGTGGCATGACCTCCTCGGCCATCAACTGCATGGAGCGCTTGTTGAGCGCGGGCTCGACCCAGTCCATGCCGGCGTAGACCAGTTCGCCGAAGTCGCCGATCTCCTCGCGGAGCGCGAGAATTTGGTCGACGACGTTGTTGACGCCGCCGTGGATCACGCAGTGATCCATGACGTAGTCGAGGGTGATCTCCTCATCCGGCTGATCCTTGTAGGACTTGAACACGTAGAGCCGCTTGCCGCGCTTCATCTTGGCGCGCATCTGCTCGTAATAGAAGCGATACGGGCTGTTGGCATCGTCGCGGCCGTAGTGCGCCGCGGTCTTGTCGTCATCGAGCACGCAGATCGCGCGCGCGACACGCCAGTCCGCGACGTCTCCTTCCGCGCCCGCCTCGGCCTTGCCCTTGCAGTAATTTTCCCAGTGCGACTTGAGATGCTTGGCGAGGAGAAAATTGGCCGACAGCGGATGGAAGTCGCGCTTGCCCATCTGCACCACGCCGGGGGAGAACGGCGCCACCACGGTGCCGACGATCTCCGGCCGCGGCTTCTGGTAGGGTTTGGCCATGTAGCCGATCCCGAGATCGAGCGTCATGGTGCGCGCGGTCGTAACCTTGTAGCGGTTGCCGGGAAAGTCGATGTCGTAGGGCGGGCTGCGCTCCCAGATGGCGAGGATGACGTCGATCGCCTCGGCGAACATCTTGTTGCGGTCTTCGTCGAGGATGCCGAGCGCCTCCGCGTCCGAGGTGAGCGCGCCGGGGCTCACGCCGAGGATGAAGCGGCCCTCGCCCCGATGATCGAACATCGCCGCCTGCACCGCGATCAGCACGGGATGCATCTGGGTGATATTCGAAGTGCCGGTCGCGAGCTTGATCTTTTTGGTCGCCGGGATCAGCGAGGCCTGGAACATCATGCTGTTGGTGATGGTCTCGCAGGCATCGGTGAGATGCTCGCCCATGAACGCATCGTAGAAGCCGAGCTCGTCGGCGAGGATGACGGCTTGACGGTCCTCCTTGAGGGTTTCGACCCAATTGCGGTGCATGGGGTGCACCGGCATGGTGAAGTAGCCAAGCCTCATTCCCGTCTCCGCCGGCGCCGCAGCCGACCTTTCAAGCCGCGCCAAAGCGGCTGATCTGCCCAATTTGCTGCGCGTGCACAAGCATCAATTTGCGACACCGCCATGCGTTCTTCGGGGAACGTTAAAACCGGTGTATAGTTAACCGCGGATTGCAGTCGCCGAGACGCGCCCAGGCCGGTGCGGCGGCGAGGCAGAGGTGCCAGATGCGAGGAGCGGTCCTCGCCTTTTGCATTGGCCGCACGAAAGACGACAGGGAGAAACGCATGCGCGCGATCGGTCTTGTTTCACTCAGTATCGCAATGATGGCTTTGCTGCTGAGCGACGCTGAGGCCAAGCGTCGGTCGACGGCGCAAGCGGGCCAGACGGCCACCGCCGGCAGGAGCTGGTGCGCGTCCTATCCCAAGCGTGGGGTCGAGAACTGCAGCTACTCGTCGTTCAATCAATGCTGGGCGACGGTGCTGGGGCTAGGCGGTTTTTGCCGACCCAATCCATTTCCGGGCACGGCGTTCGGGACGGGCGGCACGTGGTCGTCGGGTCCGCCCCGCCAGAGCCGCGGTTATTAAGAATTGCGTCGCAGCCCTTGGGTTCGCTTGGCCAAACTGTCTGTCTTCCCGGTCTCGTTTGGCGAAATGGAGCGAGCACGTTGGCCCTCATGCTGAGGAGCATCGCAGGCGAAGCGAGCACAGACGTACCACAGTCTCACTCGCTGCGATGCGTCTCGAAGCATGAGGAGGGGCGCACTGGTTCGTCCTCATCCTTCAAGAAAATCAACGAAGTGCGCACGCGGCTCGATCGAACCTGGGCCTGCTGTATCTTGCCGATGGCAGCCGCAGCGCCGGCCTACGCGGCACCGATGTTGCAGCGTTATCCGATTTTTGTGAACCAGAATTGGGGAAATGAAGATGACGTTTGTTGTGGGATAACAGCAACCAGTTCATCGAGGCGCGCGCTGCCCTGTGGAGGAACGGCATCAAGCTTGAAGCGTTGTTTGACTTCGGGGGCGAGAGCCTCCCGAAATCTCGGCACCGCGCTTTCGATCCAGCCAGCAACGCTGTCCGCCTGGTGAGTTTGAAACTTATCCGCGTCGGCTCTCTTGCGTTGTTTTCCCAAGTGCATGACTTGCTGGTTCAGCCGTTGAAACGGCCCGGTCATCTCGCTTGTGTTGGGCACGGTGTAGCTGTCAGTAAACTGAGACGCGATGTGGTCTTCCTGGTGGTTCCGCTTATTGATCAGGAACCAGTAGAGGTTTCTTGCATGGACGGCGAAGGATTCAAGCATCGCGTTCCAGGCGAGGGGATGTTTCTCGGTTTTGAGCTTCGCGAGGGTGAAGCGCAGCATTAGCAGCTCGTACGGGATGTGCTCCTCGAGGTGCTCAAGCTGAGAGGCCGTGAGCAGCTTTTTCAATCGCATCTCCGTCATACAATGACGTACGATATCCGACCGGGGCCATGAGGTGTCGTGTCTTCGTTCCTCCGCAACTGCAGCTAAGTGGCTGAAAAGATTTGGTGGGCGCACCAGGACTCGAACCTGGGACCCGCTGATTAAGAGTTATGCGCACCCACTTTTCCTAAATCATTGATCACAGAGGAAAAGGTCTGTGTCCGCAGATTAGTTGCTTTATTTTAAAGGGATTTCCATGGACACCACCTGATATTCAGCGTACATAGACCGATAATCAAGTAAATTGAATGTGCGGACACACCGCGGACACGAGCCATGGGCCACGGGAAACTCAGCGAGGAAACGGTCAAACGGCTGCCGGTGCCCGAGACGGGTAATCGCATCGTCTATTTTGCGGGAGCCACAATCCAAGGCGCGAAGGCACCGCGTGGGTTTGGCGTCCGCGTCACCGCCGCAGGTGCCCGAGCCTTTGTGCTGAACTATCGCCTCCGGGGGCGCGAGCATCGCTTCACAATTGGCGCATGGCCGGATTGGTCTGTACTCAAAGCAGTTCGTGAAGCACGAAATCTGCGCCAGCGCGTTGATCGGGGCGAAAACCCGATTGAGGATCGTACGCCCTCCCCGGCTACGGCAAGCGTCGCCTCCATTCTCGATGAATTCGTTGCTCGATACGTACGCAACCGGAAGCTGCCTCTACGCGAACGCACGGCTGATGAATATGAAAGCGCATTCAATCGGCTCGTGAAACCCCGCATCGGCAAGCTGGGCATTTACGAAGTGCGCCGTTCACATATCATCAAAATGCTTGACGAAATTGAAGATGCGAATGGTCCGGTGATGGCTGACCGGACCCTTGCCTATGTTCGCAAGGCGTTCAACTGGTACGCGACCCGGGATGACCAGTTCAACGTGCCGGTCGTGCGCGGAATGGCGAGGGTCAAGCCGAAAGAGCGCGCACGCACGCGCGTGTTGTCCGATGATGAAATCCGGGCCATCTGGCCAGAGCTTGCCAAGGCCGAAACCTTCGGAGCGTTCACGAAGATGCTGTTGCTCACGGCTCAGCGACGCGATGAAGTCGCCCACATGAGCCGCAAAGAAATCGGCTCGGACGGGATATGGACGATTCCGGCTGAGCGGTACAAAGCGAAGCGTCCGAATTTCGTCCCACTGCCGAAGGCGGCCCTCGCTGTGATCGCGGCGCAACCAAAGCACGATAATTGCGACTACGTTTTTCCCTCGCGTGCCAATACGCCGTACTCGGGGTTCAGCAAGAGCAAGGCCAAGCTCGATAAAGCCATATTCGCGGCCATGAAGAACCGCGCGAAGAAAGGCGCGAAAGTTGAGCCAATCCCAAATTGGACCCTTCATGACTTGAGGCGAACGGCAAAGACCCTGATGGCACGCGCTGGCGTGCGCCCGGATATTTCGGAACGCGTGCTTGGGCACGTCATTGCCGGGATTGAAGGCACTTATGACCGGCATTCCTACGTAGATGAAAAGCGGGATGCACTCGAGAAACTCGCCGCTATGATTGAGCGCATTCTCAACCCGTTGCCGTCAAGCGTTACAACAATCGCCGAACACCGCGTACAAGCTTAAAGCCGGAGCCGGCGCGCCCATGAGGATTAAGATTTCGGCAGGTACGGAAATTATCTTAGAACGCGAAGTGCCTGATGATCCTAGGCTGGCTGAGTTTGACAAGCACAGAAAAAAACTCCTCGACATGCTGCGCAATGAGTACGAGCGAGGTCCAAAGTCTAAGCCCTTCGATGCGGACAAAGCATGGCTTAGTCTAAGGGGCCATGCTCGCTTTTTGGGATGGCGCAGTGTAAAGCAAGCGACGATCCCCGCTGCGGATCGAAGAGAACGCCTACGCGATATAGCGAAGATATTACGCCGGGCCAACCGCTTGGTGGAAAGGACTATGCAAAACGTTGTTGGCAGCGATTTGTTCTTGGCATGGTGGGAAGTGAGAGGAAGCGAGTACGCCAAGCCAGACGGCCGTTTCGACCCGCGCTACATGGAACGTAAGTTCAACCAACTAGTGAAAGGTCTGGCGGACCTAGAAAACGCGGCCTCATACGGGGCAGATCATGTAGAACCCCCGGAGCGGGGAAAGCCCCCCGTTCTGACAGGCGATGATATCTGGAACCTAGCGGTTTTGTATCGAGATAGCACCGGTTCGATACCTGGAGCAGGCGACGGACCATTTGCCGAATTTGTTTGGAACGTTTTGATCGCGGTAGGCCGCCCAAATGATATCAAATACGGGAGCATGGTTGAGGCAATCAAGGGTACTCGCCGACGGGCGCGGATGGACCCCGTGACGCGCAAGCGGTCGCCATTTGACGAAGAACTGTAGGAAAGAAAATCGACTCAGTTTTCAGTGAATATGTTTCTTCTATAGGTTTCGGCGTAGTGCGACATTCCCGACGCTTAACGACGCGTAGGAGGTCGCAATGTCCGACTCGGTACCGCTTCTCTCAGAATTTCTAACGAAAGTAGAACTCGCCGCAGAACTGCGGCGGAACGTGCGCACGCTCGACCGTTGGCACGCGCTTGGCACAGGACCACCACGGACACGTGTGGGCCGCAAGGTGCTTTATAAACGCACCAGCGTGCTGAAATGGCTTGCGGCGCAAGAACAGTCCTGCCGCCATTCGCAGTAACCCTCATCAAACAGGAGAAAATCAAATGGTTAACCAAATCAACAATCCAACCTTGGAAAACGCGGTGGGCGGCAACGGCGCTTCTTCTGCCGCTGCCGCCAAAGACGATGACGATATGTCTGTCGATATCGAAATCGGCACCGTCGATGACGCCGACGAGTACACTATCGACCAGTCTCACGCGGACGGTGGGGGGGGGCGACGACTTGCAGAAGGTCTTCGCAGGCCGTCCGTCCGAAGACTACTATTGGCGCACCCATCCCAATAAGGACAACGAGTGGAAGCTCGTCTGGACAATTACGTTCGAGGACGCAACCTATCTCGTGCATCCGAAAGTCGCGGAGGTGAAGCGCACGAGCGAACGGAAAATCCGCCCGCTCCAGCTCGTCCGGTGCGTCAACGTGAAAGGGCGAGAGCAAATCTGGCCTCTCAAGCTGGATAGGCCGGGCAAGAAGCGCAACGAGTGCAACGCATCAGCTCTGATGGTTGCGGAGCGTATGCGTGAAGAATGGTTGATGTTGGTCTATGATGACGAGACAAAGACCTATTTTGCTCGCCGTCCCGTCTCACCTATCACGGACCCGCCGAAGTGGACGCAACGCACGTTCCAGCAGTTGCGCGACCTGGCGTTTCCCGAAGACCGCCGCATCAACACACTTGACCACCCAGTATGGCGCAAGCTGGCGACTGGTAAGTGATACGCGTCCAAGAGTTCGTCTTCGCGGATAGCGAGTTCAGCCATCCCGAAGGCGAGCGCCCGGCGCGCTCCTCCTGCTTCGTTGCTCACGAGGAGCGGAGCAGGAGGACAATCCGCGCGGTGCGTCCAGGCATTGGATGCCGAATACCGAAGGGCGTCGTCGAATACGGTCGCGAACCGCCGTGGGCGCACGGACCGAACGATCTGTTCTCCGCATTTAGCGTCGGCGCCGAGATGGGCAGCTACTTCAATGAGGGGTGGCCCTACCCAGCGAACATCATCTGCACATTTGCGGAGATGATGACCTACCACAACACCCGGTTATGCAAGGCCGGTGAAGGCAGCAAGGAAGTGCCTGGGCTGATAGACGCACTCGAATACTACAAGCTGCCCACCATCGGTGCCGAGACCAAGAAGGAGATGCGCGAGCTCGCAATCCGTGGCGCGCCGTTCACCTATGAAGAGCTGATCGCGCTAATCGACTATTGCGAAGCGGACGTGATGGCTTGCCGACGACTGTTCTGGGCAATGCTCAAGCGCGGCCACATAGACCTGAGGCGAGCACCGATCCGCGGTGCGTACGTGGCGCGGCTCGCGCGTGTTGAGTGGAACGGTATCCCCATCGACCCGGAGATGCGCCAGCTTATTGAGGAGCACTTCCCGGCAATCGTTCCCGACCTGATGGACGAGGCGAACCGCCATTATGGAAAGGAAATATTCATCGGCAAGACACTGCGACCCACGCCGACATACGCGCTCATAGCTGAACGTGACCGCGCAATGGGCCGACCAGTGCAGTATCCGGTGGACCGCAAAACGGGGAAGCGGTCGCTGGCGAAAGACCCACTCAAAGAGTTGGCGCAGCGGGATAACTACTTCGAGCGTCTGCGCGAGCTGAACAAGACGCTGGCGCACATGAAACAAGCGAATTTGATTGTTGGCAGCGACAATCGCAATCGCACGTGGCAGCAGCCCTTCAAGAGCAAGACTGGCCGTAACCAGCCGAGCAACTCAAGGCACATCATGGGATTTCCAAAGCCGTATCGGTGCCTGATACAGCCACCGCCCGGATACGCGCTCGGCGCTGTTGATTACGCTTCCCAGGAGTTCGGCATTGCCGCCGCGCTCTCCGGCGACGCAGCGATGCAGGCCGATTATCAGAAGGAAGACCCATATCTTGGGTTCGCGCGTGCAGCGTTCGGCGTCACAGCGTTCCCGGACGACGGGGGTGCGATGCGGAAGAAGTGCAAAGAGAGCGTGCTCGGCGGCATGTACGGTTTGGGCCCCGAGGCGCTCGCGTACAAGCACGGCATTGGCGTGGCAGAGGCGCGTGATCTGCAAGGAATGGTGCCGCGCATCTATCCTGTGTTCTACACGTGGCTGATGCGGGTACTCAATAAGGCGCGCATGGGGAAGACGATCTATGCAGCGCTCGGCTGGCCAATCGAAATCAAGGGCTTTGATGATAGGCGCGGAACCTATCTAAACTTCCCGATGCAAGCCAATGGCGCTGAGATCATGCGCCTCGCCACCATCTACATCATCGACAGCGGGCTTGAACTGTGCGCCATCATCCACGATGCGTTCATGATTCTCGGCCCCGCCAACCGCATCAACGATGACATGTTGACGCTCAGCGAGTGTATGCGTCGGGCGTCAAAGGCGATACTTCGCGGATTTGAGCTGCGGTTAGATCCGAAAGTTATCTTCGATCCTCATCGGTACGAAGCGGACAAGAGAAGCCGCCAGCAGTGGGACGACCTGATAAGCCGAGCCCAGCAGAGGGAGCAACAAAATGGAAATCATAGACGATGGAAGAGACGTGCGGCCTAAACGCAACCATCAGCCATTCAAAGCCGAGTGGGTGAAGCTTCCGGCCATGTGGATTAATAGGCTCGGGCAATCCAAGAGCGTGAGCACGTATAAGCTTGCCCATCGAATACTGGGAGAGGCGTTCAAGCGCAACCGCGTTGGAGGGCAGATTGTCTTATCTCGTAAGGTGACAGGATTGCCATGTAGCACAACAGTCAGAGCAGCAAAAGAGTTAGCTAAGTTAGGACTGATTCAGATTCAACAAAGTGGCAATAAGGCAATAAGGGTAATGAATGTAATCTTGAGAGAATAAGAGAAAAGGGGCAGGTCGCCACCCATGGGGACCAGTCACCGAATAGACAGGTCGCCACCGGTGGTGACCAAGAGACCGGCGCAATCTCACCGCGACACCTCGCTCCTGCTGGCAAAAAAACTTCAACGGTTTCTGTGACACGATCCTTTCCCCGCATCCAGTGGCACGGTCTCGAGCCCGAGCTGGTCGAGGCGTCAAAGGTGTCACGGGTCTCACCAACTCACCGCCGACATCCGCGGAACGACTTACAGGCTCGATCGTTCGCCAGTGTCCGTTTCCAACCCGTGGGACCCGTTTCACCGGAACCGCCCCCGCGCGTCACCCTCCGCCGCCGAGTTTGCATTGAGAAACCGAAGATTAACCAAAATCCTTTACGAGACATTAACTGAGCCAGGAGGCCGGTGTCTGACCTTAAAGGACAGGACTATGAGAACCAACAAGCAAATTGAGAAGCAGGCAAACCGCATCGCCGATGCGATTGTCGAGCTAGTGGAGCGGACCGACGGACCAGTGACGCTCGCACGAATTCACCGGGAAATTCCAGGGTTCGCAACGGAAAGCGCTATTGTGTCTAAACTCACCATGCTGCTGCCCTGGGGCATAGGACTTATATGGGACAACATGACCGAACCGGGCATGAAGGCGCTTCACGAAGTGATCTCTCGGCGTCGCATCGCCATTCAGGTCCTAACAACTCGGGTGCCCTACTTTGCGGATGGGTTGGTGCTTCAATCTGAGAACTGGTCCCCGGTGGTGCTGGTCCCTGCGAGAGCAGCGAATTTGGATACTCCGCACCGGCTCATGCGTACCTCCCAGAGGTGTCGGGAAATGTGCATCGCGGGAGCAAAAAAGATCGGAATACATGGCTTTCGCTTGCTGACTCCTCAGCCCATGCGCTTCACGGCAGATCGCTTCGCGCTGTAGAGAGCGCGCGTCCGAAACCATCAGTGCGTCACGTACTCAAAAGTTGGGAAGTGCCCATGTCCTGGATTGAAAGACTGGAGAAGGCTGCGGCCGAAACCCGGGCGCGAAACGCCGACCCGTGGCGACTGCGCCTGGAACGAGTGCGCGGCAAGGTCGGTGACGATGGAATTGAGCGGGTGACCACGCAAATGTTGCTCGATCTCCTGGAAATTCCACAACACAGCCGACGCGCAGGGACCTATCGTCGGCTCGCAAAACTAATGACCGAACTGGGATGGAGCGCTGTTCGGGTGCGGGGGCTCACACGCGGCGGATATTTGGAACAAGTTCGCGGCTATGCCCGCGATGCTCGAAACGTGCACTGATCCACGCGGTTTTTAATTTGATCAGCTTGCATTCGGGAACACGGGTTGAAAACTAGGCTCGATTGAAGAGCACGCACGGTGGCGGGCTACCGACGCAGCCAGGCTCGTGCCGCCTCAAGGGGACAGTCGATGTGATTCCTCAAAAACTGAGATTGTCACCAATAGCGAGGGCAAAGATGGAAAGATTGAAGCACAACGCAACGGCACACCTTTTTGATCAGGTCCTTGATCGGGCGCAGACTGAAATGCCGGAATGGTATCTGCGTTCGGCACAAGAGGTATTAGTCGCCGCGCCTCACATACTGTCCACATCTGGTCATCGGCCAGGGACCTTTCATGCCGCCGGCTGGTCCCACGGTGCATCTGGTTTCAAAAAAGTTTCGCGCGACGGCAAGTCTGTTCTTTGGGTGCAGCCATGCGGTAAGTTCTGGATTGTAGAGCGCTCCATTTATTTGGACGCCTTTTATATGCAAGACGAGGCCCTGGTTTCCGCATTCGGCGCGCGGCCAATTTGGACGCGCACAAGGCAAGCTGCGATGGAGCTTGCGGAGCATTGCGATCCAATGCCGTGGACCCCGGTCACGGGATATTGGGCCGACGTGGGCAATGTTCGAGTTATATCAGCGCGACTACCATACCGGTCAGCGGGGTAAAACGGGTCACACCCCGACGTCAGCGCACCGTGCTTTATGTGTCCCTTTGCTGACTCAGCGAAGGTCCGGGGTTCGTTTTGCCGGCTGGGCAGCTACGGTGGTACCCATGCCCAAACGCATCAGAGGACTCCGCAGGGTCACGGCGGCCGCGCCGGGTGTCACTGTCAGCGCAATGCGCTCGCTCGCATGACAAAATTGCCGCGCTGTGGTTCATGTGGCACCCGTGCCACCGTTGAACCGCCCTCGAGCGCCAGCCGAGCTTCGCGCGGCAGAATGGATGAATCGCAGCGCCCGCTCGTCCTTGAAATAGAGTCTCCGACTCGCAATATGCGTCATTCGCATCACCAGATCGCGTCGTCATAGTCTGCGATGACGCGGTGCAATTCACGGTTTTCTACTCAGGCAAGAGTTCATCTAAATTCAAGTCAACAAAGAAACGAATCAGGTCGTGCCGAAGAGTTAGATCTAACACAGCATTCTGGCCAACAGACAAGATGCCGCTAACCTTCTTTATGAATTCTCGATGTATCTCTTCGCCATAATAATTCTTATAAGGCGCATACTCCTGATATCGACCGTTTAGCAGTTTATGAAAGGAAATTGCAAATTCTAGCGCAGCCGCCGCCCCACCTTCACGCGCCCGTTTTTCTCCCAATGCACCAGCTACGCCAGTCTCTACCCAGTCCATAAATATGTCTCGGTTCTTACTGCCCAAGTATTTAAAAGCTAATCTATCTATAACGCTAAGCAAGAACGCCACTGTCTCAGCTATTATTTGCCGTGCATCCTCTTCCCCTATTATACCAGCCTGCGGAGACATTGACTCACGCGCGCCGAGTTTTAGTATTAATTGCCGTGCATCCTCTTCCCCCATCGTATCCTTGAAATGCTCCTTGAAAACCGCCGCGATGACCAGCACGCTATCCCAGAATTGGATGATCAATGCGGTAACGACTCCGGCCTTTTCTTGCAGCACGGCTTGTGTATTAGGTTTGCCACGAAAATATTCCCACAACGGGCTAGCAGCGGTTTTGGACGTTGATCCATAGGCATTGCCTTCGATCTCGGCTGTGCCGGTGGCATCCGGGGCATCGCATGTATCTGTCGAGCATTTTTGAGAATTAGTTGACTCCGATGGCGCTTCTGTGCTTGGTCCGCCGGCTAATTCGTCCCCCTTTCTCAAAATTGCCTGTCTCCGGAAAAAAATCGCCCTGGGAAAGTTCGGTTCGAGTCGGATCGCATCGTCATAGTCAGCGATTGCGCGGTCGTTATCGCCTTTATCCAGGTACGCATCACCGCGTGCGCAGAAATAATCGCATTTTTTTGCATTGAGCCGTATTGCCTCGTCTAAATCGGCGATCGCCCGATCGTGGTGTCCTTTGTTGTTGTGAGCCCTCCCGCGGCCGAAGAACGCGGGAGCAGCTTTTGGATCGAGCCTGATCGCTTGGTCAAAATCGGCGATCGCGCAGTCTTCGTCGCCTTTTCCCAAGTACACCTCGCCGCGGCCACACAAAAAACTCGCGTCAATTTCCGGCGATAAGTGGGTCTCTTTCGGACTGAGTCTCATTGCCTCGCCGTAGTCGGCGAGCGCGCGGTCGTATTGTTCTTTCAGGCCATACGCACCGCCGCGTGCGGCGAAAAGAAACGCATCGTTCGGTTCGAGCCGAATCGCTTCGTCGAAATCGGCGATCCCGCGGTCGTGGTCGCCTTTATGCAGGTACGCGGTGCCGCGATTATAGAAAGCCGTAGAAAGTTTAGGATCGAGCCGAATCGCCTCGTTGTACTCGGCAATGGCACGGTCATGGTCGCCTTTCATCCCGTATGCAACGCCCCGAGCCATTAGCTGTAGTGCTGTTTGTCCAGGGGAGCAGTCGCTGTTTATCAGTTCCGACTTGGCATCCTCCCAGTCCGCAGGCTTGCGCTGCTCAGCGATTTTTTCCACTTGATCGTGGACCCAAGGTGCCTGTGTTTCATCCTGCGCCCAGACGCGCATGAGGGGGCTGAGCCCACCGAAGAGCGTTCGCTTGAAAACAGCCGTTTCCCATCCGCCGATCTTGGGGGCGGTGGAGATACTGTACTTCTTGTTATCAATTGTGTTCGTAACGTGGGTCAGGTAGCCCGTTCTCGCGTGGTGGCCCTTGTAGTCGATACTCATTAAGCGTCTCCTGTAATCCGATTTCTCGTTGCAGCTCACCGAGTCTGTTACGGTGCCTGTCTGGTCGGGGATGAAGGCCGTAGCACCACTGGCTGTTGTTTGGGCGATTGCGGTGTCGCACCACTAGGCAGCGTAACATCAACCCAGCGGTCGTTCTCCATGATGATCTCACACACGGGTCTCGTGCGCTGGCAGAATTCCAACGCCGATCGGCGCGCTTCCTCAACCGTGCGCCAACCGTGCGACTCGCCCAGGTAGGTGCCGCCCTTCTCTCGCGCCAAGGCTTTTTCCGACGGCGCGGCGATCTAGCGCTCCACGAAGCCGCGACTTGGGTTGGTACCGAGGTTCTGCATCAGCGCGTTGACATCAGCGGGCGTCCAGGTGGGCAACTTGAGAAAGCGCAGGAAGCTGTCCATCTCCTCCTGCAGCCACTTCATCCGGCCGGCGCCGGTCACGAAAATCTGGTGGCCGTCGGTGCCCTGCGGCTCCAGCATCACCAGCTTGGCGTCGCCGCCGCCCTCAAGGAACGCCGCACGCATGCGCTCGACCAGCAGCGGCCCGAAGAAACTGTCATTCCGGGCGTACACCCAAAGACTGGGGACGCGGCTCCTGGCCCCATAAGTACGGAACGCGGACGCCAGCACGTCTTCCCTGGAGCAGCTCTCGAAGCGTAACCCGCCGGACACGTTGATGACCGCGGCAAGACCCGGCGGATTGCGCGCCGACAGCGCTGTCACGGCTGCGCCGCCGCCGGACACCCCGATGGCGATAATGCGTGTAGGATCAGCATACGATCGCTGCGCGATCGCGCTAAGCGTCGCCGCAAGGTCGTCGGCGTCGGCATCGAACCGCTCAAGGAGCGACGTGCTCGCGCATGACACAGGCACCGGCTGGGGGCCGTCTGATGCACCGAAGCCGCGCCGCATCACGATGACGGCGAGCCAGCCGCGGCGGGCGAGGTCGCGCGCTTGATTGACATAATTCTGCACGTGGTGGTCGCCCATTTGCGCTTGCGTCGTCGGCTTGGCGTGCGCGATCAGTGCGATGGGCAGCCGTCCTGTCGTTTCGGCGCGCCTGACTGTCAACGCCTCAAGCCGAACGAACTTTCCCCGAATGGTGACGTTCAGGAAACCCGTGTATTCGATTAGATCGCCCTGCGCCCGAGCCCCGTCTGCGACGAGGAGCGCGAAGAGCAGGACAAAGGCCGGAATGAGGTGCATTGTGTTTTCATCCCGGCGACGGAAGGCGCATAAGCAAATTATTTTTTCGGCCTACGACCGCAAGGCGGTACAACGATTATCGTACAATTAAGATCAACCCTATTCGGCCAAATGGTCTATTTCCGTCCCGTGCGGCGCCCTGGGAAGACTGTGACTTCTAAGCCGGGCGTTATCACGTCACACGCACTGCCGTCCGCGCGCTAGTAGCTTGCGGGGCCGACGCGTGCCAACGCGAAACCGGTTTCAGGGTCGAACCAAAAAAGATCGCGCCGCCCTCGACCTTCAGATTATGAGGGTGATTTTGGGCGGACCTAACGCATTGAGCTAAGTGAACGTGCCGGCTGCCATGTGCCGGTGGTGGGCAGGCGCTCGGCTTCAAAGTGTTGAAGCCGAGCGCAACTATTGTACGTGCCCTTGTCGCTGCGGTTTTTGAGATCAGCGGTGGCGCCGCCCTGCATCATCAGGCGGCTTGCCGGCCTTGACCCCAAACCCCATCGCGTCTGCCCAGGCTTTCTGCCACTGCTCCGCCATTTGCGTCCAAAACTGTATGGGGTTCATCGCCGACATTGGGAAAGCCTCGGCGCTCGGCCAAGTGCCGGCCGGGCTGACGCTAGGCAAGGATTTTAGCTTTGACAGCATTGCCATCGGGTTCGGTGATCTGATCTGCTCCTCCCAAGCATCCATCATCTGATCCATCATTTGGATTTGCATTTTCGTGATGCTCTGCAATTGTGCGCGGGTGGCATCGACGATTTGCTCCGGCCATCCTAGCGCCCGGGCAGCCGCAGCCATCTTCTCAATGACTTCCTCGCTGTTTTTCTCGCTGTTGCTGGCTGTCTCGATGCGCCAGGTCGACATCGCGTCGAAGGCTGCGTTCACCGCCTTTCGCGCCTCATCCAAAAGCCCTGGGGCCCACATCGGCTCGAAGTTGCGGGGTTTCACGTCTGCGTACTTGCTCTGCATGGCCGCGTCTCCTCTCACTCATTGCAAGATGATCCAACCTCGGGATGCATTCTGCTGCTGAAGGTTCGCTTGCGGATTTCGCGGTCGCACCGGCCCAGACGGCGGCGCCGGATAACGAGAACGGCCACTACAGCTTCAATACTGTGGCCGACGGCGTGCACGCAAAGAATGGGCGCGAAGTGCCACGACGCCTTCGCAATGCAAGGGGCGCCTTGCTTGAACCGCGCCCTCAACTTCGGCGAAACGCGAGTCGCCACGTTAGCCTTGTTCACCTTTACTGCGCTTTCGGGATAGCGTTCCTGCGGGGTTGTTATCACCAAGTTCATGATGCGGTGCTTACCGTCGCTCATCGGCCCCAATCTTTCTCCGCCTTCCCTCTTTATCGCCGCGCAAGCTGGGGCTTCTAGCCTAAAATCTTCCATGACCGAGCATCGGCTCTAAGCACGGCGGCCTCGTACTCCCGCTGCGTGAAATCTTTATGGGCGCGTAAGCGGCTCCGCGCCAGGCGCAACTTCATTCGCCGACTAAAAGAAAGTCCTTCGCTCTTCGCCGTCATGACATCAATAAATGCTTCCTCAAATTCGTCGTATAGCTTGGCCACGTCGTTAATGCTGCTCATCATCGGCCCCAGTCCTCCTCGGCCTTGTTGCGTGACGGCCAGCGCATTTGAGGGATTATTTTGACAATACTTTCTCGTGTGTCCATTTGCACGGCGTGATCGTGTCTTTCGGATAGATACAGACATATGGCCCGCGGCTTGCGAAGATACGGACCCGATGTCCTGCGGGCAGTGGCTCGCATTCGCCAGCAAGCAGGAAACGCGGGTTGTCCATGACGCGCTGTAATTGCGAGAGCACGTCGCAGGCAACGAAATCTTCGCGCACCGTTGCGACGGGGTCGGTCTCGAAGCGGTGATCCTGCGCGGCGGTCGGATGGGCCGCGAGCATCGCGGTGGCAGCGACGGATGACCGCAAATTCCTGGAGTCAACGTCTCTTTGGATATTGTCCGAACGCGATGCGGGAATTCTGTGGGAGCCCCAAGGCTTGGTT
>Ga0137359_10001719_pt1 | contig 17479 bp, 22 predicted proteins | sample Mad1_40_16metaG_FD_108281 | JGI IMG/M metagenome (GOLD analysis project Ga0137359, IMG submission 108281) | Vadose zone soil microbial communities from Angelo Coast Range Reserve, California, USA - Mad1_40_16 metaG | ecosystem: Environmental > Terrestrial > Soil > Vadose zone | place: USA... | reverse complement strand
TGCCGCCTACGCGCGCGACATACGGCGCTTGAAACTCTGCGCAAGCAAGGGCGGATTGCCCCGGGCTGCGTGGTGACCGGCTTCGGCAAGGCGCGTCGAGAGCGCGCGCCCGATCCCCTTCGAGGCGCCGGTAATGAGGAAACTCCGCGATCCGGTCATCATGCGACCAATCCCGTCTCGGGAAAACGGAGGGCGGCAAGTACGGCGTCTGGGTCGAGTCGGCGACGGTAGTCCACCTCGATATGTGCAAGCGTGACGCGACCGGTCGCTGCGATGACGAAGGTCGCCGGAACCGGCAGGCACCACTCGTCCGCGGCGTTGATCGCGGTGAGATCGATGCCGTTCGTGGCATAGGCTTGCGCCAGATCGGTGGGCAGCTGATAGACCAGCCGAAAGGCGCCGGCGACACGATTGCCGGTGTCGCTGAGCACGGCGAACGCCAGATCGTTCTTCTCGGCGGTCGACAGGCTGAGGTCAGGTCGCTCGGGAGAGATCGCGACAAGCTCGGCACCCAGGGCGTTGATCTCGGGCAACACGCGCTGATAGGCCTTGAGCGCGATGTTGCAGTAGGGGCACCATCCGCCGCGATAGAAAACCAGCACGACGGGGCCGCGAGACAGGGCGTCGCTCAGCGCAAAGCTGCCGCCGCGCGCATCCGGCAGCGAGAAGCCGGGCGCGCGACTGCCCACTCCGAGAACCTGCTCGACGAGACCGCTTGCTCGCAGCTCCTCGATCTGAGCTTCGTACAGCGCGCGCCGTTCCGGCGTTGCGCCGGCCTGCCACTGCTGGCGCCGGGCATCGAGTTCGTGCTGGAGACCTGCACGCATACCGTCCTCCTTGTAATCTGCCTTGCCGCGCATTACGCGGTCTCGATCGACGTTCGACGCGATCCCGAACGACGTGCAGTAGTCACCTCGCCATCAGTTCAACGAACGATGCTGTAAGCTTGCCGCCTGGACTCGCGAGCTCCTCGAGAATGCTGAAATGCTCATGGGAGCCGAGCGGGAGGTACTGTGCTCGGAGGTTGTTTGCGATCGATGCGCGATAGTATTCCTCCGACTGCCGGCGCAACTCCGGCAATTCGTCTCCGCCGACGGTCACGATGAGCGGTGGCGCCTGGGAGGGCAAATGAAGGAGTGGACTGTTGCGTCGGGCTTCCGGTTGATCCATTCCGAGCTTGCCGTTGAGATAACTAAGTCGAATCGGCTCGAGATCGAAGACGCCGCTGATGAGAATCGCGCCTTTGATCGCGGGCTCGGCGAGAACCATTGCCGTCAATTGGCCTCCAGCCGAGTGGCCCGCGACGTAGACGCCATCCGTGGCGGCGCCCAGCTCGCCAAGATGCCGGACCGTCCAGGCCACCGCTTGCCGAATTTCTTCGACGATGCCGTCCATGCGGATTGCAGGGGCCAGGGTATACTCGATGGTGGCGAAGTTGATGCCTTGGGACAACGGGCCTTCAGCGACGAAGCCGAAATGCTCCTTGTCGTTCATCTGCCAATAACCGCCATGAACGAATAGCAGTGTCGGAGCTCCTGGCCTTCCACATGGAAAGAAATCAATTCGGTGTCGTGGACCGTCGCCGTAGCGCAAGTCACGTTTGACGGGATTCGTTTGAAAGAGCGCCTCGGAACGTTTTTTCCACTCGGCAGCACGAGCTTGCTGCCGCGGACCGACCGCAGCCGCGTTGTTGTACGCCGCATCGAGGCCCGCTTGATCCATGTCGCGAAAGATCATCGTGTTGCCCCGAACCGGAAAGAGATTCCGGAACGCGTGCGATGAAGTCGGGAAACGGACCCCCTGCAGCAGAACGGTCGGCACTCCGCGATCGCCGGCCGCGCGATAGAAACCTTAAGCCCTTCGAAGGTGGCGGCTTGGCAATAAATCACGTCAGATTGCTCCGGACTGATCGGTGCGCCTCGAGTTCTTGGAGGCGCTGTTAGAATTCACCGCTACCTCACCATCTGTAACTTGTCAAATTATAATTAGACGGTTACTTTCGCCCTTTTGCGGTTTGGACACGCGATAGCCCGACACTGACCTCTCGGCCGCTACGGTGGTTCGTGTATGACCAGACGGCGCTGGGTTTCTCAACAGCAGCGCTGCAGCACGGATCCCAGCGTGGCATTCTCAGAGCAATGTCGTTCGCTTGCACTGGATCGGGCGCAGCGGGGCGTTCGAACAAAATCGCTCGCGTAATCCATCCCGCGCAATCAAAAACAGTTCCTGATAAGGAGTGTCTTCAGCCAAGTGTCTAAGTACTTTCGCAATGAATGCTCCTTGAATGCGCGTCAACCTACAGCGCTGCGCCAACCGCAACCATTCTCGCCGAACATATCCCGGCTATAACGACTCGTAGGTCGTGCGCACAGGACTGGCATTGGTCAGGCTGTCCGCAAGATAGTTGGCGAGTTCGCTGACGACGCGGGAATTGCTCCGCCGGCCGTAAGAGTAAACCAGCTCGACCGTCGGTAATTGCGGCAATCGCAGCCCGTGACGAACCACGCGTAGCGGCGGCGTGACCAGCGCGCGCGCCAGCACAGTGATCCCCATTCCTTCCACCGCAGCCGACTTCAGGCATTCAAAGCTGGGACTGACGAAGCTGAGGTGCCATGGCCGCTTGTGATCCTGCAGCGCACCCACCGCAAAGCGCCGATAGGCGCAGCCCTCGGGAAAAAGAATGAGCGGCACGGAGCTTTGCGTGTCTGGAGAATAGTTCGGTCCGCTAACCCAGACCAGTTGCTCGCGCAATGCGACGGTCCCGAGCTTTGCACCAGTCTCCTGTTTGAAGAATGCCAGGTCAAATTCGCCGCGCGCGCTGCGCTTCTGCAGGTTCTCCGATTGGTTGGCTTCGACCTCCAGCCCGACCATCGGATGTTTGTTCTTGAAGCGCGCCAGCCAGGAAGTGAAATCGCGCCCGAAAAAATCAAGGGGAACACCGAGCCTGACGAACCCGGTCAGCACGTCGTCCGACATCGACGCATAAGCTTCGTCGTTGAGCTGCAGAATTCGCCGCGCGTATTGCAGGAGCTTGCCGCCTTCGGACGTCAGTTCGAGCACGCGGCCCTTGCGCCGCGCCAGCAGGCCCTTGCCGATCTGCGTTTCGAGCTTGGCAATCTGCTGGCTCACAGTGGACTGCGAGCGGCCGACGCTCTCAGCCGCGCGCGAAATGCTCATCGTGTCCGCGACGACCAGGAATGATCGCAAGCAATCGATATCGAAATTCATGCCAGAGCTCCACTATCGTAAATTACGATACTGAACATTGTTATTATTCATTTTGTCACTTCACGAGCGACTCGTAAAGACGTAACGGCCGGCCTGCGCATGTTCGTGCGCGGGATGGCCAACTCGCTGCAATGCGGGACGTAAATCGCCCGCGCTTGTCCGGCATCGGATGACCGATGCCGAAAGCGTGAAGGTTGCGGTTTGAACGTCATGACGTGGGAGGGGAATGATGGTTCGCAGCGGGACATCGCTCGAGGCGGCGCACGCCTCGGTTAGGCAGCTCATCGCTGAAAAGCTGAAATATCTGGTGCCGATGACGATCATCTTCATGGTCGGCTATATCGGCCTCACCGTCCTCGCCGGATTCGCCGGGGGCCTGATCGGCACCAAGTTGATCGGCTCGGTCAATCTTGGCTTCCTGCTGATCGCACTCAATTACGCGCTGTCATGGGTGCTCGCCATTGTTTACGGACGCGTCGCCAACGACGTTTTCGATCCGCTCGCCGCCAAGGCCGCGGCAGAAATCAGAGCGGGGAACTGACATGAACATCACGCTTGGAATCTTCATCGTCATTCTTCTGATCACGCTCGGCATCACCTACTGGGCGGCCAAGCGCACGGCGACCACCAGCGACTTCTATGCCGCCGACAGCCAGCTCACCGCGTCGCAAAACGGGTTTGCCCTGGCAGGCGACTGGTGCAGTGCTGCGGCGTTCCTTGGATTTACCGGGTTGACGGCGCTGTACGGCATGGACGGCGCGCTCTATGCGCTGGGCCCGCTGGTCGCGTTCTGCACCGTGCTCTTCCTGATCGCGGAGCCGATGCGCAACACGGGCAAGTACACGCTTGGCGACATCATTCGCAGCCGCATGCAAACGCGGTCCTCTTTGCTCGCGGCGATCGCGGGAACGGTAGTCGTGAACTTCGCCTATTTGATGCCGCAGATGGCCGGCGCCGGAGTACTGGTACGGCTGCTCACAGGAATCTCGTATGACTGGGCGGTGATCTTCGTCGGCGTCAGCATGATCATCTACGTCGCGTTCGGTGGCATGCTGGCGACCACATGGGTGCAGATCGTCAAAGCAGTACTGATGCTGAGCGCTGGTTCGATCATCCTGGTGATGATCATGTCGCTGGTGCATTTCAATCCGCTGACGCTGTTCGCCGACGCCGAGCAGAAATACACCGCCAAATATCTGCTGCCGGGCAACTACCTCAAGAATCCGTTCGACCAGATTTCACTCGGGCTTGGTTACGTGCTCGGCCTTGCCGGGTTGCCGCACGTGATGACGCGGTTCTACACCGTACCGGACGCCAAGACCGCGCGCCGCTCGGTGGTATGGGTGATGTTCCTCGCCGGCGCTTTCTTCGCAGGCACCACGCTGTTCGGGTTGGCCGCCGCGAACTTCGTCGGGCAGGACGCTATCCGCGCCGCCGACAAGGGTGGCAACCTGACACTGCCGCTGCTTGCGCAATATCTTGGCGGCGGCAAAGGCACCTTTGGCGGTGACCTGATGCTTGGCTTCGTCGCCGCCGTCGCGGTCGCGACCATCCTCGCAGTAGTCTCGGCGCTAACGCTGTCGACCTCGGGCGCGATCGCGCATGATTTCTACGTCAACTGGGTCAAGCGTGGCCAGGTCGAGGGCAGACAGGAGGTATGGATCGCGCGCATCGCCGCCGTCGTCATCGGCGTACTCGCGATCGCGCTGGGGATTCTGGCGCAAGGCGTCAACGTCGCAGTGCTGGTGATTCTGGCGATCTGCGTGGCCGCCAGCGCCAACTTCCCGGTGCTGATCCTTTCCCTGTTCTGGCGCCGCTTCAACACCGGCGGCGTAATCGGCGGTATGACGGTCGGCCTCATCTCGTCGGTGGCGCTGGCGATGATCGGACCGGCGATGCGCGGCGCCGACGCGCTGTGGCCGCTGGTCAACCCGACCGTGGTGTCGCTGCCGCTGGGTTTCCTTGGTGCGTACCTCGGCACGCTGATTGCCGGACGCGATCCAGAGAACGAAAAGCGCTTTGACGTATTTCTGCTGCAGGTTCACACCGGCGTTGCACCGAAGTAGATCGGCGCATGCCTTTCTGATTCGAACAGAGCCGCAGCCCGCCATGACTGCTCCGTCCATCCCCGGCGTTCGAGAGAAAGAGTACGCTTCGTGACCATAAAAGCCGTTGTTTTCGATGCCTATGGCACCCTCTACGATATCCAGTCGGTGGCTGCGATTACCGATGAGGCCTATCCCGGATATGGCGAAATCATCACTCAGATCTGGCGCCTGAAGCAGTTGGAATACACATGGCTGCGCTCGCTGATGCGCCGCTATGAGGATTTTTCGGTCATCACGCGCGAATCGCTAACCTATACGCTGCGATGTCTCGGATTGAAGAACGACGCTGGGGTCTTCGAGCGCATTATGGACAAATACGTCCATCTTGACCTCTATCCCGACGCCGAAACGGCGTTAGCTCGGATGAAAGGCTGCAAGCTCGCGATCCTGTCGAACGGCAGCACTGACATGCTCAACGCGCTTGTGCGCAACAGCGAACTGGACCGAGTGCTGGCGGCCACAATCAGCGTCGATTCCCAACGCATCTTCAAACCGAGCCCGGACGCCTACGCGCTGATTGAAACCAATCTCGGGGTGTCGCGGGCGGACGTGCTGTTCGTGTCTTCAAATCCGTTCGACGCCTGCGGCGCCAAGGCGTTCGGTTTGAACGTGGCCTGGATCGAACGAGTCACGACCGATGCGATGGCGCTTGCATGCGTCAAGAACGACGTCTTGTCGCCGCTCACGATGTTCAAGGCGATCCGGATGCAGATGGATGAGCTTGGGCTGCAGCCCGACTATCGCATCCGCTCGCTATCGGAATTGCCGGCACTCGTCAGCGCGCGATTTGCCGACGGTGCCGGAAGTAGGGATCAAAAGCAGCAAACATCCACTAAAAAATAAAACGCTGGCCCATCAAAACCGCCCCGACCCGCGGCAGTCGGGTGTTCGCACCGATAAGTCCTGGGCGATGACGGGCGCGACCTTCGCCCCGCACGGCTGCTTTGCCTCGGCGCACGATTTCAACGCCGACCGCGACATCGCCGCCACCGTCCAGACGTTGCCGGGCGCAAAGGATTGGTCGCGGAGTGGCACCAGATCAAAAACGGCTAGATCGCGCATGTCGAGGCGGCCTTTGATGGCCGCCCAGTTGCGGCAATGTTCACGGGCGGACGTCTCAACTCACTGTGTCATTCGGCATGCAAAATTCGAAGCCGATGAGGGGTCAAATTTGAACGCCGTTTGACAGTTTGTGGCGCTGAGCGCCGCAAGCACACGCGCGATGCTCGTCTTCAAAATCATCGGTTTCCCAAAAGCGATTCCACCGAGGTCACGGAGGGCGTCGGCACCTAAGCGGCCCGTTATGAATTGGAGTAAGTAATGAGTTAGAGTAAACGACTTATTTGGCAACTTCCGGGAATAACAGAGCGCTTATCAATCGTAGGGCCGGCCAGGCTTTATCCATGAACACCATTTTAAACATACGTTTCTCTGCAATCATCGCCCTTGTCTGGCTGACCGGCCTGGTTGTCGGGAGCGCACGGGCCGAACCATTCGCCTTTGCCGGCTTCTACCGCCAAATGGATATCGCCGCTCTGATCGACCGGTATCCGCGATCCTCACACGAGTTCAGCCCTAGTGCCGAGGTGAGCGGAATCAGGTCCCAAGATGATCCCAAGGAACAGACCCGGGAGTTTCTTCGTGCCCGGGGATCTGGCTCGTATGTTTTGCGGTTGACGCCTGAGGAGTCGCGCGACCACCTGTATTATGTTCAGGCGGCTATGCGCGAGGGAGTCACCGAGCGCCTGTGGCTGCTGCTCGAGAAACCGCTTGATCCGACCAGGCGCCGCCAGCCGACAATGGACAACGAAGCGCGTCATCCGGCCTGCAACGACGTCCTGAAACCGCTCACGGTGAAGTACGGCAACCCGGACGCCATGGCGGCGCGCTGGGAGGAAGCCCTCGAGTCCTTCGATTATGTCTGGACGCACTTTCCTGAAGTTATGACGCTTGAATGCGGCCGCTATCGGGGCCGAAGGTCAGTATTCGCAATCGGGGTGACATTGGAGCAAGCACCTCTTCGCTGAGTCGGCCCTTCCCGATGCCGCGCTTACGCTTGATCAACCCGCGTCATCACATGCATGTAGCTGAAAAACATCACGGTCAATCATTAGATCTAAAACAGCGTTGTTCTTATCGCACCGGTTTGCTTGAGGGGCCGCGGACGCGGCAGGTCGGCGCGCCCACCGCAGAAACTCCGGCCTCTCCAGACAAGTGCATCATCGGTAAACAGAGCAACCGCTTCCTTCGAGAATTTCGAGCCATGCGGGCGGGGCCAATGTCGGCACCCAGCGCAAGTCGAGCTTCTCCAGTCGAGGTAGTGTTGCGACGGCCGCCGGCAGGTCCGTCAGTGGATTGCCTCGGAGATCGATCTGCCGCAATTCCTGCAGCGCGCCGATCGAGTCGGGCAGCGATGTTAGCTTGTTGTTTCTCAAGTGTAGCTCTCGCAACTGTGACAGGCGCCCGATCGAGTCGGGGAGCGACGTCAACCGGTTGTCAGATGCCCGAAGCTCTATCAAGCTCACCATATCCGACACCGGTTCTGGCAAGACTTCGAAGACGTTCTTACTGACGTTCAAGTAGCGCAATCGTCTCAGCCCTCCGAGAGACGACGGCAGCGATGTCAATCGGTTGTCGTGAAGGTAGAGAAAATCGGTGAGGTCGGTGAGATCGCTCAAGGTCGAGGGTAAACGCGTCAGCTGGTTGTGACCGAAATCCAGCGTACGCAGCTTCTTCAGGCGACCAATTTTGTCCGGGATATCGGTTAGCTCATTCTCAGCCAATACCAGAGTCTCAAGTTCGGTTTGCTCCCAAACCCAGTCTGGCACATGACGAAGCTGCTGCTTCCATAAGGACAAGTGCGGAGATGCTGCTTCCATAGCGAGGATGATCTCGGGTTCAAGGTTGTGTGAACACGCCCTTCGTTGCGCCAAGGGCAAATCCGTCATCGATAGCCTCCAGCCAGAGAAAAGCGAGTTGATTAATTGTATCACTCACTTCGAGACCCCACCGCCACAGTAGCTTGGCTGTCCGCGCTCTGCCGCTTGGCCTGCCTGCGCTGGAACCACAGCAACCCAGCCACGCCGAAGAAGGCTCCGGCAAGGAAGAGATTAAACAACATGCCGCCAGCAGCTATCCATTCATACGGCGCCAGTGATCCACCGCGGACAGAAGAAGTGAAGGCGACGCGATCGCTGAAATTGAGCGCCGAACTCACGGCCAACAGCAAAAAGATGACGGCAACACCACATGATCGTTCGAGGGGCGCGCTCGAAGGCCTGGGCCGACGGACTACGCAACGCCAAATCGTCCACAACAAAACCAATAAAGCCAAACCTGGGATGGCCAAAATAAATGCGGGGGAAGTCATGCCGGGCCTTTCTCGGTGAAAATTCCAGAGGCTAAGACTGCAGCGTCTCGGCAATCATCGGCGTCGATGGCGACCTGAGAGCACACGTCTGATTTGGCTATCGTGACACCGCGTATCTAACGCTTTTGCCCACAAGTTCCTTTAACCGGACTTGGTTCTGCAGAATATGTTGCGGGATCACGGCGTATTCTTTCTTCACGTGGCCGTTCGGGAAATATTTCAGGTGAGAGACCCCCCGTTCGTCAAATAGATCTTCCAGGACGCGAGGCGGTAGCCTTAGAGCCACTCCGAACCTTCCGCAGGACATGAAGATATTACCGTTGACGTAGCCCGCGACGGCTCCGAAGCAGTTCTTAAACTCCAACCGATAGCTTTTCGCGAGCCGGGGGCGAGCCCGCTCCAGCAGGCTCTTCAAAGTGCCCAGATAATCCTCCTTCATCATGGAGCGCACCCTCTGCCAGGACACTGTGTCTGTTCGTGGGTTCGTCACGATCGAACAACCCTGCACTTTTCCGGCAGGACACGGCTCTGCTGGTCGCTCAATGCATAGCGATAGCCAACCTGTAACTGCCCAGGGCGAAAAGGCCGGCGCCACTGAGCCTTGCAACGTCATCGCCCTTTGGAAAAATCCTTTCGGCCAGCGCCAGGAACATTGCGGCGGCCATCCAGACCGGGTTCATCAATCCACCGATGAAGGGGAGAAGCATCAGAGCCCAGACGCAAATCAGGCAGGAAACGCCATGGGTAAGGCCAAGCGCCCAGACCGAGCTCCGGCCGGAATCGCCCGAAAGGCGTTCGTCAGATGAGCGGCAGCGCCGCAGCGACCCACGCTTCAGCGAGCTGAACTGGTAGAGACCGACGGCAACCACCAACAGGCTCGCGATCAGGCGACTGCGGACGGCCATGTTCTCCGACAAGAGATCTGCGGTGTCGAGTCCCCACTGCAACAGAGTCGCCGCGACTCCGAAGCCAAGCCAAACCGACATGTAGGCTGCGGCGAAGATCAAGCCACTCGATACGCCACCGGGGCATTGCGGCTCGCTATTTGCGCGGCGAACTGCCCGAATGATGGCAGGAGCGCCGACTGGCAGCATCATCGCCACCATCATGATCGTCCACATCGCCAATACCGTGGTGGCGTAGGCTAACGTCCACACCGGCTCCATCAACATGGAATCGTCACCGGACATCGGCATTTGCTCTGCAGCGCTGGTGAACAAGTAGACCCAAGCAACCGCCGCGACGCCGAAAAGCCCGAACATCACGTTTCGGACGTCACCTGGAGATCCATCAGACGTGTTCGTTGTCATGCGCGTCCTCTTCGCACCCGCTCGGGCTCTCTACCCGTATAGATATCGGCTGTGTCACTGCATCGACCTTGTATAGGCTGGCTAGTGATTTAAATCACACGCTTAAGTCCGCCCGATTGCCGTCGGCCGGGCAGCCGAATGCGACAGGACATATCCCAGGGATCACCGTCAGAAAGCAGTTGGCCGTCATCCACCAGGGCAACAATGCGTGCCCGCAACATCAGATCGCCGACCTGGAAGTAAGGGTCGGAGTTACACCCCATCGTATTTCCGACAATACGGGCAACCTGTTGCCATTCCGATGTTGCTTGCGCCAAAAGCAGCGGATCGAAGTAATCGATCGATGTTGAGACCAAACCGGCTTCCGTGACGATCCGAAAAGGCGCGTTCTCGCTTCGCAGTCGCTGCCAACATTGCCTGCTCTCGTCTCCTTCTTGGGCCGTGATCGGCTGCTCCTTTCCCAGCAGCGATATCAACGCATCCGGCTGGACGATCGAGGCTGATTGAACCGGTGGGGACAACGCGGTTGAGCCATCTCGCCCCCTAAACGGCAGTCGCCGTCCGGTCACGTCGATGATTTGGTAGGGTCGCCGTCCAAGTCGGTCGGCCCAAGCCAGAAAGAACGCAAGTTCGCGGGCCGAGTGGCGGCCAAACCAGACGACGAGCCGATCATCTGTAGTGGCCACACGTTCCCAGAATTTACCAAGAGCGGCCTCCACTTCCGACGCTTCATAAAACTGGTCCCACCAAATCGCCCGAGCCGAAGGTTCATCCGAGTCGATTGGCCCACAACTCAAATCATCGCGAAACGGCAGCACCTCGTCATCCTGACCGGCGTCTCGGATCGCCCGGGTTAGCGAACCTCCGGCTGATTCTCCGGGCGCGATGTGCAGCGTCTTCATGCGAGAATGCACGGTTCAGCCCGCTGGTTTCGAAGAGTTAAGCACGCCCGCCCGAGAACATCGCCACATATGCGCCATCGCAACTCTCCTTTGTCTGCGTTAGCCCAATACCATTGTCCGGACGCGATCCCACTTGCCGTCGACTACTTGGCCGGCGCGATCGCGATCCTGTCGCCGTGGGGCGTGCCGAACCAGAACTCGCCGCCGATCCGCAGAGCCGTTGAGGCGGCGCCGAACGTGGGCGCGCCGGGGTGACGGACGACCTCCCGGGTCTGAAGCGTCACAGGATCGATCCTCAGAACCGAAAACGGGCTCGTGCAGAACTGCAACATATTGGGGGCACAGGCCCACAAGTTCCGTAAGGTGTCGCGCTGGCCGGAGGCGTAGAGGAAGCCGTCGGACCCCCAGCGCAGATTGTCAGTGTGGAATCCGGTCTTGATGACAGCCCGGTCTTCCGGCTTGTCCAGCGACAGGCGCACCACCGTCTCGTCCCCCCAACCCGCCACGAAGAGCTGCCTGCCGTCGGGCGAGGCCTCGACCCCGTTGTCGGCGGAAATCGCCGCCGCACCGGGGACATCCTTCCATCCGGTTGTCGGCCGCCAGACGAGCATCCCGCCCTCCGGTTGGCCCGCCATCAGCTTGTCGGCCGCCTTCGGGTCGTTGGTGCTCAGGAAATTGCTTGCCGCGAAGCCGCCGTCAGGCAGCGCCGCAACGCCGTTGCCCGAAACGCCGGCCGGATAGAGGATGCAGCCCACCCAGGTCAACTTCGGCGTCCCGGCGCCGGACTTGAGCTTGAAGACCTCGACCGACTCCCGCTCGCCGTGATGCACCACATAGAGCGTGTGTTCCGATCCGGAGCCAGGACTGAGGCTGAGGCCATGCGCGGAGAATTTCGTCTCGTCGGGCCTGGCCGGGCAGGCGCTGTCGTCGTCCTCATAGTCCCGCCGATAGACGACGTGGCCGGGGAGCAGCACCTGGACCGCGTGGGTGCGGGCGTTCAGGAGGTAAATGTGGCCGCCACCGTGCTCACCTTCCGCCAGGCCGCTGGCGATAATCCAGGGCGTCCCCGGCACCTGGACGAGATCCTCGGCGTTGGTCACGCCGCAGATGAACGTCAGGCCCGCGGCGGGACCGCACGCCGTTTGCGCCGCGACCTGAGATGAGATCGCCATGGCTGCGGCGAGCAGGGTGGTTGCGTTATTGAAACCCATGACCATCCCCCCAATGGTTTTGTCTTCGCAGCTGCCGGCCTGCTGCTGAGCTGCGCCGGGTCGGCCGCAGCCCCCTCCGCTGTCCTATTCCCCAATGGGCTGCGCCCAGACCGCTGGCCTCTACCCCCTCGCCGGCCGCAATCTGAGCCAGACCGCCTCGCGGCCGCTGTCGCGTGCGGATGACAGCCGATCAGTCTTTGTTCTCCAGGAGGCCCGCGTATATTGTCTTGGTGGCGAGCCCGGCGGCGTACTCATCGTGACGCCGTACCCAATACTGTCCTCGGCCCTGCTCGTCGCGGCCCTTCGGCACCAGGTCGAGGTAGTTGTAGGCGGTGTTCACGATGTCGATGCCGCGCGCGTAGGTAGAGTAGGTGTGAAATAGGTGTCTGGATTCGTCCTTAAAGAATACGCTGATGCCCTCGCGCTCGCTGATGCCCGGGTCTTGCACGACGAAATTGTACAAGGCCTTCTTCCCTGCGATTTCTTCGCGCGTAAATGACGCTTGATAGTCAAAGTTGAAATCGGCGCTGTTCGACGAAACCCACTTGAAGTTCCATCCCATCCGCTTCTTATAGGCTGCGAGCTTGCTGTAAGGGGCATGCGATACCGCTATCATTGTCACGTCGCGCTGATTCAGATGGACGATGACCTCGTTGAAACTATCGGCCCAGAAGGAGCAGTGCTCGCATCCGGCGTCCCAGCCGGGTCCGAACATAAAATGATAGACGATCAGCTGGCTTCGACCGTCGAACAGCTCTGAAAGGCTTTGCTTTCCGTTCGGTCCTTCGAAGACGTAATTCTTCGAAACAGCCTCCCATGGAAGCTCGCGCCGCTCTTGACTGAGTTCCTCGCGCAGGCGCGTGAACTGCTTCTCCTTGGCCAAAAGTGACTTACGCGCGTCGAGCCATTGATCGTGCGATACGACCTTGTGATGGTCTGCCATGCGAACTCCGATGTGTGCTTTCAGCAACGGCAGAGCCGCTGCTGTCCCCAGCTGTGCGACCAATGGCCGCCTCCAGCTGCGCGATCAATGCTATCGCCCACAATGAGGGGGTCTTCAACTGGTCATGATGCACAGTGATCCGAGAAGATCGTTGTTTAATTCTACAATTGGCGTCGACGATGCAATGCGCACACCGGGTATCGGAAGGACGGTCTTCGCACAATCTCAAATGGGGTCGTGGTTGATCCAACTCAATGGAAAAACGCCGAGCGCGCCGGCAGAAGTGCCGCGCGCGCGCAAGTTAAAGGTGGTGTGGCCGAGGACGCCTAGAAGCGAGCATCGAGCCCCCACGGTGTCGTTAGCAGGGCCATTTTCGGCCCGACACGATCTACGGCAGATGCGCGAACCATGGCCACGCCACCATAAAAGGGGACGCAGACATCGAGTTGTCGAACAGTCCATAAACTCCGCCGCACATAATGAGCAGATAAAGAACCGCGCCCATCGCCCCAAGTTTCGATCGCATCAACCGCTGCGCCCACGGAATGAAAACAGAAATGCGAGGGCGGCCAGCACGAAATAAATGATCAGCGTATTGAGTGCGATCGCAGCTAACAACCATTTGCTCGAAAGATAATCGATCCAGGGCAATCCCAGGAGAACAAAGGCAAGGCCTGCAAAGGTTCGATGGTCGAACAGCGGATAGGCGGCCGCACCGGCAACGACAAGCAGGTAAAGAACTGCTCCGATTGCCGCGAATTTCGATCGCATCATCTTCTCCCGAACAGCTTCTCGATATCGGAAAGCTTCAATTCCACACAAATCAGCTTGCCAAGCGCACAAGAGAGCGGTGTCACTCGGCAAAGGAACTTCAGCGCTCAATCTGTCCCGCCGCTGCTCCTATTCCTCCGTCCTCAAATTATGTACGATCTCGAATCGAACGGCCGAGAAATCGATCCCGATGGTGCAGTCTCCCGCGGTCGTCGCCCTCAAGCACGTGGGCGTACCCGTCTTTGCTCATGAACAGCGCAACCAGGACCGCAGATGTTACGGCGGCGGCTCCCGAGTATTTGGCTGCTCGTTCAGAACCACGGTCAACAACGAGTTATGGATTTCGAGACGGCCGTTGTAATCAATGAAGCCCAAGTGGCGAAACTTATTCATGAAATGGCTCACGCGCGACCGGGTCGTGCCGACCATCTCAGCGAGTGTCTCCTGACTGATCTTCGTGGCAATTGGCTCGGGCCGGCCCTCCTTGCCGAAGTTGGCGAGCAGCAGCAGCACCCGGGCGAGCCGTTTCTCGGTTGAATTGAACAGCTGGTCGACCAGGTCTTCCTCGACCCGGGCGCTCCTCGCCAAAATGTGAGAGATAAACATTTGGGAAAACGCAGGCTCGTCTTGAAGAACCCGCAGAATCTCGGTCTTCTCCACTCGCATAGTCACGCATTCCGTCATTGCAGTAGCTGTCGCCAGACGCTTCGGCTGTCCGATCAAGCATCCCTCACCGAAGAATTCGTCCGGCCCCAGAATTGCAACAACGGCTTCCTTGCCTTGCTTGGATACGACGGTGATTTTGACCTTGCCCTTTCTAATATACATGACCGCTTCTGCAGTATCGCCCTGCACAAAAATGATTTGTCTCTTCTGATGTGTCGAAATCGAGCGACCCTTCGCTGACGTGGTTAAAAATGCCGCAGGATCAAACCGCGCGCCTTTCAATGTTCGGGGAGGTTTGCTCCGATTGGTCATCTCGGTTTCCTGCAATTTGGCAAGCGGACGTCATCAGGAGATCCATAAGACGTGTTCGCTGCCATGAGCCTCCTGTTTGCACCCGATCCGACACGCCGCATCGAAGCCGGCCGTATCAGAGAAGTCGATACTGATGTCTAAGGCGCCCCACCAAGCCACCAGCCGATGCCGCATCGACCTTGCAAGGGCTGACCCGGTCCCATCGCTCCACAGTGAATTTCCTCGCGATAAAAGCGAGGCCCGAGACGGACAAGTCTGCGGCTCCAAGAGGCGAGAAATGCACGGTTCAGCCTGCTCGTTTTAGACAGGTTAAGACTGTCCGCCCGTGAACATTGCTGCATATGGACGGCCATCAAAGGCCGATTCGACATGCGCAATCCTGCCGTCTTTGATCCGGTGCCACTCGGCGACCAATACGATGCCTTCTGCAGGCGCCCTTGTCTCCAACTCAAAGAAAATAGCTGCTTCATTGCCTTCCGCGATTATGGTCTTGACCTTCAGCCTGACCGTGATCTGCAGAAGCCCGGTGAAGGCCTTGATGTAGTCGTCGGCGCTGCGATACGTCTCGAACAGGCCAACGAATACCAAGTCGTGATGCAAATAGCTCCGCGCCCTTGCGAGGTCCCTTGCGATGGCCGCGTCGTAAAATTGCTTGAGTACTTCGCCCCCGGTCGTCATCGCAACTCTCCTTGTGGGCCCAACATTGTTCGCAGGGTCAGACGACGCGTTCAGAAGTCCGTCACGACGCGCGCCTGCGATTTAGCGGCGACTAGCTCGTAGTCCGTGAAGAACTCCGATATGTGCCCGTGCAACGGCAAAGCCGCTGCCGCCCCAGTTTCGCACCCAAGCTATCGCCACAGTGAGGGGACGTTCAACTGGCTATCTTGCACAGTGATCCGAGAAGATCGTTGTTAAATTCCACAATCAGCGTTGGCCGCGCAGTGCGCGCTTGCGCAATCGATCCGACGGCCACGCGGCTAGAGGCCGGCGCAACCGGAAAAGGCTTCGCGCAATCTCGAATGGGGCCCATTCGAGAACGGGGCGCTCGATCCAACGTAATGCAAGGGCGACCAATGCGCCTGCACTCGCATCCAGCTGTCATCGACCATAATCGAAAAAGGCATAGCACGTTGTTCCCAACGCCACCATCGCGGCTAAGAAACGATAAAACCACGGCGACACACCGTTGCGACCTGAGACGAGAACGCCGAAAAAACGGTGCCTCCGGCATGAATGCGATAACGGTTTCGTGCGTCAGCAGCGGACTTGAAATTAGTCCGGACATCCTGGACAGCACTGAAAACGATTGTGGAGTGTCACAAGCTCGCGCGCTCTCTCCTATGGATCATGGCCAGTATCCACCTCCAAGTCGGTTGACTAGATTGCCGTGCAGATTGCTGCTTCGGCGTACCCTGTCTACGGACGAGACCCACATCTATAGAGTGCCCAACGGCAAGATCGCTTGGCCCTGGGCCGAGGCCATCATGCTTGAACGTTTGACGCAGCTTGGCGTGACCAAATGTGTGCGATGACGACGGCCATTGGGGTGGTCGTACGCTCTGGCACAGGCTTGGTTAGCGGTCAGATTTCCAGAAATCTGCACGCCAGACTCGCTACCGGCCAAGCCGAGATCGCGACAATGCAGCGAACCGCGCGTCGGGCGCGCTTAAAAAGCATCTGTTACGTACAGAGTCTCGCATCCCAGCGAATTCGGAAAGGAACCCCACCATGGCAAATGCCTCCGTAAACACTCCGCCCGACCCGTCGGACCGCGCGCGTACCATCGCCGCGATCTTCATGATGTTGCTCGTGGCTTGGGACACCGCTGAGTTCGCGCTGCAGCCGGTGCGTCGGCCTCCGCAAACCGAAATTCTCGTCCTGCTCACCACCTGTGCGGTGCTTGCCTTCATCCCGTTCATTCGCTCGCGCGCCCGCTGGGCCGTTTGGGGTTCGTTCTTCGCCAGCCTTGGGCAATGCCTGTTCGGAATCCTGGGAGTCTGGGGTTCACCCGCGAACGAGGGCTTCGGCAAAATGGGGCCCGGAATCGCGGCGTTGCTGACCGCCGTCGCCGTCTATTGCTCTGCTCAAGTGTTGCGGAGGCGTTAAGGCGCCACCGCTTGCGCTCTCCGTGATTTTGCGCATCATTTTGTCCGCATTCTCGCGGAATATGAACGAACAAGCCGGCATGTTTTTCGAGGCTTTGCATGCCGGATTGGGGCTATGAAAGTGATGCGGAGAGGGATCGCCCTATTCGTTTATGAGTTCACCGGCCTTGCAACAGGCAATCCATGTGGTTCATCGGCTCTAGCGCGTTTTCAATGATCGTGGCGGCGTATAACCGCATGTGACGACCTCTCGGTCAATTCTCTTGCCTTCATCAAGATCGTATCACCCACCGGGTCATATCGCATAGTCACTTCTATGCCCGGCCACTTTCCACGCGGCCGTGCCGGTGTCTTGATGCATCGCATTTTCCAAAATTCGTTGACCATCTATCGAGCGCGTCGTGATGCGACACGATCACCAATACGGCTGTTCCGTCTGTGCTAGGGCGAAATGCGGCTGGCCTTCAGCAAAAGGAAGGCTTTTCCGCCTTTCTCACCCGTCAGCCGACTGACTTCATTTTGCCGTTTGCTGTCAGCCAACTCGCCGCCCTGC
>Ga0137359_10001716_pt1 | contig 17482 bp, 9 predicted proteins | sample Mad1_40_16metaG_FD_108281 | JGI IMG/M metagenome (GOLD analysis project Ga0137359, IMG submission 108281) | Vadose zone soil microbial communities from Angelo Coast Range Reserve, California, USA - Mad1_40_16 metaG | ecosystem: Environmental > Terrestrial > Soil > Vadose zone | place: USA... | reverse complement strand
GATGAATTTTCGCTGGGGCAATGTGGGGACCTTCCAGATATCGCCGGGATCCCATATGTGGCAGGTCGTCAACAAATATTACAAGTCGGAACAGCCGGTGCCGATCACCATGTGCTTCGGCGTGCCGCCGGCTTGCACGCTGCTCGCCGGCGCCGCGTTCGGCTACGCCATCATGCCGCAGGGCTGCGACGAGATCGGCATCGCCGGCGCGGTGCAGGGCGCGCCGATCCGCCTGGTCAAGGCGCGCACCGTCAACGCCATGGCGCTGGCCGACGCCGAGATCGTGCTGGAGGGCTACGTCAATCCGCGCGACCGCCGCTTCGAGACCAAGGAGTCGGAAGACTCCGGCGTGCAGGGCCGGCACCACTTTCATCCGGAATGGGCGGGCTACATGGGCAAGGCCTATAAGGCGCCGACGTTCCACGTCACCGCCGTCACCATGCGCAGGCCTGAGACCAAGCCGATCATCTACTGCCTCGGCGTCCATATGCTCGACGACCACAACATCGACACGACGGTGCGCGAGGCCGCGATCTTCGAGCTGTGCGAGCGGCTGCAGCCCGGCATCGTGCAGACCGTGGTCATTCCGTATTGCATGACCGACTGGGGCGGCTGCATCATCCAGGTGAAGAAGCGCCACCAGATCGACGAGGGCTGGCAGCGCAACTTCCTCGCTGCGGCGCTGGCGTGCTCGCAGGGCATGCGGCTCGCCATCGCGGTGTCGGAGGACGTCGATCCTTATTCCATGGACGACGTGATGTGGTGCCTGACCACGCGGGTCAATCCGCAGACCGACATCCTCAACCCGATCCCGGGCGGCCGCGGCCAGACCTTCATGCCGGCCGAGCGCATGACCGCCGGCGGCGCCCAGTGGACCGCCTCCAACACGCGCTTCGAGGGCGGCATGGGCATCGATGCCACTGTGCCGTTCGGCTACGAGAACGATTTCCTGCGCCCGGTCTATCCGGTCGACAGGGTGCGGCCGGAGGATTTCTTCAGCAAGGAGGACATCGCCAACGCCAAGTCGCGCATGCACGGCTGGGTGCATTCGCTGGCGCGGAGCGGGAGGTGACATCAGCAAAAAGCCCCGCCAAAATTTTGGGCGGGGCTCTCGATATTCAAGGTGATCGTCAGCTCGACGCGGAGGAAAACTTCCCGAACTTTGCTCCTAGCTCCCGACGACACGCAATGTAAACGTGATAGCGCTGCATCACCGAACTCGTAAGGGCCTCGGGTGAGAGTGCTCTCTCGATCTCCTCAGGCCCCCATTCTTTGCTGCCTCTCATCTGCTGGATGCCAATCACTGTCTCCACAAGTGCCTGCTCGAACCACTGGTGTACGACCTCCTCGACCGTGCTCTGGAGGCCAGCACCGAGCCCTGTATCTTTTTCCTTGCAGAGACGGGTGACCATGTCGGTGAATACGCGGAAGTCCGCGTTCACAAGCAGGGTGTTCTGGTTCTGAATGAACTGCGCCGCTTTGTCCTCCATTCCGTCATCTTCGTTTCGTCCGCCGTTCTTAATACTGACCCACTGGACGATCGGGAATGGGTCCACAGACGACTTGTTGCTGAGGGTACCTCCCTTCTTCTCGAAGAGGTGGTAGATGTTGCCGATTTCGCCGTCCCTATCTCCCTTTGTTGCCGCCCCCACCTCGCTCCCGGTGCCAGAGTTCCCTTCCGACTTGGCGCCCGAGAAAGGCGAACGGCCAACACGGGTTGCTGACGATTCATCCGACAAATAGACGCCGGCCGGCGCGGGTCGGTACCTGCTGACCTTATACAAGTCCATAACGTTCTTGAGCCTGTCCTTGATACTGCTGATGTGATCCTTCTCAGTGACTGCCGCCGCTTTGTCACGGACGAATTCCGCTATTTGCTTGGGCATCTTCTCGCGGAACTCATACGCCCAATCCTCCCAGGGCAGGGGATCGCCGTTGAGCAGCAGTGTCGTCCGAGCGGTATTGGTAGTCAGCGACTCGCCGCTTGCCGAAAGCGGCTCCACATAAAGCACGACGTACCTGTATCCGAAAAGGATTCCGAAGCGCTGCAGAATGGCCGTACCGGCCCTCGCAGTGGCACGGTCGTAAAGTTCGTTCTGATACAATGCGGCCACGTGCCCTGCCGACTCGACGAAACCACTGTTATTTGAGATGGCGGGCTCGTCCTTCAGTATCCACCAATGGACCTTTGCGCCCGATAACAACTGAACTCCGGAGGCCGTAGCGTGCTGATCGAGGTACGGCCTCTGGCCAGTGAGCCTGCGAAGGATGTTTCGGTCCCTATCGGACCTTGGACTATCCCAGCCCTCCCGTGCCCGAACGGTTATCCCATCGGGAAACTGGAAGTAGCGGGTGTTGAGATATTTAGATATCCACCTTGAGGGCGACGCCGCACCCGGTGGTGGGTCCATGGTATCGTCGGATGGCTTTGCCCCAAAGAGAATAACTTTCGTTCCGTTAGTTTCCATCTCAGCGGGCTTAATGGCGTCATCCAGCGGGAAGTGGTGTGAGTAGCTACCATCCTTGAGCGGCCATTGGTGAAGGCCATACTCACCCGTGGCCGGGTCCTTTTCCAACTGCACCATGTGCCCCTCGCCATTCCTCCACGACTGGTAAATCACTCCTGCGGGATTCTTGGTCGCGGCGGCAATTTTGGCCCCCACGCCATAGTTGCCGGTGAACGATTGCTTGGATCCGGAGGACGAAAGCTGGTTGATGAACCTGATCATGTCGTCGCCGGTCATGCCGTCGCCGGTATCTACGATGCAGAGCTTCTTCGGATCGCCGTGGAAATCATAGGAGGTCCAGTCGACATCCCAGATGATCTGGCCTGGCTGTCCAGTTCGCAGCACGGCTTCTATGGCGTTCTGCGTCAGCTCGCGGAGATATTGGAGGGGGGAACAATCCTGACCGAGTCGATCAAGCAGGAAGCCAACGTTGTCGACGGTCATTGGCAGGGGTTTCCCCCCGCCATGGGAATGGCTCATCTTCGTCTCCTTTTTTGGCAATGGCCTGCGGCGATCGCCTTGAATGGGACGCCCTCGCCCTCCCGCATCCAGTGGTAGCCTCACAGCAGGCACGACTTTCAACGGCTTGGGCAAAAGCAATTGGGCTGCTAACAGATGAGCCGGCCAAGATCAATGATCATTTTCTGTTATTCTCACCGCCATCGAATGAAAAGGCCCCGCCCGGGCGGTTTCGAGAAAATGCTGCTCAAGCGCGGCTCAGATCGCACCGATTGCACGCGCTGCAGCATTGGGATTTTTGATGTCGAGAAATCTGCGAACCCATTCGATATCCGAGACAGCCTCGGACGAGAATAGGATCATATGACTTTGCGCGGCTGCGGTCGTGGAAGCTCGCTGGTCGTGCCCCAGGAATCAATCCAGGCCTTGACCTCGGCGGCGGGAACGGCGCTCCCTGTTCGCTCGAACTCCTGCAATCGCCGGATGTCTTCCTCCACATCCGGCCCGTCGATGCTGAGTTTGTTCTGACCCACTGTTATCCGGACCACCAATGCTACTCCGCCGCTTCACGACCGAGTTCGCCGGCAGCCGACATGCGGTCATGGAGCGCGATCGGATCGAGGTCGAATCCGTTGGGCCAAGTAAGTGCGCCAAGTTCCACGAAGACGCGTGCGAAGAACACGGGGTCTTTGAGCGGGCGCACCATCTCTCCATCTCGCGCCGTGGTCGGTGAAAAATCATGCACGCCGGATGAGCCGTCGGAAAAAGCGACCCGCAACGTGTAGCCTCCCATTGGCTTCACAGAGACAACATCAATCATTGGGTCCTGCGATCCGGAAGCAGCGGCCATCCGCTTGCGCATGATGCCAGTTCTCCATCAACTCAGGATGCCTGAGGTTCACCCAATCTCTTACCAATTTCGCCTGTTTCTTCGGAAGCCGGCCACGGATAATTTCCCCGTCGCTGATCCGCACCAGCGCCTTTGCGCCGGAATAGATCGCATGCACATGCGGCGGATCGTGATCTTCAAAGAACATCTGAATGATAATTCCATTGAAGATCGCGATAGTCGGCATCGCGCTGTGCGGTCAATTATCCAAAAAGCTCCTCAGCTTCCTACTCCGCGACGGATGCTTCAGCTTGCGCAGCGCCTTGGCCTCGATCTGGCGGATGCGTTCGCGGGTCACCGAGAACTGCTGGCCGACTTCCTCCAGCGTGTGGTCGGTGTTCATGCCGATGCCGAAGCGCATGCGCAGGACGCGTTCCTCGCGCGGGGTGAGCGAGGCGAGCACGCGCGTCGTGGTCTCGCGCAGGTTCGACTGGATCGCGGCGTCGATCGGCAGCACGGCGTTCTTGTCCTCGATGAAATCGCCGAGGTGCGAATCCTCCTCGTCGCCGATCGGCGTTTCGAGCGAGATCGGCTCCTTGGCGATCTTCAACACCTTGCGCACCTTCTCGAGCGGCATGCCGAGCTTCTCGGCAAGCTCCTCCGGGGTCGGCTCACGGCCGATCTCGTGGAGCATCTGGCGCGAGGTGCGCACGATCTTGTTGATGGTCTCGATCATGTGCACCGGGATGCGGATGGTGCGCGCCTGATCGGCGATCGAACGGGTGATGGCCTGCCTGATCCACCAGGTCGCATAGGTCGAGAACTTGTAGCCGCGGCGGTACTCGAACTTGTCGACCGCCTTCATCAGGCCGATGTTGCCCTCCTGGATCAGATCGAGGAACTGCAGGCCGCGGTTGGTATATTTCTTGGCGATCGAGATGACGAGGCGCAGATTGGCCTCCACCATCTCCTTCTTGGCCTGGCGCGCCTCGCGCTCGCCCTTCTGCACCATATGGACGATCTTGCGGAATTCCTGGATCTCGAGGCCGGTCTCGCCCGCCAGCTCGTGGATGTGGGTGCGCAGGTCCTTGATGCGATCCTTGTCGCGGGCAACGAGGTTCTTCCAGCCCTTGGCGGAGAGCTTAGAGACGCGGTTGAGCCAGCGCGGATCGAGCTCCGAGCCGAGGTAGTTCTTGAGGAAGTCCTCGCGCACGACGCCGTGGCTTTCGGCGAGCCGCATCATGCGGCCCTCATAGCCGACCAGGCGCTTGTTGATGTCGTAGAGCTGCTCGACCAGCGAATCGATGCGCGCCTGATTGAGCCGTAGCGATTTCACCTCGGCGATGATCTCGTCCTTGAGCTTCTTGTACTTGCGCTCCTGGGCGGGCGACAGCGACTGGTTTCTGAGCCTGTTCTCGATGTCCTGGTCCTGCAGGCGGCGCAGCCGCTTGTAGCTGTCGGCGACATTGTCGAAGGTCTCAAGCACCTTGGGCTTGAGTTCAGCCTCGATGGCCGCAAGCGACATGGAGTTCTCGAGATCGTCTTCGTCGAGTTCGCCCTCCGGCGGATCGACCGGCTCCGGTTCGCCGGGCAAGACCTCGGGCTTGGGGCGAAACGGCGTCGCGGCAACGGGAGCGGTGGCGGGAGCGGCCGTCTGCGGCGGCTGCAACGCGGCGCCGTCGGCCGCCGCGCCATCGCCGGCCGCCATGGCCGGCACGCTCTTGGCGTCGGGGCCCGCATAGGTGGCTTCCAGATCGATGATGTCGCGCAGGAACACCTTGCCGTCGTTGAGTTCGTCGCGCCAGATGATGATGGCCTGGAAGGTGAGCGGGCTTTCGCACAGGCCGGCGATCATGGCCTCGCGGCCGGCCTCGATGCGCTTTGCGATGGCGATTTCGCCCTCGCGCGACAACAGCTCGACGGAGCCCATTTCGCGCAGATACATGCGCACGGGATCATCGGTCCGCTCGCCGGGCTCGGACTTCTTGGTCTCCGCCGGGGTCGAGCGGTTGCCCGCCTCGACGAGTTCGCCGTCGGTGTCGTCCTCCTCGGGCTCTTCCTTGGTCTCCTCCGGGGCGTCCTCGGCCTCGGCCTCCTCGTTCTCGATGACGTTGATGCCCATTTCGCTGAGCATGGCGAAGACGTCCTCGATCTGGTCCGAGGTGACTTCCTCGGACGGGAGGACAGCGTTGACCTGGTCGTGGGTGACGTAACCGCGCTTCTTCGCCGCCTTGATCATCTTGCGGACGGCGGCGTCGGAAAGGTCGAGCAGCGGCAACGGTGTATCAGGCGTTTCCGGGGCGTCCTTTTCGGGAGTTGCCTCTTCCTTCTTTTCCTTGACCGCTACCTTGACTTTGCTCGCCATACTACCTCTCCAGCCGGGACGTGGCCCCTGCGGTGGTTGAAACCGGCAATTGGTGGCGGAACAGGCGCCTGTCACCGTGGCCGAATCACACGCTTGAAGTGCCGTTTAGGACGACTTAAGCCCGCGATCAGCCGGAGTTCCCACCACCACGCATCTTTAAATCACGCACCTCGAAAAGGCCGGCGCTTCCGCGCTTTAAGCGGAACCATCCAGCCACACACCAACCCATCTTATGGCCCGCCTGCCGGCCGGCCTGAAAGAGCCCCAAAACCTTCAATCGATGCTTCGGTCCCCTCAAGGGACGAAAGTTGTGCCCGCACATCCTGGAGCCACGCGAAATTCTGCTCGCTCGGCTCCTCCCCTAAGGCCCGCTCGGCCTCTTTCAGCTCCTTATTTAACGTGCGGTTCCTGCGATGCAAGGTTAGAACGTGAGCCCAAAATTGGCGGACATCCTCCGGCGCAGCCCCCTCCCGGGCGGGCCAGTCAGCCAAGTGGGTCAATGCCCCCTCGATCCGCTGCAGGACGGCGCCGCAGTCGCGGGCGATGACGGCTTGCCGCAGGGTTGCGCTGTCCGGATGGTGGTCCGGGTGTCGCGATGCCGTTATGTCGAGCACCACACGCCGCAACATGGCGGCGTCGCTGTTCAGGAACTCCGTGTCGGCCAGTTGTTCCGCTTCGGTTTCGAGCAACCACGGGTGATTGAATGCCGCAAGCAGGATCAGCGCCTCCCGTGCCGGCAGCGCGCTGCGCGAGCCGCGGACGATGGAACTCCTCTGCAGCTGCGGGCTCAATGGAGCGAGCGGCGCTTCCTGACCGCGTCCGCTTGTGTATGATCGAGATGGTCCATTGCGTCCCCTTTGACCCGCGACGCCTGGCCCGAAGCGGCCCCGCGCAGGGCGATCAGGGGACCCCCGAGCCGTGAGGTTGCGCAGCCGCTGCCAGAGATCCTGCCGGTAGTAGCGCCGTACCGTTTCATCCAAGATCGTACTCGTCATCTCGTTGATGCGAGCTTCGAGACCGGCGCGGCGTTCCGGCGTGTCGAAACGACCGCCTTCCGTCTCCCGTGTCCACAATACGTCGGCAAGCGGGCGAGCCATTGCCAGCACGTCTGCGATTGCTCCTGCGCCTGCCGAGCGGATCAGATCGTCCGGATCGTGGCCCTGGGGCAGCGCGGCGAACCGCAGACTCTTGCCGGGCTTGATGTGCGGCAGAGCGAGGTCGATGGCCCGATAGGCTGCTCTGTGTCCTGCGGCGTCGCCGTCGAAGCACAGGATCGGTTCGTCGGCCATCTTCCACAGGAGCGCAAGCTGGTCCTCTGTGAGGGCGGTGCCGAGCGGAGCGACGGTTGCCTCATAGCCGGCCGTCACCATGGCGATCACGTCGACATAGCCTTCGACCGCAATCACCGCAGCCCCCTGGTTGGCGGCTTTGCGCGCTGCGGCGCCGTTGTAGAGCATTCGGCCTTTGTGAAAGAGCGGCGTTTCCGGCGAGTTGAGGTATTTGGCGGGAGCATCCTTATCGAGGGCGCGGCCGCCAAATGCCACGATCCGCCCGGCGAAATCGCTGATCGGGAACATCACGCGGTCGCGAAAACGATCGTATGGTATCTGGATATCGTCGCCAGATATGAGCAGCCCGGCCTCAATCATGTCTTCGACCGGCACGCCGAGGCCGCCGAGATGCTCTTTGAGAGCGAACCGCTCAGCCGCAGCGTAGCCGATGCGGAATTTGAGATGGGTTGCGGCATCAAGGCCGCGATCGGCCAAATAGCCCCGCGCCCTGGCGCCAGCCCGAGACGCCAAGGTCGCCTCGAAGAATTTGGCCGCAAGCGCAACCACGTCGTGGAGCGTCCGCCGACGGCCGTCCTCGGCTTCCGCCTCACGTGACATTTTCGGCATCGCGAGGCCGGCGAGCGAGGCCAGTCGTTCCACCGCCTCCGGGAAGGTTACGCCTTCCGATTCCATCGTGAAGGTGAAGATGTCGCCGTGCTTTCCGGATGAAAAGTCGTGATAGAACCCCTTCTGGTCATTGACGGTGAATGACGGGGTCCGCTCCTTGTTGAAGGGCGACAACCCTTTCCACTCGCGCCCCGCCTTCTTGAGCCGCACGCGCTTGCCGACGACTTCCGATACCGGAAGCCGGGCGCGCAACTCGTCGAGGAACTGCGGCGGAAAGCGCATGGCTATTTGGGCTCGGCTCTGCGGACGCGCGAATCGGCTCATGTATTATACGGCGGCGCTAGGTTCGGACTGAAATGGCGGGGCTGGTCCCGGTTATCCACAGGCTTTCCTCCTCCAAATTCGGAACCTTGAGACTCTTGAGTCAGCGCGTCGTTGTATATATGAATTGTATATAGCGCGGCGCAACCAATAGGCCTAGTATAGGCCGTCAATCGCGTAATACAAGGGGCCGAGAGACGCCCCACTAAGTTTTAAAGATGATGTGGCAAAGAAATCGATTTATGAGACTTCGCGATGTCCGGAGGCTAAACGAAGGGGCACGTTCGGCAACCCGCTGCGAATGGTTGAGAAAAAACGAACCGGCACGATCACCGTAGTGAAAAGAGGCAGATAATTTTCGATGTCGCAGCGGACGAAGTCGTGAGCCCGTGCGTACGATCCAAGGAGACCGTAGCCGATGGATATCGGCGCGGCGAGCGAGCAGAGATGAGAGGCAAGAATATCACGGTCGTTTCCAAGCATGATCCGCGAAAAGGTAGGACGGATTGGGCGCGCGTCGCATCTTTGACGGACGAAGAGATCGAAACGGCCGTCCACGACGATCCTGACGCCGCGCCGCTTGATATCGACTGGTCCCAGGCGGTCCTCGTCGTGCCTCCCCGGAAGAAGGCAATCTCGATCCGTATCGATCCGGACGTGCTCGACTATTTCAAAAATGAGGGTCCAGGCTATCAACGCCGCATCAATGCGGTCCTTCGTTCGTACGTTGACCAGAAGCAGAAACGCGGCAAGTCTGCTTGATGACCAAGCCTCACGTCGGCGCGCCCATCGACGCCATCCTGGCGCGGCTCCTCGCGCTGCATCCCAAGCGCATCGATCTTTCGCTCGACCGCATGTGGCATGTGCTCGACCGGCTCGGCCATCCGGAAAAGAGCCTGCCGCCCGTGGTCCACGTGGCCGGCACCAACGGCAAGGGATCGACCATCGCGTTCATGCGCGCGATGCTGGAGGCGGCCGGGGCTCGCGTGCATGTCTATACGTCGCCCAATCTGGTGCGCGTGAACGAGCGCTTCCGGATCGGCCGACACGGCGGCGGCGTGCTGGTGTCCGATGCGGACCTCGCCCGCGCGCTGGAAACCTGCGAGCGGGCCAACGGCGATGCGCCGATCACCGTCTTCGAAATCGAGACCGCGGCGGCGTTCATATTGTTCGCCAACCAGGCGGCTGACGTCGCGCTGCTCGAAGTCGGGCTCGGCGGCCGGCTCGACGCCACCAACGTGGTGCCGCAGCCGCTCGCCAGCGTCATTACGCCGATATCCATGGACCATGTGGACTTCCTCGGCGACACCTTGGAAAAGATCGCCGGCGAGAAGGCCTCAATCATGCGGCGCGGAACGCCCGCGGTGATCGGCCGGCAAACCGAGGGACCGCAGTCGGTGCTCATCCGGCACGCCGAGGAGGTCGGCGCGGCGCTTCACGTGGCGGGCCAGGACTGGATGGCGAGCGAGGAGCGCGGCCGTCTTGTCTATCAGGACCGGCAGGGCCTCTTGGACTTGCCGAGCCCGCGCTTGTTCGGACGCCATCAGATCGACAACGCCGGTCTTGCCGTTGCGGCATTGCGCGCCGGCGGCTTTCGGCTGCCGACGAGCGCCTACGAGGAAGGGCTGCAGAAGGTGGACTGGCCCGCGCGCATGCAGCGCCTCTCCACGGGGCCTCTCGTGGCCCGTGCCCCCGCCGGCAGCGAAATCTGGCTCGACGGCGGCCACAACCCGGACGGCGGACGGATCATCGCGGCGGCGCTGGGCGATCTCGAAGAGCGGGTGTCGCGCCCCGTGGTATTGGTCGTCGGCATGCTGGCGACCAAGGATTTGGAGGGATTCCTGCGCAACTTCATCGGCCTTGCGCGGCGTCTCATTGCGGTGCCGATCGCGTCCGACAAGAGTCTGTCGCCGGAAGCCATCGCGTCAGCCGCGCGGACCATCGGCATCGCGGCCGACGCCGCCGCCGGACTCACCGCGGCGTTCACCGCCATCACGGCGCTCGACCTAAGTCTGCCGCCACGCATTCTCATCACCGGTTCGCTCTATCTCGCCGGTGAAGTGCTGGCCGCGAATGGGAATGTGCCGAATTGAGGGGCTGTCGATCTGTCAGTCAGTAGGGTGGGCAAAGTCGCCTGCCGTAGCTGATGACGTGGTGCACTGGCCTTGCGCGACTTTGCCCACGCGGTCAAACGGCGAGGTTGGACAGCGTGGGCAAAGGCGCAGGAGACGACAGCACAAGTTGCCCGCGCGCAGCAACGCGCCTTTGCCCACCCTACGATTCAACCCATCCTACGGCCTCACACGACGGCTCCCGCGGCTGCGGTGATCCACTGCTCAAGCTTCGCCTTGGGGGCGGCGCCGACTTGGCGCGAGGCCATCTCGCCGTTCTTGAAAACCATCAGGGTCGGGATCGACATCACGTTGTACTTCGCGGCGGTCTTGGGATTCTCGTCGACATTGAGCTTGACGATCTTCACCTTGCCGGAGAGTGCGCCTTCCGCAAGTTCCTCGAGCGCCGGCGCAATCGTCCGGCATGGACCGCACCATTCGGCCCAGAAATCGACCACCACCGGCTCGGCGGATTTGAGCACCTTGGCCTCGAAATCAGCATCGGAAACCTTCCCAACACCCATGGGACACCTCGTCGTCCTGGTCATTTCGGGCGCGTCCGGCGCCCCCGGGCTTTGTATGGGCGAAGGTAGGGAGGCGACCCGATGGCGTCAAGGCGCGCTCACCCGGAGGTGATGCGGACAAGAGCTTGATCGAGCATGTCGGCTGGAAGCTCCATCAGATCAGGCAGCTCGGTCCACACCAGCGCGGCCCTGATCGGCCGGTCCGGATAGATTTTGCTTAAGACCGCGCGATAGAGTGTGAGCTGCCCCACATAGGCCCGGGGGGCTGCGTCGACATTTGTCGGCGGATCACGATTGGTTTTGTAGTCGGCGATCAACACGGCATGTGGCGTGATCACCAGCCGGTCGATCTGGCCTGACACCAGAATTTCGGAACCGCAGGTGCTCCGGAGGCGGCCCACGATCGGCACCTCCGCGCGACTCCCCGGCGCGAACAACTCCGCGAATCGCGGATCCGCGAAGATGGCGAGCGCCTGACCAACGAACAGATTACGCTCGTCCATGCTGAACGCGGCGCCGGCGCGCGCGAGGAAGCTCACCGCGGCAGCCTGGCGGCGGGCCGGCTCGATATCGGGTAACGATTGCAGCAGCCGATGGACGAGCGTCCCGCGCGCCAACGCCTGCGCTTGCGCCTGTTCCTGCGCGGCGTTTCGCTGTCGTGGCAAAACTAGCGGCGCGACGGCCTCATCGTAGGCGGACGACGGCGATACCAGGGTGGAACGAGCAGCCTCGGTCGGCACCGGCGTTGTTAGCCATGCTGGCAGGTCGACTATAGAATTTTGGCGAAGACTGTCGTCACCTCCCCCTGAAGGGGGGAGGTCGGCCCGCGTCAGCGGGCCGGGAGGGGGTGACAGCGCTTCCGCAGATACTGCGTGGCCGTCATTTGTTGCGTCGCTGTCACCCCACCCCGGACTGCCTTCGGCAGTCCGACCCTCCCCCTTCAGGGGAGGGTGGGGGCATGCGACTCCCGCGCGTTGAGCGGGCGTCGGCTCTGCAGCTTTTCGATAGTGCCACTTCGTCGTCTCGCCGTCGCGGATCTCCTCGAAACCTGGCTGGCCGTCGAGGCCGTTGCGGACGAGATCGTACCAGCAGTCGGCACTCGGCTTGTTCTTGCCGTGACAGCCGCAGACGATCAGGCGCTCGGCCGCACGAGTCATCGCCACGTACAAGAGCCGGCGATGCTCATGCTCGTTTTCGTCGAGCGCCGCCTGGCGCGCCATGGCGACGGCGCCCACATCCTGATCGCGGCGCCCCGCCCAGACGATGCATGTGGGCTCGATTTCAAGGAGCGTGGGCTGATGAGAGCCTTTGGGCGGCGTGGTGGTGTCGGCGAGGATCACCACCGGCGCTTCAAGACCCTTGGCGCCGTGCACCGTCATGACCCGCACCTCGTCGCGGGCGGTTTCCATGTCGCGCTTGACGACGGTGGTCGCACTTCTCAGCCAGGCGACGAAGCCCTGCAGCGACGGGGCTTCGTGCGTTTCATAGTCGAGCGCGAGTTCCAGGAACTCATCGAGCGCGTCAGCAGCTTCGAGGCCAAGCCGGGCGAAAATCTTGCCCCGTCCCTGTTCCGGCCCGAGCAACCAGGCGAAAAACGCGAACGGGCGCTCGTGGCGCGCCCGCACATCGCAACGGCGCAACAGCGCGTCGGCCGCGGCGAACTCCTCCCTGTCGGCGGCGCGCGCCGCGAGGGTAGCGCGCAGGCTTGCGCGCCGCTCCCACGCCAGTTCGAACAACAGATCGTCGTCAAAGCCGAACAGCGGGCTCTTGAGCGCGATCGCCAGCGCAAGGTCGTCTTGCGTGAGCAACAACGCGTCAGCGAGCGCCATGAGATCGATGATCGCGATATGCTCCGTCAGCACCAGGCGGTCGGCGCCGGCAACCGCAACGCCCGCGTTCTTCAAGGCGCGGATGATCGCGCCGAACAGCGCGCCCCGCTGGCGCACCAGAATCAAGACGTCCCCGTAACGCATCGCTCGACGCTCAGCCCCGACCGGCGTCCCGCCGTCGATGAAGCCCTGCACTGTCGCGGCGATCTTGGAAGCGAGCTTGACCTGGGGACTCGTCTCCGAAACAGCGTCGAACGGCGCGTCCCACGCCGTCATGTCCGGCAAGGGATCCGGTTCCATCAGGGGCCAGATTTCCACCAACCCGGGCGCAGCGCCGGGCAACGCCAAATGAGTGAGTTTGTGAACGAGTTTGCCGTCGCGGTCCGACGCGATGCTGCGGTATATGTGGGGGAACCTGAACACCTCATCGACCGCGCCGAGGACGTTCTCTCCCGAGCGGAACGAATGATCGAACCGCACAAAACGCCAGGAAACGTCGGAGGTGACGCCGGAGGCGAGGAAGTGCTTCTCGAAATGCCGCCGTGCAGCGTCGTATTCGCGCGGTGCAGCGCCTTGGAACGAGAAAATCGATTGCTTTTCGTCGCCCACGGCGAAAACCGTGCGTTGCCGAGATCCGCGTGCGCCGGCGCCGAATTCCGATACCAGCCGCTTGATGATGTCCCACTGCTTCTCGCTGGTGTCCTGCGCTTCGTCGATCAGTATGTGATCTAAACCGAGATCGAGCTTGTAGTGCACCCAGTTCGGGTCGCATTCGGCCAGCAGGCGGTGGGTCTTGTCGATCAGATCGTCATAGTCGAGAAGACCGCGGCGCTCCTTTTCGTCGGTGTAACGCCCGATCATCTCGACCGCGATCGTGACAAGCGCCGCGGTCCGATCGCGGCAGACGATGCCGTTGCGCCGGTGGAGGAGTTGGGCCACGCGGTCCTGTTCGGCGCTGAGCCGTTCTGCGAGTTCCGGATAGCGGTCCGCCAGTGCATCGGTAATGACGCTCTTTCGCGGCTCGTTCTTGCGGGTGAGGAACACACTGAAATAATGGCCGATCCGCGCTTCACCCGAGGCCGCCAATGCTGCTGTCAGCCGCCTCGCCTGTTCCTCGTCGTTCCCGGACCCTTCTGAGAAGGCCAGCACGACGTCCTCCCAATGCCACAACGGCAGATACGGCCCGTCGATGATGTCCTTTTCGACGCGCGTGAGATCATCGTCGGCGGCAATCCCTAGCGCTGCCGAGAGTTTATCGACGGCGGGTTCGAAGCCGCCCTCGACCCAGGCCATGAGCTTCGCGCGCTTGGCAGTGGCCTCGTTCAGCACGGCCACAAGCTTGGTGTCGGCCGCGGCGGCAACCGCGACTTTAAGGGCGCGGCCGAGGGGCTTGTCCGGCGCCGCGGCCGCTTCAAGCAGGACCGCCATCCTGGCGCGGTCCAGCATCTCGCTCTGTGTGCGCTCTTCCAATACGGCGAAATGCGCTGCCACGTCGCTCTCGAACGGGAACTGTTGCAGCACGCGGGCGCAGAATGCATGAATGGTCTGCACCTTGAGACCGCCGGGCATCTCGAGCGCCGCCGCAAACAGGCGGCGGGCGCGTTGGCGTTTGGCGGCGTCGATATCCGTAACGCCGATCTCCCGTATGGTCCGATCGAGCGCGTCATCGTCGAGCGCGATCCAACCTTTTAGTTGATCATAAACGCGCGCCGCCATGTTGGCGGCCGCCGCCTTGGTGAACGTGATGCAGAGGATCTTCGACGGATCGACGCCTGCCGGGGAGCCGTCCAGCATGAGCCTGATGACGCGCTGCGCCAGCACATGGGTCTTGCCCGACCCGGCATTGGCGGAAACGAACACGGCCGCCGACGGGTCGGACGCCTCGGCCTGCCGGCTGCGCACCGAATCCGGAATGATACGGATGGCGCTCATTCCTCTTCCCCCTCGGCGCCGCCCGAAAGCGACCACTCCTTGACGCGCGAAAGGTCGTCGTAGGTGCCGTAGCGATCCTTCCACATGGAGAGAACGAGCGCGCGGTAGGGCGTGCTTTCATCTTCGAAGCGGATGACCAGCGCCTTGAGCTGTTGGAGCGCCTTGTCCGCCGCCGCCTCCGGGCTCCGACCCTTGAAATTGACGACGCATTCTTCGCCTGCCGGGTTGCCGCCGCTAAGCCGGACATAGATGAGCTCGGCGATGGCGCCGCCGGGGGGGAGCCCGGGAAAGCCGCCGTTGCGCAGCATTGCGGCCTCCAACGTCAGTTGGGGCGCGACGCCGATCTGCACTTGCGGGCTGGTCGGCGGCGCGCCGGTCTTGAAATCCAGAACGGCGTAGCCGCCGGCGGTGAGGCGTTCTATACGGTCGGCGCGGCCGATGAGTCGGAAAACCCGATCCCCGGCCTCAATCGACAGCTCGCCGCGGATTTCCGCGTGAGCCGCCGCGATGTTGGCGCGGCGCCGGGTTTCGAAATCCTTAAACCAGCGCGCGATGCGTTCATAACGCGGCCACCAGAATGCGCACGCCTCAGGAAAATCCTTGAGCGGCGCGAAATGCCGTTCGCCGAAACGCAACAATTCGCCATAAGGATCATCCGGCAATGCGTCGGGATAGGTCTTGGCAAAGTCGCCGATCGCGCGGTGGATGATGCTGCCGCGCTCTGCCGCTCCCGGCCTGTCATCAACCGGGTCAAGGCGCGGCAGCTTGAGAATGTGCTTGGCGTAGATCGTGTATGGATCACGCAGCCAATGCTCGATGTCGGTCACTGACAGCGAGGTCGGCCGGGCGTCGCGCGGCGGGCGCGGCGATGGCCGGGCCACCGGCCGGGGCGGCGCAGCCGGCGCGTCGAGGCCGCGGCACAGCGCGCGGTAGCGCTCGCCGCGTGCTACTGCCTGTTCCCATAGTGCCGTGCCCGCGACCGCCGCGAGCCTCTGCACGAAGCGCGACGCCACCGTTGGGGCGCCGCCGCGCTTGGCCGGGTAGGTGACGAATACCTCGCGCGCGCCAAGCAATTGCGCGAAATCGTGGGCCGCAAGGCCGATGCGGCGCTCCGGCGGATCAAGGCCGAGCGCCTGGCGCATCGGCCGGCTCAGCCACGGATCGGCGCGTGGATCTCCCGGCCATACGCCTTCCACAAGGGAGCCGACAACGACGCGATCGGCGCTGGTCAGCCGCGCTTCCAGCGGCCCGTAAATGTGGATGCGACTGCCGGGAGCATCGGGACGGCGGACCACCCGGTCCGCGATGGCGGCTGCGAACAGCTCCGGGTAATCCTTAAGGGAGACCGCGAAAGGCTCGACCTTTTGGCCGATCTCGTCAAATGCCGCAGCCAGTGCCGCGCTATCCAGGCCCGCAAACGTGCGTCCGGACTCGTCGGTACCCGCCCGCCGGAGCGCTTCCCGATGGCGCACCGCAAGACCGGCGAAATCCTGACTGCCGGACGAAGCGGCGGCGGATTCAAGAGGTTCGAGCGCCGCAGCGACGCGTCGAAGCAGCCTCTCCGCTTCGTCAAGTTCCGCGGCATGAAGTGACGCCCGCGGCTCGCTGCGGTGAATGTCCGAGATCTCGCCACGCTTGAGCTTGGCAAGCTCGGCGCGAAAGCCCGCCAGGGCCGCAATGAGACCGGGCGAACCCGGGCGGGGACGCGGGCCGCGAAGAATGGCCCGCTCCAGCGCTGCGACGTCGCGCCCGTGACGAACCTCGTCGGCGCCGAACCGGGCGAACGGATGCTTGAGCAGCGCCAGCAGTTGCGTCGGCGCCAGCCCGCAAGCCGCCGCTTCCGCGACGAGCCGGCAGAATACGCCGGCCGCCGTATCGGCAAGCGGGTCGCCGCCTGTATCATCGGCCACGATGTTCCAGCGCCGCAGCATCACGGCGACCCGTCGCGCTAGCGCGCGGTCCGGCGTCACCAGCGCAGCCGTGCGCTCGGGTTCGGACTGGGTCTCGCGCAAAGCCACCGCCACAGCGAGCGCCTCTTCTTCCGCATTGGCGGCCACAATGACCGTCACGCCGGCAAGCGCCGGCGCAACCACCGCGCCGATCTCGTCGAGCCGGGTGCGCCATTTGTCGGTCGCGGACGCCGGACGCAGTGCTTCGCTCAGGAGCGTCTCGCGGCGGTGGGACGATGGCGGCGCGAGAATCTCCACGTCGCGGCGGTTAACGCCCATGCGGGCAAGAAGCCCATGCAAAGCGGACTGCGGATGTCCCGGGGCCGGCGGAAGCGAGACATGCCCCGGCGGCGCCGCGCCGCCGATGGCTTCCCACGATTCTTCATCAAGCTCGGTGTCGAGGCCGGGTAGCACCACGGCGCCATGGGTCAGGCCCGCAATGGTGGCGAGGAGTCTGGCCGTTGCCGGCATGGAGCCGGTCGAACCCGCCGCGATGACTGGTTTACCTGGGCGCGAGGCGAGGCGCGCGGCCTCGGCGGCGATCAAGCGATCGCGCCGCATCGCCGGCTCGATGGCGCCGCGTTCAGCGAGAATGCCGGGCCACACCTCGCGCGCTATCAACAGGAACCGCAGCGTCAGCTGCCAGTATTGATCGAGTTCGTCAGGCACCAGTCCGTCGAGGCGCTGCCATGGCACCTCCCGGGTCGTCATATCATCCATCAGCCGGGCGAGGTCGTCGGCGAGCGCCAGCGCGGCAG
>Ga0137359_10001713_pt1 | contig 17495 bp, 10 predicted proteins | sample Mad1_40_16metaG_FD_108281 | JGI IMG/M metagenome (GOLD analysis project Ga0137359, IMG submission 108281) | Vadose zone soil microbial communities from Angelo Coast Range Reserve, California, USA - Mad1_40_16 metaG | ecosystem: Environmental > Terrestrial > Soil > Vadose zone | place: USA... | reverse complement strand
TCTAAAGCACTGGAGTTAGTTGCTCAAGTGAATTGCTACGAACTGGAAAGCGGACCGAGCTGAGACAGACTCGGATTATGAAAAACGAATAGCAGTTTCTACCGCGTAGCGGTTTAGTTCAATAATCATAATCGTGCCTCCATCTGAGCGGCGGCATTTCAATCGGCCCCATCGATTTCATTTGCGATTCTGTGGCTCGCCCTCAAGGCGCAGTAGCTCCTCATCAACTTCGCGGGTTGTTCGGATTCCACGCGGAGCCAAATTCGAGTCTATACACCTGCAGCCTTAAGAGCTGCGTCATGCTCACGATGATCACGTTGTACCGCCGCTTCGCACGCGCGCACCGCACAAAGGCCGGGAAGCCACACCTCGGCAGCACAGTCGGCACTTCAGCAACCCGAAACAACTCGTCAGGATCATTGCCCAAGAGCGGAACGGAGGGGCCAGTATCGTCGAGCGCACACCGCTTAGCCCACTCCATTGCCTGATTCTTTGAACATTTGGCGCGGCCACGCGGAGCGTCGCACGAACTTCAATGTCGGATCCCCAAACCTTCGAACCGCCGCCACTCTTCGAGGAAAGAGGCAATCAGCCTTAAACGTTCGGTTGACGGGGCGAATGCGGAACACTGGTAGAACAGGACCTCATTCATAAGAGGACGGCTCCCGGCGCTCCGTGTCCAATCGGGAGTTCTGCGGAGTCAGTGTCCAAGTGACTGAATCATGCATCCGGTTTTATCAGCTACACCGAGAGGGTTCCTTGGCCCTCGCCAGCCTCCGTCCGGCTTTATGTCGCATCAAAGCAAGCAAGTCACTAGGCCACGCGTTGCTCTGACGAAGGTTCGACAAATCGACAGAACCTTCTCGCGTTACAGGATCAGACGCTCGCCGCCATCTCGCTGATAGTCTCCACCATCTCGCTGATAGTCTCCACCATGTTTGATGATAAGCGACCCATTGCCAGATACAACCCGCCATCATATTGTCGCGTACAACTCGAAGGATGCTCTCGATGTATCCACCGCCTACGGGCTTGCGACGCCAATGTTTGACCTGCACAGCTTAGCTCTTCTTGTTTCTCTTAACCAAGAACTCCAAACGATGTCCTTACCGCCGGCTCTACCTCCAGGTTGGAGGGTCGCATCAAACCCGAGATATGAGAACACCCTTGCCAGCAATCGCTCCAGTTAGCGCCCACTCGCTTCAAAGTATTTCGAATCATCTGCGATACCGTAAGCAAGCTGGTTGCTGAAGTCAGCGATCGCGCAAAGATGATCGCTGTTTTGGTTTTGTCCACCTTCAAAAACTCGGAGTTACGGCTGTTGTGTCCCCCGCCCAGACCCGGTTCCAGTCAGTCGAGTAGCAAACACACGGTAACCAAAGTGTTGTAACGTTCAGAGGCCGTGAACGGCATTGCGGGAAACCAGACAAACTGCGGTGCACGGCCTCGTAGGAACGTGTTGTTAGGCGAGGCTTACGCAGTCGGCGCTACCTCTGGCTTTGATACCTACAGCTCGCTATAAGTTCGGTCAGGAAGTCAACAAAGTATTTGTATCTGATGTTTGGCAATGAAGCTGATTGCTCTTTGCGTTGAGCGTGAAACTGCTCTCCGAATTCTTGACGCTCCTGTGCACGCGGCGATTCCATCGTTCTTTCCATAAGTTGCTTGAAACGTGGATCATCACGTATTGGATCGAAGTCCGTGTCCTCATCTAGTTGTTTCCAATCGCTACATCCGTTGACAATCGCCTGCTCAAGGTGTTCAAGGGCCAGTCTGATATCATTCACCCGGGCTGCCGCGCCCAAAGCATCTTTCGAGTGTGTTGCTGAGCGCAGGCTGTACGAGCGAGCAATATTGTACTGACTTCTATAGTTCTTAGGATTTAAGCTTAGACTTTTAGAGAATTCATCTATGGCGAGATCCAATTTACCGCTTTTGTAATACGCGAATCCGCGACAGTTAAGCCCTCCTTCAGATTTCGGCTTGAGTTCCATTACTCTGCTGCAATCGGTAAGTGCGCCAAGGATATCGTTAGCTTCTATATTAATAGCGCCTCGCTTTAGCAATGCATCCTCATTGTCAGGCTGAGACTTCAATACCTGGGTGAAATCATTGCGTGCGCGTTGAAAATCGCGCTTTTGTGCATAAGCCTGTCCTCTGGCGGTGTAAAAAACTAACGGCTCTGGATTCAGAGCGATTGCTCTTGTGAAATGCTCTATCGCACTTTCCAGATCGTGTTTTTTCGTATAAACCAGCCCCAGGAAGTAGTAGGCGTCCTCGTTTTCGGGGGCTAGCCGATTAGCCTCTTTTATATCAACTTCAGCCTTCTGAAGATCATCTGTTTGGAGGTATGCAAATCCTCGTTTGGTATAACTGCTGCGCTCCTGCGGATCAAGTTTGATGACCATGGTAAAATCGGCTATTGCCTTAGCCCACTCATTAGTGTCGAAGTAAATATCGGCGCGGTTCTGATAGAATTTTGCGAAGCTCGATCCATTCTCAATCGCTTTTGTAAAGTCTACTATTGCCGCATTGTTATCCTTCTTTATTTTGAAAAGATAGCCACGAAAGTTGTAAGCAGCGGCAAGGACAGCAACATTATCTTTTTGCTTGATCACCTGATTTAGATCGCTAAACGCTCCTTCATAATTTTCATTTTCGGCTCGCTGTACTGCGCGCACGTACATACCCATAGCCGACAATGGTTGTAAATCTGGGTTCAGGCGGAACGCCTCGCTGAAGTCCGCATAAGCTTTATCTTGGTCTGCGCGAGCCATATAAGCGATGGCTCGTTTCTGATAGGCTTCAGCGTTTTTATGATTTTTCTGTATTTCAAGGCTGTTTTCTTCAATTAGTTTATCAACCTGTTGATAAGTGCTTTGTTTATCCAAATCAATACCATTTATGCAGATACGGGCATAAAGCTCTGAAATCTCATCGCGTTTAAGAGCGAGCGCATATTCTGCCTTCGCCTGCTCGTACTGGCGTAATTCCCTGTAACATCGAGCAAGTATTAAAGAAGAAACGTCTTTCGCGCCAAGCTGACGGGCGCGATTTAATACACTCATAGCGCGCTGAGGTTGTCCGCGAAGAGCAAGCCACTCGCCCAACGTGTTCATGCTTTCTGCATCATTCGAATTGGATCTTAGAGCATTCATGGCGGTGATCAATTTTGATTCGAACTCACGATGTAGGGCCGGCATAGAAAAATCATATATTTTAACGGTTCCGTCCCAATTACTGCATATGAGTTGCCTGCCATTCGGCGAAAAAGTCACATTGCTTACATGGGCGAAGATAAACCCCGCAATATCATGCTTGATTTCTGCATCGTAGAAAGTACGCAGCAGGCGTCCTGTATGCGTTTTCCATAACCGCAATACCCCATCATACCCAGAGGAAGCGATTAGTTGTCCATCAGCTGAGAAAGCAAGCCCTGTGACACCCTGCTGGTCTTGATTAATTGTAAGGATGTTTTGACCGGTATTTAAGTCCCAGAGCTTAAATGTCTTGTCGGCACTACCCGATATGGCGATCTTTTCTACAGGAGAAAAAGCAATGCTCCGAATAGCGTCAGTATGCCCGATGAAAGAGTGAACCAGACGCTTGGCTTGTGCATCCCACAGCCTTAATATCTTATCCTCGCCACCCGAAGCTACATACTTGCCGTCTGGAGAGAATGCGACACAGTAAACATTACCTTTATGCCCGGTGAACGAATATGCCTCAACTCCATTCCTGATATCCCAAAGCTTGACTGTCTCATCAGCGCTTGCGGAAACGGCATCGTGACCATTTGGTGAATAGGCGACGCTATATACATATCCGTTATGGCCTTTTAAAGTCTTAATGCCTTCCCCGGTCGCTATGTCCCATAGCTTTAGTGTTTTGTCCTCACTGCCGGAAAGCGCGAATCGGCCATCGGGAGAGAATGCAACGCTAGATACGGAGGCGTCATGTCCAGCGAAGGAGCGTAGTTCCTTTAGCGTCGCTAGATCATAGAGCTTCATGGAATTATCCGGCTGGCCATTGAAATCTATCAAACTGAGCTGACTTCCGAAGAGGGCTAAGTTGCCATCAGGGGAAACCGAAATGCTGGTTAGCATTCGGGTGAAGTCCCTGTCGGAAGAACGAAGCTCCGGCTCCTTGCCGATATTCCATGACTTTACTGTGCCATCGCCTCCTGCCGACATAGCAAGATTCCCATCGGGTGATATAGCTACATCAAAAATGAACTCCTCGTGACCATAAAATGATCGAAGCTCGCGTCCCGTCTTTTCATCCCAGAGCCTTAATACATTGTCCTGTCCGCCTGATACGACGCGCGTACCATCAGGAGAGAACGCTACGCAATTAACGTTGTCATTATGTCCAAAAAATAATCGGATGGTGTTGCCAGTACCGACATCCCATTCCCTGATAATATTGTCAACACCGGCGGAAAGGATCTTCTTGCCATCAGGTGAAAAGATGGCCTGGTTTACAGGAGCCGAATGGTCTTTATAAACAAGTATTTGATTCCACGTTTGCGTGTTCCATAGTTTTATTTCCCCATCCCAACTTGCCGTAACCGCCAGTTTTCCATCGGGCGAAAACCTAATACTTTTAATTATCATTTGATGCCCTTTGAATGACTTGAGTAATTGGCCGTTTTTCAAGTCCCAGAGGGTTAAACTCCCATCTAAATCTCCAGCTAGAATGAAACAGTCATCAGGTGATACCGCTACATCGAAAATATTTGAGTGACTCTTTGGCTTTGGCTCGCCGCTCTTTGGGAGCGACTCATTAAGCTTCTCTATTAGCTTTGAGTGTGGCCCATTGAAGGTGCGAATTGGTTGCTTGCTTTCAACATCCCATAGTTTAAAAGTTTGATCCGTGCCTCCAGAAACAAATCGCTTGCCGTCGGATAAAAACACTAGATTCGTCACTGATCGAGCATGGGCAGCGATTCTGCGAACCTCTATCCCAAGGTTCGCATCCCAAATTATTATGTTGCCTTTATCATCGCCTGATATGGCCATCTGGCCATCAGGTGAGAACGCTATAGAACTTACAGCTCCTTCGTTTCCGATGAGAGTGTTAATCGCTGGCGGAGATCGGTGATATAAATCCCAAAGCCCCAGGTCGGACAGGAAAATTGGGTTGCCCAATTCATTGAGTTTCTTATTGGCTTCTTCAAATGAAGACTTGGCTTCGAACCAACGATGAGCAAGTCCCTGGGCATCGCCTCTTGATATTAAGCTTTCAACTAGCTGTTTTTTTGCCTCTATTTCGTTTTTCTTTGCGAACTTGCGCTGTTCTTCAGCCAGCCGTCTGGCCTCCCGCTCAAATGAAGCCGCTCGCTTGGCCAGTTGTGATGAATAGTTAGCCTCTTGGGTCTTCGCCTCAGCGATTTCGCGCTGCTTATCGGCAGACTCCTTGGCCTCACGCTCTCTTTCCGCCGCTACCTCTGCTTCCTTCTGTTTGCGGAAGGCGTAAACGGCTGTACCGCTTGCAGCGACAGTTAGGATCAAAAGAAGTACTATTATGAGCGCGGTTACTATCTTAAAGACTCGGTGTTGGCGGACATCCTGGCCCACCATCACATCAGTTGGTTTATTGTGTAGCCTGGCTCCAATTCTTCCTACTTCTTCTAGGAATTGAGGGTTCCGCAATGATAAATCTTCTGCTTTCCTAGCCCATTCAAGATGAGCGTAAAGAGGCTCTTCGTAGAATTTGTTTTTAAGGCCATCGTGCAAAGCAGTAGTTGTTGCCCAGTTGAAATCCTTGGAAGAATCATCCCATTCAATTCTTCCATCTGTAAGAGCAATTAGGAGATTCTGCGTTGAACCATTATGAAGATCCAGCCACTCACTAATTTCGCGTTGTACCCATATTGAGCTAGCCGCGTCAGGAGATGCCATTAGAATAAAGTACTCAGAATCAGCTAATGCCTGTTGAATTTCAGGCCAGAGTCTGTCCGTCAGTTGAAGGGTTGTTTTATCACGAAAGGTACGGATGGCACGTAGACGATAGAAAGGTTTGGCAAATCGATGCAATGCGGACTGCAAAGCGGGTGCCAATCTCTCATCAGCGGCATGACTATAAGAGATGAACGCCTTATATTTAAAGTCATTGTTGTTTATCGATTCTGGCATACCTACCTCATCTTATCTGGTTAGTGCTGTGCCGAGCGGCAAGTAACGAGCGAACAGCTTTTGTATCGTAAATCATACGGTCACGGGCTGCCTACAATTCGGTGAATGTCGACGCTCTCAATGGCGCATACTCTGATCGGACGCGACGATTAGGCGATCCCAAAATCTCCGAGAGCCGCTTCCACTCGTCAGTCAAGCAGACCCAACGAGCGACTGAGGGTTGTCTGTAAGCAAAGTCGTTCGGGTACAAGTGCCGAATTGGTCCTATACTGCGTTCATACCATGCTACGGGGCGTCCATCGCGTGTCCATACGAGTGGGTTCTGCGCGCTCGGTTCCCAAGATAGATGGGTCAGCCAACTCCTCCCGGGGAAGGAGTCGAGCGTGGCATCCACAAAGGGAAGAAGACCGCCAACCTCTTGGGTGAGCCACTCATGATCACTCGCACCGGGGTGTCTAATTATCGTTCTACCGTCTTCGAATGCGAGCGATGATCGAGCATTCAGAACAATAGGGTTTTTGTCCAAGCTCAACGCGCTGCCACTCCGAACGACGTGGTCGACTGACAAGCTGGCGTCGAATTTCTCCGAGAAGGTCTTGATCACTCCCCCCACCATCCGCACTGAAGGATCAAGGTCAGCCTCAATGATGGCGTCAAGCTTTTCGCGCAGAGATGTCGGGCCAGACAAGACGAGCGTGTCGAGCCCTGCATCCACGGGCCACGAACTCGCCGTCGAGCACGATTGAGGTGAACGCAGGAAGACAAATGGATCTGCGAATGGCACAAGTGCTTGAGCGAGCCGGGAAATCGGAACACCCGCGAATCGTCCCTGTCGCTCGCGGACCCGAAGAATCATGAAGAGCCGTTCCACCTCAGCATCGTCCTGACCATTTGAGACCATATCGCGGACATGTTTCCCGCGCATTCGTCGCGACCTGGGTTGAGGCGGGTCGTCCCGAATACTTGCGGCCAATTCGGAGCGAAGGTCACCGACATCTGAGTCGAGAGCCGCTTCGAGGTGATTGAGAATCGTCGTGGAGGCTCGACTAACGGAGGTGCGTAGTCCATGACTAGTTCGTGGCCTAATCACAAGCGGCCTCGCCACTGGAACGATAAGAGGCCTTTCCACAGTTGGCTGGGGCCAACTGATCTCGGGCACACCTAGCGCCCGATTAGCCGTGCGCAAGGCGACCCATGAAGAGAGCGCAACATCTAGCTGCGATGACTCACTCTCGCGAGAAAGCCAATCGCGTATCTCCACTGCATCCGCTCGAATTGCTAGCGCCTCCGCCATCAGGTGAAAGCGTCGGCTGACTTCTGCTTTTGCCGCGCTGGCCAATGCAACGGCATCTCTGTAGAGAGTGGGGTGAAGTAAGAACAGACGGTCAAGTCCGCGGAGTGCCGCCTGCAAGTATGTCTGTTCGTCGAATGCAAGCAGCTGGAACAGAAGCTCTACGAAGAGCGACGGCCAGCTAGGCACCTCTTCGATATTGTCGGCGATCGGAACTTGTTTCAGAGGCGGCAGGTTTCCTCCGCCGCTAATCCAGAGTTCGAGCATATCGAGCAAACGCCTCAGGCCACGTTGAACAGCATCGGCACCGTTTGCGATCGCGGCGAGACGGCAAAGGTCGTCCAAGTTCTCCGCCAGTGTGCGCGAGCGACTCTCGGGCGTCTCTTGATCACGCGCCGTGACTGCACGGCACACGGCACCCCAACGCTCAGCTGCCGCGAGTAGTGGGAAAATCGCTTCGTAAGCCGGGTCTGCGCCATCAAACCACCACACGCGCTCCCCTCTGCGCCCTAAGGCAGCCCACGCGAGAGCGACCGCATCCTGCGCTTCGGCTGGCCGTTCAACAGCGATGCGCTCTAGCAAAGCGCTTACTCCTCGCCAGTCCCTCGACTCGCACACCGCACGCATTGCTTCGTCGACTCGAACGCCGAACAAGGATCCAGCGTCATTACTTGAAGCGCTATCAGAATAGGTCGAGTCGGCTTCGCAGGCGAACTCTGCTGGCGCGGCGCGACGCATCAATGCCGACAGATCGGCGATTCCGATCCGTCGAGCCGCTTGCTCTAGAACCGTTCGGATCTCTCCAAGGCGATCGCGGTCGACTTTGACTTGCCAACACAGTTGGCCCGTCGAAAAGGCCCATATTGCAAGGAGATCGACTCGTTCGATTGTTACGCGCTCTGCCATACCAATCAGGCCGCTAACGATGGAGAAGTCTCCAGGTTCGAGCGCACTCGGAGAGACTCTAGTGAAACGCGCTATCGAAGAAGGGCCTTCAATACACGCCGCCGTAAAAACCTCACTCTCGATTTGAGAAGACAACCGGTTATCGCCGGTACGTGATGCTTCTCGCGAGACTGCAAAGAGACGCAAACCCTCGTACTCCCAACACGAAGGAGTTTCGGCCGCCAGTGCTAAGAACCAATCGAGAGGCTGCTGGAGGACATACTCCTTGTGCCCGGTGAAACCGATGTCCAGCCAAGGGAGGCGCGAACGCGCTGTTGCAGCTTTTTCTTTCTCACCGATCTCATCCAAGAGCGCTGCGATACGCTGGACGATTTCGTGCCGATCAGCGGGCGCTAGATCCCACGCCCCATCAGCTGTGCCAATCCAACGATCTGCATATGACACAAGGTCGTCTCGATCGCCTGTGTCTGCGAGCGCCCGCCACATCGTCTCCAGCAGCACATTCGGGCGATTACCTGCTCGAATTTGTTCAGTCAACACCCCGCGGACAGCCTCTGCAACTTCTCGATCATACGCGGAACCCTCCACGATACCTCGCACGATTGACGTTGTGACGCGCGCGAAGCCCGGTGGTGCAACGTACATTTTTGTATGCGCCAGTTCACTTAGGGCCGCAATGGCTTGAGACATCGATTGAGGATCAACATGAAGAGCTCTTGGCTTCCGGAGCCTGGTCGTTGAAATGAAAGACCCCAGCAAGGCGGCCGCATGGAGGACTTGCACTACGGTTCTGTCGTCGCGCTCATCACGTTGCCTGGCACTGTACACGGTCATGATCTCTTCACGTATGCCGCTCGCTTCACGCGTAGGTTCCTCGAAACCGAAAAGAAATGCGCTCCAAGCCATGGCTGTAAGCTGTTCTGACTCCATGCCTGCACCAAACGAGACGGAAGTTGCCCCCTGAATTGTAGCCGCTCGGTCTAAGAAGACCGGCGCCATCCACCTGTCCCGCAGTCGCGCATCGTCAAAGAGCGCTGCGACAGCAGCACCCTCCAGTCGGTACGCCCAGTGTTCGGTCGCAGGCGGGGTCATCCAACTCAAGAAGATCTTACAGCGCAGCCATGATCGCGTTTCAAAAAGTTGGTTCAGCAATCCGTAAGCGTCCCTAATGTAGTACTGTTCTATGCGGTTGAGTATTAGCGAGAATCGGCGGATGGAATCACAATCAGATGCTACCAGGAGAAGACCGCTCGCAAAACCTGCCTCAGCCTCACCGGCACCATCGCCGTCGCTCGATGGCGGGAGCTTTCCCAATTCAACACAGACCCTTCCGAATCGCCTCATCAGAGAATGCCGGTCCTCCTGTTCTACATGGTTGTTTTCATGCTGAGGACCCGCTGTGAGAGCTATATCAAGCGGCGACACGCCATAGAACCAGCGGTCAAATGTGCCCGTCGCTCGGTCGCGCTCCCCGAACTCATACAGATCACTGATGTCGCTTAGCGCACTTAAGACTACCGAAGAGTCCCACTCGGTTCTGGCTGGCACACGTCGCTCCGCCGACTTCGTTGCGACGATGCCGCTAGATACGTTTGGTACGAGGCCCTCTGCGCTCCTCCAAGCTAACGAGCTACGGAGCTGTTCGACTGTCCGAACCCCAGTTGCCACTGTGTGCGCTATGTCCCAATCCGGTTCGATTGAGGCTAGCGCTTCCGCGGCAATGAGACCCTGATCCGTGAGTAACTCCAGCGATTCACCGATCGCGTGCCCTTCAAGCACGTATTGTGGAGTGAACATCGCAGCCCGGTCACGATAGCGACGAGCGAGAACCAAGAGGTTAAGGGCGGCTTGATGGCGCGCTGCCACATCTTCTGCGCGTATCAAGTAATCGGCTAAACGGAAGGCGCAGTCCCGATAAAGGTTGTCCTCAGCTTGAATAATTCGATGAAGAAACACCCGGACGTCATTTTGAAACACGCGAAATCCACCGCTCTCTTCGACGACGAGTGGCCGCAGTTGTCTTAATAGGTCGGACCAATTGAGCGCCGCCTCCTCAGCTCCCTGAAAAACAGCGCTCACCATCGAGGCTGTTACCCGGATCGGCATCAAACATAAGCACGCCGCAAGTCGAACGCCTGTCGCATCTATCGGGAATGCGCGACAGACCGAGGACCAGATTTCGTTGTAATATGCTTCAACGCCTGATGCGAGACGACGCGTTTCGAGTTGTTCACTGAGCCTGGAAAGATCTGGCGCAACGGATACTGCTTCTTCGACCGCAAAAACAGTTGATAACACGTGGCCTTGGCAGTGTTGCCAAATGTCACGCGCTGCGTTTAATTGGTCCCCTTCAGGCGTTTCAGCCAAGCGTGCACGAACTAGAGCTAGGGTGTCGGAAAACTCGAGGCCTGGTAGGTCGATGCGCGTCACCCCAGAACAAGAGGCGCGAAGCCACGAAGGATAGTTCGGGTATCCGTCAGGCGGCTGTCCGCCGATTAAGAATACGACGTGAGGCGGGACCTGGTCCGGAGGCACAAGTGACTTTAGAAACGATTCCGTCGTAGCACCGGCGCGCGCGGCATGATCGATTCCATCGATAGCTATGACGAAAGGCCGTCCTTGACGTTCTCCTAGTGCGTTCGCGAGTCGAAGGACATGACCGCGAAGGCTATCCACTGTGAGTGAGGCTGCGTGCACCGGAATCTGCAATTCGGCCATGCGGCCGCGGGCCAATTCACGAATCTCCAAAAGCAGATCGGACCACAAGGCACGTGGGGTCGTTGTCCGCCCCGCGTCAGCCGGCAGCAACTGATTTTCTGGCGTGATGGGGCGATAAGCGTAATATCGAGCGTTGACCGCCGGGTCCGATCGGTTGGCGAGCGAGCTGATGAGCGCCGTCTTTCCGCTTCCGGGTTCGCCACTGATGAAGACAATGGGATCTTCGCGCAAAAATAGGAGCGATACTACTTCGTCGCTGAATTGGGTGCGCGTCCCAAAGAACGGCGACGGAGGTACAAGGTCATGTTCGCCGACAACCATATCATCCGTGAGACAAAGCTTCTCGTATGCTGCCTCTCGATTGATCGCTTCGCATGTCCCGCGTAGTGAGGTCGCCCAGATTCTAAGAGCGCTATCAAGGAAAGCTCTTAGCCGTCTCGCTACGGTGACATCCACCGCGAACATCACTGCCAGTTTAGAAATGAGTCTCTCGTCAATCTCATCGAGACCCTCCTGCGAAGTGCAAACTCGGAGTTGGCGCATGAACTGGAGCTTTTCGATGTCGCTGCCGAGCCCGTCGAGCTGCGGCAGCCATTCATTCATCCAAGCTTCACGCCATGTTGCAGGAATGTTCAGTTCGGCGATTGTTGTCGCGCCGACAATTTCCTTTTCAATATGAGCGACGAAGCCATCTAGCGGCGGTCGAACAATCGAACCCCCTCCACTGCTGGCTACTGCTTTCCTACGTCCGGCCTCCCGGTTCGTGAAAAGCCACGCCTCGCAGTCGCCCGCCGTACGCTCTTTCTCAATGTTCCAAGCTGTGGCCATACGCTGCAGTAGAGGAGGCTCGGCGCTGCCGGTCACTAGATCACCAAAGGTTAGGGTTTGGCTCGCTCGCGTGTGCTTTACCTGTATGAACCGGACATCGCCAGTTGTGAAGCGGACTACAACATCGTCGAGTCCTTTCTCGCCGGTCTTTTGGAGCGTCACAGACGCGATGCCGGACGCCGGGTCGAGCATGTCCACAATGTAGGTCAGACCGACCGACCACTCGTACCAGTAAGGATCGCCAAGTCCAGCTTCCTCGTTTCCAGGCATGTGTAGTACTCCTGCGTGATTATTCGGAGTGTAGTAAGGAGGACTAGAGGTCCTACCAGCGCAGAGCCGTTAGTCTATTCAGGACACATCACGAGGTCAACCTTTGTGCACAAAACCGCAAATTGCGGGTCAGATCACCGAGCTGCTTGTAGAAACTTCGACTAACCGACCTTCTTGCGTGCCGCCAGCCTGCATTAAGAGCCTCGGTTTTCTCACGTTTGGCAAATCACAAAGGGAAGGTCAGTCTAGTGTCTCTGTGAGAAGGATCTCTGTTACGTCGCGCCTCTTCGACGACGTGGGCGGCCTTCGGCGGGAAGACTAGCGTCGGTCAACGAAATTCCATTTCTCGCAACCCGCTCAAAACTTGAAGGTGTTTATCCTACAGGCATCGACGAAATAGAGATGGCAAATCGTTAGAAAGCCCGTCGCGCCCTTAAGCCGACACGCTACTTGCTGTCGTGGTATAGGCATCAAGGCGAAAAGATCTGCGTTCCGCACAACCCGCAAATTGCGGGCTGCTCGCTAGCGTTCGTTGGAGGCTTCCGCGAGAGACCACCGTTTGTGTGACTCGTTGTGTGACAATTGCGCTGGACGGCACAATGTGAGTGCTGCAGAACGGGTCGCCTCGACGGCTAATTGTCTGTGACCTAACAACGGTGCTGGGTGGAAAAAGGTAGAATCGGGCGGCACAGTCAGACTCTGACTCTGCTTATCGGGGTTCGAATCCCTGCCTCCCAGCCAAGCTTCAAACCTTCCATTAGTAGATTTTACAGGTTTGATCATTTTCCACTCGTTCGGCCATCAGATCCGCACTATTGCGTTTCGACGAGTGTCCGCGTTCTCGCTGCGGGCTCGCGTTTGTATGGTCGAGGAACAGTGTAGCGGCGCCAGTCTCTTTTCGAAATTTCGCCTCCGCCGCTAATGCCTTTCCCATATCTTTACCACTGTTCTCATCACCACCCTCGAAGCAACATGCGAAAGTATCGAAGATGATTAAGGGCTGGGAAGCGGGCAACGCCTTAATTACCCTCAGAAGCCTTCTCATCTCGGCCTCGACCAGGCAAGTTAACCGGCTCGTTCCAGAACCATAGGTCGCCCGGCTCAATGCCCAATGCTCGACTCGCTCCCAAAACGCGGCCCTCAAACCCGCCACTGCCTTCAGCAATGACACAGAAGACCAAGTCCGTTTGAGAAACGATTATTGCATCTCGAATTGCGCGCGCACTCTTGCCTGTCTCGGAAGGACCATAGAGCATATTCAAGTTTGCTCGCTGCCAGATCACCCCGGGTAGTCGCTCGGGTTTCGGGATTCTCGACAAGTCGCTACTTGGGGCATCGCAATATCGCTCACACCACGCGCTACACGAGGACCGCCGCATCCCGATTGAAGGCTTGTGGCGATGAGTCTCGTGTTGCCGAAAAGAGCGGCACGCGCTGGTTCTACAGCCTTTCAGAGGGTGCGCGATCCACCAGACGAAACCGGATTAGCCTTACCTTCGCGCCGCGATGCAGGGATACGGCCTGATATACACCCATAGGATAAGTTCGGTAAGGGTTGAGGATCGCCGAGCCCGACAGCAAGGTGACAGCATACCACGCACACACAATTCTGAACGGAACTTAATCTAGCCTTCTTCTTAAATTAATCTTCGAATGTTAGCTTCCTTCTGTAGACAGTGACCCAATGCGAATTCTAATCGTCGAGGACGAAGAAAAAGTCTCGCGCTCCATAGTTCGCGGTCTGACCGCGGAGGGCTTCGCCGTTGACGCAGCGTTGGATGGCCGGACCGGTTTGGAGCTGGCGACTACCTATAACTACGATCTGATCGTTCTGGACTTGATGCTGCCTGGATTGACCGGAACCGAGGTGCTGCGCCAAATACGAAACACCGATCATCGGGTGCCGATCCTGATGCTGACCGCGCGGGACGCCATAACGGATAAGGTTGAACATTTGGAAGCCGGCGCTGACGATTACCTCACCAAGCCGTTCGCCTTCGCCGAGCTTGTGGCGCGAATCAAAATGTGTACGTTCGACACCTTCGCGACAAGGTTGACGACGGTTATGAAACAAAGCTGATCCGCACGGTTCGCGGAGTCGGTTACAAAATCAGTGACAAGGCGGACGCATGAACACGCGCTCAATTCGCTTTCGATTGACCGTTTGGTACGCAGGTCTGGTTGCGGGCTTGCTGGTTCTGTTCGGCGCATCGGTGTACATCGGGCTTAGCCACTACCTCGAACTCACTCTGAAGGACTCGCTAACAAATGAGGCACAGCAAATCGGCGAGCGGTTGTTAGTCAACGTCGGTGTGAGTGGCGAGGAGTACGTTGCCGACGAGATCAAGGAGCATTTAGCGCCGGAGTTAAACGGCCTTTTCGTCCGAGTGACCCGAGCCGATGGAAGCACGCTGTACGAGTCCGGCTCACCCAAGGACGGAAGCTTCGATCCGCGAAAGGTAAGTGCAGCCCGCATCGATTCAACTCAAGCGTCCTCTCGAGTCGAGCACGTCTCAGGTGGTGCGGACCTGATGATTGCCATAGCCCCTTTTACTGCTCTCGATGGTAGTCGCTTCCTGATTGCGACGGGTGCGCCGTTGAAGCAAAGCGAGAGCGTACTACACGGGTTGCTTCTGACCTTTGCCGTAGGATTGCCGCTCGTCGTTGCAGTTGCTATCGCGGGCGGTTATGTGTTGATGAGACGTGCGCTGGCGCCGGTGGGCGAGATCACTCGCACAGCGGAGCAGATAACCTCGCGTAATCTGAGCGAGCGACTTCCCGAGGCAAAGACCGGCGACGAGCTGGAGGCTCTGTCGATTGCGCTCAATCGAATGATCGCCCGAATCGAGCAATCGTTCACGCACGTCAACAGATTCAGCGCGGATGCGTCGCACGAGTTGCGAACCCCTCTCACGGTCTTGCGCGGAGAACTCGAAGCGATTGCTCAGCGGACCGATCTCCCGATTGATGTTCGCGAGACGATCGGGAGCACTCTCGAAGAAACCGAGCGACTATCGAAGATCGTCGAGAGTCTGCTCGCAATCTCGCGTCTCGACGCAGGCGAAGCTCTGATGTCCCGCGAGAGATTCGACTTGGCTGAGCTTGTTACGAGTACTGCTGATCAGATGCGCCTTCTCGCTGAGGATAAACAAATCGTTTTGAAGTGTGACGCGCGAGGTCGCGTTGAAGTCGAAGGCGATCAAGGCCGTGTGAAACAGGTAGTGGTCAACCTTGTAGACAACGCGATCAAGTATACGGGTGAAGGCGGCAAAGTCGACGTAAGCGTAAGGGTTAACAATGGTAACGCCGTCCTTCAAGTGTCCGACAGCGGAGTGGGCATTCCCTCTGAAGCAATAGCCCATCTCTTTGAACGCTTCTATCGAGTGGATAAGGCTCGCTCGCGCAAGATGGGCGGCGCTGGACTTGGCCTTTCAATCGTTAAATCAATCTGCACGGCTCACCAGGGTCGCGTCAGAGTCGAGAGCGCCGAAGGCAAGGGCAGCCGTTTCACTGTGGAACTGCCACTGGCTACCGGCCACACCGAGAGCTCGCAATGAGGGGCAACATTAGAGGAGGCGAAATATGAACAGACTCAAAATGAGCTTCGGCCTATTGGTGCTCTTGCTTCTGATTTTCGTAGCCTGCAGCAAGAGTGGAGCGGACGGGGACGAAGACGGATCGCATCCCGCAGAGAACAAGGTTGTGCCGGAGACGCCTGCGCCAGTTCAAACGGCAGGCAAAGAGTTTCGCTACAACTTTGATAGTGATGCCGCAGGCAAGGTGCCAGAAAAGTTTCACGGGGCACTAACTGGCCAGGGAGCTAAAGCGCAATGGGTTGTAAAGTCTGATCCCACCGCGCCGTCTCAGCCCAACGTGCTCGCGCAGATTTCGGCCGACAAGACCGACTATCGCTTTCCACTGGCGATCGCCGATGACGGTTCGTTCCAAAACCTCGAGATGAGTGTCAAGTTCAAAGCAGTTTCAGGCGAGGTGGATCGAGCCGCTGGGATGATGTTCCGCTTAATTGATGCAAACAACTATTACATTGTTCGGGCCAATGCGCTCGAAGGTAACTATCGGCTCTACCATGTAGTCAAGGGCCGTCGAGTTCAGTTCGCGGGAGCCAACGTCAAGGTCGCCTCGGGCGAATGGCACGAATTGCGTGTCGAATGCGCGGGCAATCACATCATTTGTTACTACGACGGCGAGAAAAAGATCGACGCGACGGATGAGACTTTCAAAGAGGCAGGAAAAGTCGGTTTGTGGACGAAGGCCGATTCGGTGACTTACTTCGACGATCTGCGCGTCATCGCGAAGTGACCAGTCGCTTCAGTTGAAGTGGATGCTCTGTTGAGACGACTACACTTGGAAGGTATGGAGAGGACACGATGTTAAACAAAGCTCAAGCCAACCGGAAGTACGTAGCGGGTTTCATTGTTATTGTGATGGTAACGATTGGAGCGGCGGCAACGCTGCCCTGGCACACTGCGGCCGGCGGCGTGTTCGATGAGACGCGCCTGGTACAACAACTCAACACTAAGGCCATAGATCAAGTCATTGGCCGTTCCGGCGAATTGAAAGGCGACGTGTACAAGATCGGACTTCCTCGAACCGATCTCAAAGTCACAGTGGACGGCGAGGCAATGAAGCCGGGACTTGCGCTTGGTTCATGGATTGCATTTGAGCGAACGGGCGATCACGCAATGGTGATGGGTGACCTGGTGCTGCTTGAAAACGAGATAACCCCGGTGCTTTCCAAGCTGGAAAACAGCGGCATCGAGATCTCGGCGATACACAATCACGTACTTAATGAGCAGCCGCGCATCATGTACATGCATTACATGGGTCATGGCGACGAAGCTAAGCTCGCCCATGCGATGAAGGAAGCTTTGTCGCTGAGTGGCACTCCGATGGGCCCGCCGGCTGGTTCACCGGCACCTTCGACGTTCGACTGGACTAAGGTTCAGGAAGCGCTCGGTATCAAGGGCAACGAGCGTGGCGGCGTGCTTCAGGTGGGAGTTCCGCGAAAGGAAAAGATCACTACCGCCGACGGAACTGAAGTCCCAGCCTTCATGGGCACCGCCACCGCAATCAACTTTCAACCTACGTCAAAGGGCGTGGCGATCACCGGGGACTTCGTGATGATTGGCACCGAGGTGAATCCAGTCATTCGCGAGTTGCGAAAGGCAGGTATTCAAATCACTGCGCTTCATTCGCACATGCTGGATGAAAGCCCGAGACTCTTCTTCATGCATTTTTGGGCGAATGACCAGGCCGTCAAGTTAGCGCGCGGGTTAAGAGCTGCGCTTGAGAAGACTAACAGCTCGTTGTAGCTGTCGAGCAGG
>Ga0137359_10001712_pt1 | contig 17504 bp, 17 predicted proteins | sample Mad1_40_16metaG_FD_108281 | JGI IMG/M metagenome (GOLD analysis project Ga0137359, IMG submission 108281) | Vadose zone soil microbial communities from Angelo Coast Range Reserve, California, USA - Mad1_40_16 metaG | ecosystem: Environmental > Terrestrial > Soil > Vadose zone | place: USA... | reverse complement strand
GCGCAGCCTCCCGCGCGCCACCCGTTCCGAACCGTTGGCCGCCAGCGAATCGGCCAGCACCGCCAGGTCCTGTGCAAATTCCACGCTGTCCCGGTAGGGCGGCGCCTCGGCGACCGCGCGGCGGTCAGGAACGTGATGGTCGAGCAGGCTCGAGGTCGCGGCGAGCCGCGCGTAGATGCCGGTAAGCGCGCGCCGATAGGGTTCATCGCGGCGATGTTCCGAGGTGTCCGGCGATTGCGCCGCCAGTCGCTCGAGCTCGGTCGTGGTTTCGACGATGCGCACGGACTGGGACAACTCGCCGCCGAGCCGGTGGATCTCCTCGAAATAGAAATCCATCGCCGTCGAGGAATGACGGGTGAGCGCATGTTGCATCACTTCGTGAGTCACATGGGGATTGCCGTCGCGATCGCCGCCGATCCAGCTGCCCAGTTTCAGGAAACCGGACAGCGGCGCGCGCCCAAAACCTTCTTGCGCCAACAGGTCCTCGATTTCCGCGTACAGCCGCGGCAGTTGCCGCAGGAAGGTGTAACGGTAGTACGACAAGCCGTTCTCGATTTCGTCCTTCACCGTCAGCCGCAGCTCCCTCAGCACCCGGGTCTGCCACAACGTCAGCACCACGCGGCGCAGCGCCTCTTCGTTCTGCACCAGCTCGTCGGGCGTGAGCTGCATGCGGTCCCGGTCGGTGAGCAGCCGGGCGATCTCCAGCTGGCAGTCGAGAATGCTCTTGCGCTGTACTTCGGTGGGATGCGCGGTCAGCACCGGCGAGATCAGCGCGTCTCGGAAGAAGGCGGTGACCTTCTCCGGCGGCAACCCGGCAGTGCGCCCACGGGCCAGCGCCAAGGCAATGCTTCCCTCCTGCGGCGGCGAACCCGCAATCAGGTGCGCGCGACGGCGGCGATTGTGATGCTGGTCCTCGGCAATATTGGCAAGTTGCGAAAAGAAACTGAAGGCCCGCACTACCGCTATGGTGCGCACCGGGTCGAGCTTGTTGAGCATGGTCTCGAGTTCGCGCCTGGCGTCCGGGTCGCGGTCGCGGCGAAATCGGATGGCGTTCTGACGGGTACGTTCGATGAGATCGAAAACTCCTTCCCCCTCCTGTTCGCGCAGAGTGTCGCCGAGGATGCGCCCGAGCAGGCGAATGTCCTCCCGCAGCGGCGACTCCTTGTCCGGGACGGCTGGGTTCTGGCCGGGTGCATTCATCATCAGAGCACCGGCTGCCTGCGCCCGCCGCCGTAGTGCTTCAACTGGCCGAGCGTGACCTCGAGCGCCTTCTGGTAGTGGGTCGCAGCCTGTTCGAGCTTGCCCTCGCGTTCCAGCAGCCGCGCCAGCTGCAGGTGCGCCGAATGCGTGGGCTCGATCGACAGGCTGGCCTCGAGGTAACTGCGGGCCTTGCCCCACAAACCCTGGTGCGCGCACAGCCGGCCCAGCGTGAGCAGCAGCACCGCATCGCGCGGATGCGCCTGCAACCATTTCTCGGCACGTTCCAGTTGCTGCCGGACGTCTTCCCCCAGGCATTCGGAATACAGCGCCAGCAGTCCCTGGTCCCAGATCCGCTCGACGCCATCCTCGACGATGCGATGCGCCTCCGCACACGCACCTAGATCGACGAAGCACCGTGCCGCAGCTGCGGCGATGCGCGGTTCCTGGCGGTCCTGCGCCGACAGCTTGTCCCAGTACTCGCGCAGCGCCTTGCCGTTCAGCGCCTTGAGCTTCAGGTTCTCGATGATCGCGTGGCGGCGCAGCTGTGAGACCACCGGCCGTTCAAACACCTTTCGCTTTTCCAGTTGCGGGATCAGCGCCAGCACGCGGTCCCAGTTCTTTGCCATCTGTTGCGCGCGCAGTTCCAGCCGCAACGCGGCCGTGTGGCTCTCCGGCAGCCTCTTCAGCACGTCGAGCGCGTCGTGGTAGCGGCGTTCGTCCAGCAGCATCTCGGCCTGCGCGATCAAGCGCATGCCGTCTTCGACAGGTTCGTGGCCGGCGGCCTTGGCCAAATAGCCGTCACGCGTGGAAAAGGCGCGCATGCCGTGCGCGGCGCGCGCCGCCAAAATTGCAGACAGGGCGGGCGACTCGCCCGCCTTGAGCGCCGCAGCGGCTGCCTTCTCGGCCTTGCCGAAGCGGCCTTCGAAGAAATTGACCAGCGCCTCGTTGAAAGTGGCACGCGCCCTGTTTTCGTTGCGGCGCTTGAGGTAGGCCCGCACCCGACCCGGCATGGCGATCGAAGACATGATCGCGCGCATCCCCAGATAGGCGACGACGACCGCCAATACCGCGATGAGAATCGCCAGATTGAGCGAGAGCTCGGCCCGCCATGGCGGCAGCACCAGCAGTACGTAGCCGTTGTTGTAGCGCGACGCCAGCATGAGTCCGACGGCGACGGCAAAAAGTCCGACTACCCACAACAGACCCCGCATCAGCCTGCCCCCGGTATCGGATTGCAAGTCATGCTCAGCGTGCGGCGCGCTCGCGCACCATCCTGAGATTGCGCGCCGCGTCCAGGCTCGCGGAGATGTCCGGAAGCTTGATGCCGACCTCCGACTGCGCCAGCAGCTTCACGGTGGACAGCGCGGCAGCGCCCGGCTTGCTGCCGGTGTCGTAGTAGCGTTGCAACCAGTCCGAAGCCGCGCTGAGATCGGCCTTGAAGCTGGCCTCGTCGCGCGCCAGTAACGCCAGCCGTGCCCCGAGCAGACGCAGCTTCAGATTCTCGCGCAGGAAGAAAGCCTGCTCCGGCGATAGCAGCGGAGCCTCCGGCCTTTCGGCGTTCTGGATGCGCACCAGACGACGCAGGTCCTGCATGGTTTCGCGCCACAGATTGGCCCAGAAACCGCCGCTCGCCGGTGCAGTCGCATCGTTGGCCAGCCGCGGCCGCTCCTCCATGGCCAAGGGCAACGAATCCACTGCAGTCATTACGTTGTCCAGACGCAGCGCCATGCCGACGACGTCCACGTATGGCGCAGCCTTCAGCCGCTCGATATCCTGGCTGATCACGCGACGCAATGCGGTAAACTGCGGGCGATCCATGCGCGCCAGGCGCGTATCGGCAGCCTCCAGCGCGATCTGCGCGGCTTTGACGTTGCCTGCAAGCTGGAGTTGCTGGTTGGCGATCAGCAGCGTCTGCTCGACTTCGGCCAGCACCCATACGTCGCGGCTGCCCGACAAATCCCTGTAGAGCGACTCGAGCGCCAGACGCTGGTTCTGGACTTCCACCATGCGCGCCTCGATCTGCCCGAGCCGTGCCACCACATCGCGCAACTCGTCGCGCGACTGCGCGGCCAGCGACCGCGTATCGCGGCTCAGGGTGTCGATTTCGGCAAAACGCCTGGCCACATCCTGCCGCATTACGTCGAAGCGCTTGCGTGCGTCATACCACTGCCACGCGGCCAGCGCGCTCGCGGCCAACGCTAGCAGCAACGCCAGGACGGCAAGTCGCGAGCGTCGCTGCGGCTTTACGGGCCGCGTAGCGGCAACTGTTTGCTGTTCGGATGATGGTTCGGCCATATTTCCAAGAAGAATTAAGACGGTCAGGCCACTGGCTGAGCCCGGCGCAGTCTTGCAAACCAGGTCTCCAGTCCCGACGCCAGCATCTCGTCTCCCATGCCGGCAACGAAAACCTTGTGCACGCCGAAGGCAAATGCGGTAGCGGCCACGCGCGGATGAGATACGAACATTGGAGTCTGGCACAACCACGGCCGGCATGCTTCTCCGGCCATGTCGAAGAGGTTGATTACGATTTCCGAACTGGTGGCCAAGCAGCCCCGGAGTCTGTCCTGTTGCCACAGGGGTATCAGTTCTGCCATGTCGTGCCGGGGTCTTGCGCGCCGGTAACACTCCACGTACTCGACCGCGGCCCCACGCTGGCGCAGCGACTCGCCGAGCAACTCACGCCCGCCCTGCCCGCGAAAGATCACCACCCTCTTTCCGTCAAACACCAGCCTGGACAGCGCCTCGAGCAAAGCTTCGCTGTCGAAATCCGCTTTCGGCGTGATCATCTCGCGCACGCCGAATTTTTTCAATTCGGCGGCGGTTCCCGGTCCCAGCACGGCCACGCGCAGGCCGGCAGGCAGGCCGCCTGCTAGCGCGATGCGCTGCATCGCCAGCCGCGCCGCGTTCGGGCTGGTGAAAATCGCCAGGTCAAACTGGTGCAGCCGCTTCAGTACCGGCGCAGCCGCATCATCCGGTTGCGCCACGATCTCCATCGCCGGAAACAGCACCGGTTCGCCGCCGAGGCTTCGAATCAGTTCGGCCAACCGCCGCGATTGATGCTCGGGCCGGGTTACCAGGACACCGATGCCCGCCAACGGTTGCCTGCTTCCCGTCCCGCCCACGTCTGCTATCCGTCCAGCGCAGCGAGGATTTCGCGCGCACCTTTGGCAATGAGGCGCTCGGCAAGTGCCGTGCCGAAATCGGCAGGCGAACCTGCCGCCGAACCGGCGATCTCGTCGTACACCATGCGCACGCCATCGGGGCTGGCGACGAACCCGCGCAACCTGGCGCGGCCGTTGGTCAGCTCGGCATATCCACCCAGCGGCACCTGGCAGCTGCCCGAGAGCGCGCGGCTCACCGCCCGTTCGGCTTCCACGCACCAACGGGTGGGGGCATCGTCAAGCGGCGCGATCGCCGCAACGAGGTCCATGCGCTCGGCGCGGCACTCGATGCCGAGCGCGCCCTGGCCGACTGCGGGCAGGCTCTGCTCGGGCGTAAGCAGGCAGGCGATGCGGGCCGACAGACCCAGGCGCTTGAGTCCGGCGGCTGCGAGGATGATCGCTGCGTAGCGCCCATCATCGAGTTTGCGCAACCGCGTCTGCACGTTGCCACGCAACGGCTCGACCTTGAGAAGAGGAAACCGCGCGCGCAACTGGCTTTCGCGCCGCAGGCTGGAGGTGCCGACGCGGCTTCCCGGCGGCAGGCTCTCCAGGTCACGGTAGTCGTTGGAGACGAAGGCGTCGCGCGGGTCTTCACGCTTGGTGATGGCGGCAATCGTGAACCCGGGCGGCAGATTCATCGGCACGTCCTTCATCGAGTGCACCGCGACATCCGCCTCGCCGGATTCAAGCGCCGACTCGAGTTCCTTCACGAACAGGCCCTTCCCGCCGATCTTGGCGAGCGAGATGTCGAGCATACGGTCGCCCTGAGTGGTTACGCCCAACAGCTGTGTCTCTACTCCGGGGTAGAGTGCGCCCAGGCGCCCCTCTATGTGGCGCGCCTGCCACAGAGCGAGCGCGCTTTCACGAGTGGCGATGACGATTCGGGACGGAGGACTCTTGGCAGACGGCAAGGGTTTGGATCCAGGAGGGGCAAACTCGGGCCGCCATCGCGATATCGGTGGCAGCCCAAAAAAGCTCTACTTTTGCAAACGGCCTAGGCCGGTCGGCACGAACGCATCACTTCTCCAGCAGGCTGCGAAGCATCCACGCGGTTTTGTAGTTCCGGCATAACGCGCTGCGCGCATTAGCCTGCACTGAAAGAAGGCTTGGAAGCATTTTAGTCGGATTATTTCTCCAATAGACTTCTGAGCATCCAAGCCGTATTTTAGTTCCGACTAACCTGCTGTACAGGTAAGTCTCCACTGAAAAAGCGCTTATGCCAATGTTTTCGGGCCGACCGCAAATTACCAACGTGACTATTTTTCCAACAAGCTTCGTAGCATCCACGCGGTTTTTTCATGGACTTCCATGCGCTGTGTCAGAAGGTCCATGGTCGGCTGGTCGTTGCCACTCTCGGCGGCCGGGAAAACCCTGCGCGCCGTACGCGTGACTGCTTCATGCCCCTCCAGCAGGATTTTGATCATGTCCTGGGCCTTGGGCACGCCGGGTGTTTCCTTGATCGACGCGAGCTTGGAGAACTGGGCGTAGGTCCCGGGCGCCGGCGCGTCCAGCGAGCGGATGCGCTCGGCGATCAGATCGACGTTGTTCCACATCTCGTTGTACTGGGTTTCGAACATCAGATGCAGCGTCTGGAACATCGGACCGGTCACGTTCCAGTGAAAATTGTGGGTCTTCAGGTACAGCGTGTAAGTGTCGGCAAGCAGTTTCGACAAACCATCGACGATCTGTACCCGGTCCTTCTCCTTGATGCCAAGATCAGCACCCATTTTTGATTTCCTCGCCTCTGGGTTGAAGAGTACCTGCGCCCGTTTCGAATCATAGGACAATTCTTCGCGGTTTTCAGCGGGACTTGCGCGACGCTGCGCCGAAGTCTAAAGATCGCGTGTACCGCGAACGCGCACCGCATCGCGAGCCCGCATGAGTTCCCGGTAGTCGTCCGAGGTCAGATAGCGCAGTGCCGAACTGGTGATCTTCCCGGAAAACTGCTCCAGCATCGCGACGCTGCCGCCCCTGCGCCAGACACGCACCCGGTTGACGATCGCGCCGGCCATACCGCTGCGCAACTGTTCATCATGAACCTCGGGCGCACCCAACCGCGCCGTCAGACCGCCCTCGACTTCGGCAAACCGAGCCTCATCGAACAGGACCGTCGTTCGATTCAGAAGGTCACCACGGTACTCGAGCGTCATCCCCAGCGCCGGCAAACCCAGGTGCTCGAGGGACTTCCCCCCCGCCCGGCACAGTGTGTGCGTACCGGTCTCGTCACACGAGTAAGCCCTGCGGTCGAGATCGGAAAGCCGCGAGCCGAGCGCCTCGATTCCCTGCGCTCCAGCTGGCGCTGCGGCAACCAGCAATAGGAACATTGTGCAATGACGTGCATTCACAGGACGTTGCGCCCCAGTTCCTTGACGATATGCTGCTGGCGGCGGCTCACCGGCAATTTTTCATCCAGTCCGGTCAGCGTCACCACCCAATGCGCCTCGCCGCTGTCACCGCCCTCCTTCTCGAAACCGGAGATGTGCGCTTTCGCGACCAGGCAACTGCGGTGGATACGCACGAGCTGGCCGGAGAATTCCTGCTCGAGTTTCGACAGCGATTCTTCCACCAGGTATTCGTGCGCGGCGGTGCGGATGGTCACGTACTTCAACTCGGCGCGCAGGTAAAGTATTTCCGGAACCGGAATCAGCACCACCTTGCCGCGCTCCTGCACCGAAAGATGGGTACGCGCGTCCGGAGTGATCTGCTGCAATACGTCGAGGCGCAGCGGCGTTATTGCGCGCACCCTGGTGAGCGCGTCGTGCAGCCGCCGCAGCCGGATCGGCTTCAGCAGATAATCGACCGCGTGCAACTCGAACGCCTTCAGGGCGTAGTCGTTGTAAGCGGTGGTGAAAATTACCGACGGCGGCTCGGGCAGCTTCAGCATGTGCTGCGCCACTTCGAGACCGTCCATTTCCGGCATGCGAATGTCCAGCAGCACCACGTCGGCGGGGGTTTCCTCCAGCAGCGCCAGCAGTTCGCGGCCGCTCGCGGCCTCGCCAGCGAGCTCGATCGGAAAGCTGCCGGCGCAGTCTTCCAGCAGATCCCTGATGCGGCTTCGCGCCGGCGCCTCGTCGTCGGCAATCACGACCCGCAACGATTGTGGATGCTTGCTCACCTTCCATCCCTTACGTACGGAAGCGTGATGCGTACCTCATATTGGCCGTCACTGTCGCGGGTTTGCAGGCTGGCTTCGGCGTCGAAATGCAGCGACAGTCGCTCCCTGATGTTGGCAAGGGCCATCTTGTTGCCGGTGTGATGACTGCCCTCCTTGCGGAAGGGGTTGCGCAACAATATGTGCACCCGGTCGCGATCATTGAAGATGTGGATGCTGATGACCCCCGGCTCCATCGACGGCTCGATGCCGTGGTAGACCGCGTTCTCCAGCAGCGGTTGCAGCAACAGCGGCGGCACCAGCGTGTCCCCGGGCATTTTGTCCACCTGCCACTCCACCCGCAGGCGGTTGCCGAGCCGCAGCGCTTCCAGGCCGAGGTACTGTCGGCACAGTTCGACTTCGCGCTCGAGCGGCACCAGATCGCGATTGTCGGCCATCAGCACGCGGAACAGGTCGGCGAGGTCTTCGAGCGCCATCTCGGCGCGGCGCGGTTCGCTGCGCACCAGCGACAGGACCGCATTGATGCTGTTGAACAGAAAATGCGGGCGAATGCGCGCCTGCAGCGCCTGCAGTCTCGCTTCGGTCAGCGCTGGCGACAGCATCCGGCTGCGCAGATTGAAGTAGGTGAGCACGAGCAGCGTGGCCACGGCGGTAAAGAACCAGCTGCGCGCCAAACCGGGTGTATCCGGAATGAATACCGCCGAGGTCGCGACCACCACGACAGTCACGATGCCGAGCTCGACGGCCACGATCACGGCGACGGCCAGCGGGTAATCCAGCTCGTGCAGCCAGCGATCGGCGAGTCCGAGCAGCAGCAATGAGAGAATGACCATCGGCTGCACCAGCGCGGAAATGCCCAGCCACTGATCGAGCATGTCGTACCAGTTCGAGGATTTTAGTGCGGCTGCAACAACCGTCATCGCTATGACGATCACCAGCAGGCGCAACATGACGCCCAGATTGCGGAAATTTGGAAGAAGGTTGGGGTGACGGTTTTGATTTATACTTGCCATCGGCTGATTCGGGCCAAAAATCACGCCAGAACAGGCGCTTAACGCAGTCATTGTGAACAGGGCAGGAGCTTAATGCAACCCAAGGAAAAACCCGTGGACGACGCCGGCAAAACCTGGTCCGGACGGTTCAGCGAACCGGTCGCGGAACTGGTGAAGCGCTATACCGCATCGGTCGACTTCGACAAGCGGCTCGCGGAGTTCGATATCGCCGCGTCGCTGGCGCACGCGCGCATGCTGCATGCGGTCGGCGTGCTCACAGCCAAGGATCTTGCCGATATCGAACGCGGCATGAACGCGATCCTCGGGGAGATCCGCCAGGGAATGTTTACCTGGTCGGTTGATCTTGAGGATGTGCATCTGAATATCGAGAAGCGGCTCACCGACCTGGTCGGCAATGCCGGCAAGCGGCTGCATACCGGGCGTTCGCGCAACGACCAGGTCGCAACCGACATCCGCCTCTATCTGCGCCGGGCGGTGGATGAAATCCTTGCGCTGATTCACGCATTCCAGAAAAGCCTGCTCGATCTGGCCGAGCATCACGTCGATACGCTCATGCCCGGCTACACGCATCTGCAGGTGGCGCAGCCGGTGAGTTTCGCGCACCACCTGCTGGCCTACTACGAGATGATGAAGCGCGACGCCGCGCGCTTTGCGGACTGCCGCAGGCGGTTCAACGTGCTGCCTCTGGGCGCGGCGGCGCTCGCCGGCACCGACTACCCGATAGATCGCGAGGGCGTCGCCAGGGAATTGGGTTTCGACGGCGTGTGCGAGAACTCGCTCGATGCGGTGTCGGATCGCGATTTCGCCATCGAGTTCTGCGCCTGCGCGGCGCTGACGATGACGCATCTGTCGCGGTTGTCAGAAGAACTGATCCTGTGGATGAATCCGCGCTTCGGATTCATCGCGCTCGCCGACCGGTTCTGCACCGGCTCGTCGATCATGCCGCAGAAAAAAAACCCCGATGTGCCGGAACTGGTGCGCGGCAAGACCGGGCGTGTCAACGGCCACCTGGTGGCTCTGCTCACCCTGATGAAAGGCCAGCCGCTGGCCTACAACAAGGACAACCAGGAAGACAAGGAACCACTGTTCGACACGGTGGACACGCTGACCGCAACGCTCAGGATCTATGCCGACATGGTCGGCGGCATCTCCGTCAACAAGGAGGCGATGCGCGCAGCGCTGCTGGAGGGCTACGCCACGGCAACCGACCTGGCCGACTATCTGGTAGGCAAGGGCCTGCCGTTTCGCGAAGCCCATGAGGCGGTCGCGCGCGCGGTGCGCTTCGCCGCTGAAAAGGGTGTGGACCTCACGCAACTGAGCGTCGAGCAGTTGCGGCAATTCTCCAAGCTGATCGACACTGAGGCAATTGGCAAGCTCTCGCTCGAGGGCTCGGTCGCTTCGCGCGATCACGTCGGCGGCACAGCGCCGACCCAGGTACGCGCGGCGCTAGCCCGCGCCCGCGCCTGGCTGGCCGCGCGCTAGCGCATCCCGCGCAGGATGCCGTGGTGCCCGCGCCCGACGCGGCAACCTGGCGGGCGATCGCCGCCGATCTCTCCCGCGTCACAGGCTCGCCCTTCCCTGGCTCGCGCGCCGAGCCCACCGGGGGCGGTTCGATCAACCGGGCATTCCGGCTTGACGGCGGCGAACGACGCTTTTTCGTCAAGCTCAATTCCGCCTGGCGGCTGGAGATGTTCGAGGCTGAGTTGGCGGGGCTCATGGAACTCGCAGCCACAAAGGCGGTACGCGTGCCGGCGCCCATCTGCTGCGGGTCGGATGCTCTCCATTCCTGGATCGTGCTGGAACACCTCGAACTCGGCAATGGCACGGACGGCCTGGCCGCACTCGGAGCGCAGTTGGCCCTGATGCACCGGAGCACTGCCGCCAACTTCGGCTGGAGTCGGGACAACACCATCGGCTCCACGCCGCAGCATAACGAGTGGTGCAGCGACTGGATCGTGTTTCTGCGTGAGCGGCGGATTGGATTTCAATTGCTGCTTGCGCAGCGCAACGCTTACCGCGGCCGGCTGCAATCCTCGGGTGAGAAGTTGCTCGCCGAACTCGATGCATTCTTTGCCGGCTACAGGCCCGAAGCTTCGCTGCTGCACGGCGACCTGTGGGGCGGCAATGCCGCGGTTCTTGCGGGCGGCGAACCGGCGATCTTCGATCCCGCGGTGTACTTCGGCGACCGCGAAGCCGAGCTCGCCATGACCGAACTGTTCGGCGGCTTTCCTCAGGCGTTTTATCGCGGCTACGGCGACGCGTGGCCACTCGACCCGGGCTATCGGGTACGCAAGCAGCTCTACAACCTGTACCATTTGCTCAATCACCTGAATCTATTCGGCAGCTCTTATCTTGCCCCGGCACAGGCTGCCATCGACGGATTACTCGGCGAAATTCGCGGTTGATTCGGGGCCCGGCGCGAGCGGGCATACAGCCTTGCCCGAAAACGGTCAAGCTGCTAGATTCAAGCTGGATTCAGAATAGTCCAGCGCGGTTCATGGCCGGCTGGATTATTTTTTGCTGCATGAAAAAAACGAAGGAGGAGACATCATGGACGGGAATTTTTCGTGGCCCCTGAAAACGGCCGCCTCAGTGCTTGCGGGCGCGACGCTGGCCATTACTTGCGCAACCGCCCACGCACAGGACAAGCCGATCCGCATCGGGCTGGTCACCTTCCTCTCCGGCCCGGCAGCCGGACCCTTCGGCGTGCCCGCCAAGATGGCTGCCGATGCGATTGTCGATTCGCTGAACGCCGGCAAGGCGCCCGCGCCTTACAACATCAAGGGTTTCGGCGGAACCCCACTGGAACTGACGATCGTGGACGAAGCCGGTGGCGCCACCAAGCAGGTGACCGAGTTGCGCAACCTGATCGAGCGGCAGAACGTCGACTTCGTCATCGGCTATATCTCCAGCGGCGACTGTCTCGCGGTAGCGCCAGTTGCGGAAGAGTTGAAGACCCTCACCATCCTGTTCGACTGCGGCACGCCGCGCGTGTTCGAGGAGGCGAGCTACAAGTATGTATTCCGTACCCGCTCGCACGCCACCATGGACGCGGTGGCGGGGGCGATGTACCTGCTGGAAAACCGGCCCGCGGTGAAGAGCTACGCCGGCATCAACCAGAACTACGCCTGGGGCCAGGATTCGTGGGCGGACTTCACCGCGGTGATGGCAACACTCAAGCCGGAAGCCACGATCACGTCTTCGCAGATGCCCAAGTTCGGCGCCGGACAGTACGGTCCCGAAATCTCCGCCCTGCTGCAAACCAACTCCGATGTGATTCACTCCAGTCTCTGGGGCGGCGACCTCGAGGCTTTCATGCTGCAGGCTACGCCGCGCGGGCTGTTTAATCGCAGCCAGCTGGTGCTTGTGGCGGGCGAACCTTACCTGCACCGCCTGGCCGGCAACATGCCCGACGGCACCGTCGTCGGCGCACGCGGTCCCAACGGCGTGTACGCGCAGAAGAGCGCGCTCAACGACTGGCTGCGGCAGATCTACAAGGAGCGCGCCGAAATTTATCCGAACTATCCGGCCTACAGCGTCGCGATGGCGTTTCTGGGACTGAAGGCGGCCTACGAGAAAGCGCGTGGGGCCGGCGGCGGCGCGCCCGCCACCGACGCTGTGATCAAGGCATTCGAATTCCTCAATTTCGATTCGCCCGCCGGAAAGGTCATGATGAAGCTCGGCAAGGGCCACCAGGCGGTGACCGGAACCGCCTACGGCACCACCCGCACGGTCAACGGCCAGGTGACGGTCGGCGACATCAAGTACTACGCGCTGGAGCGCGTCCAGCCTCCCGAAGGCGTGAAAAGCCTGGACTGGATCAAGTCCGGGATGAAGCCCGGCAACTGGTAAGGCCGCGCATGCCGAAATGAACCAGCTGCTCGCAGTCCTCATCGACGGGCTGATCTACTCGTCGTGGCTGTTCATCATCGCCGTCGGACTCACGCTGATTTACGGCGTGATGAAAATCCTGAACATCGCCCACGGCAGCCTGTACGCGCTGGGCGCTTACAGCGCCGCTTCTCTCGCCGGCTACTGGATCAACCAGGGTCACGCGCCGATGGGAAGTTACGCGATGATGCTGGTCGCCGCGATCCTGGTCGGGCTGATCGCGGGGCCGGTGATCGAACGGGGTCTGCTGCGATTCATGTACGGCAAGGATGAAATCGTCCTGGTGCTGGTCACCTACGCGGTGTTCCTCATCCTGGAGGATTTCATCAAGCTCACCTGGGGCGTCGATCCCTACTTTCTGTACCAGCCGTACAGCCTGCTCGGCAGTTTCGACGTGGGCAACCTCACATATCCGGTCTATAACCTGGTGCTGTTCGGCATGGCCGTGCTGATCGGCGTCACTCTGGTCTGGGTGCTGACCAAGACTAGTCGCGGCAAGATGCTGGTCGCGGTCATTCACGACCGCGAGATGGCCGCGGCAATGGGCATCAACGTAAGCCTGGTTTACTTCGTCACCTTCACCGCCGGCGCCATGCTCGGCGCCGTCGGCGGCGCACTCACCGCGCCCATGATTTCAGTCCAACCCGGGATCGGCGCCGAGACCATCGTGCTCGCCTTCGCGGTCGTGGTGATCGGCGGCCTCGGCAGTCTGCCCGGCGCGGTGCTGGCCGCCGTCCTGGTCGGCCTGGTGCGTTCGGCCGCTGTTCACTACCGGCCTGAGCTTGACTTGTTCGCGATCTATTTCGTCATGGCGGTGGTACTCATCATGCGTCCCAAGGGCCTGTTCAGCGTGCAGGAAGCACGCAAAATATGACCCTGGCGCAGGAAGCACGCAAAATATGATGTCTCTGGCGGAGGAGGCACGAAAGATTTGAAGCGCGACTTCACCATCCGCACACTTGTCGGCGTACTGATTGCGCTGCTCCTGGCGGGGCCGCTCCTGCCGCGCTGGGCCATGTTCCTCATCACGGTATCGCTGTGCTACGGCACGGTCGTGCTCGGCATGATGCTGCTGATGCGCACCGGTGTGGTGTCTTTCGGCCACGGCTTGTACTACTGTCTGGGCGCTTACGCCGCCGGTACGCTCGACGTCCTGTTCGGTGTCTCGGATATCGCGGTCATGTTGCTGGCGGCGGTTGCGGTCACTGGAGTAGTATCGGCGCTGCTCGGGTTGCTGCTGCGCAAGTACCGCGACATCTTCTTTGCCATGCTCTCGCTTGCCTTTTCGATGATTCTCTACGGGCTGCTGGTGAAGACTTCCGCGCTGGGCAGTTCGGACGGTTTCAACGTCGCGGCGAAGACGCTGTTCGGAATACGGATCGCGGGCACCGAGTTCGAGCGCTACGTGATCTTTGCCGTGACCGTGCTCATCGCCTTCGTCGCCGCCGTTTGCATGCACAAGTACCTGGCATCGCACATGGGCCGGCTGGCCGGGGCGATCCGCGACAACGAGTTGCGCGTCGAGTACATGGGCGCGTCGGTGCGCAACACAATCCATGTCAACTACGTGATGTCGGCGGTGCTGGCGGGACTGGGTGGCGCGCTCGCCGCGGTGAGCGTCGGCCACATCGATCCCGAGATGTCTTACTGGACCACTTCCGGGGAGTTCGTCTTCGTGGCCATTCTGGCCGGCACCGGCAACGTGCTGGCGCCCTTCCTCGGCGCGTTCATTTTCGAAACCATCCGCAGCTTCGCCTACGAATACTCCCCCAACACCTGGCAGATGGCGCTCGGCACCACCATGCTGCTGGTGATCATGTTCCTGCCGGGCGGGTTGTGGTCGCTGTTCACCAGAATGCGAAGGGCGGCCTGACATGGCGGTCGTTCTGGAAGCCAGGGGGCTGAACAAGAATTTCGGCGCGGTCACCGCAGCCGCGGACATCAACGTCGCCGTCGAACGGGACAGCGTGGTGGGATTGATCGGCAGCAACGGCGCGGGCAAGACCACGTTCATCAACATGGTCACCGGTTACCTGAAGCCCAGTTCCGGCAGCATCGCCTTCGGAAGCCGCGACATCACGCCGCTGGCGCCGCGCCAGATCACGCGGCTCGGCATCTGCCGTTCGTTTCAGATCCCGCAGTTGTTCAGCACACTGTCGGTGTATGAGAACCTGCTGGTCGGCGTCGGCATCGTCGCCTCCGGCGGCGCGAAGTGGGCGGATGCGAGTCGCCATGCCGGCACCCCCAGCGAGACAGTGGACTCGATACTGGAGCGCTTCAATCTCACCGGCTATCGCGACAAGCCGGCCGGCGTGTTGCCCGAGGGTGTGCGCAAGCTGCTCGACATCGCCATGGCCATGGCGGTGAAGCCGAAGATCCTGCTGCTCGACGAACCCACCTCGGGCGTGTCGGCGGACGAGAAGTTCGGGTTGATGGACATGGTCATGGAAGCGGTACGCGCGCAACAGGTCACGGTGCTGTTCGTCGAGCACGACATGGATATCGTCAACCGCTATACCCATCGCGTGCTGGCGTTCTATGAGGGCCGGATCATCGCCGACGGCGAACCCGGCGTCGTTCTCGACGATGCCGAAGTGCGCAAGTACGTGACCGGCGAGGCGCGCGCCGCCGGCGGAGGCAAGCATGCTGCGCATTGAAGCGCTCGATGTCTCCATCCAGTCGGTCGGCGTCCTGCGCGGGGTGAGCATGGAGGTGCCGACCGGAAAGTTCGCCGGCCTGATCGGCCGCAATGGCGCCGGCAAGACCACGCTGATGCGCTCGGTGATGGGCATTCTCCCGGCGCGCCAGGGCACCATCCGTTTCGACGAAGTGCCGCTCGACAGGATGCCGGCCCACCGGCGTGCACGCGGCGGCATCGGTTACATGCCCGAGGACCGCCGCCTCGTTCCGCAACTGACCGTCGAGGAAAACGTACTCATTCCGGCGTGGGCAGCGGGCGTTGCGGAACCGCAGTCGCGACTGTCGCAGGTATACAGGATGATCCCCGAAGTCGAAGCCTTCGCCGGCCGCAAGGCGTTGCAGCTTTCCGGCGGCCAGCAGAAACTGGTGGCGCTGGCGCGCGCACTGATGTGCGGCACCAGGCTGCTGCTGCTCGACGAGCCGTTCGAGGGCGTGGCGCCGGTGCTGGCGCACCGGCTCGCGGAAGTGATTGCCGGGCTGAAAAGCCAGGGGCTCTCGGTCATCCTCACCGAGTCCGACCTCTCGCACTCGCAGGAAATCCTCGACGTGGTTTACAGCATCGACCGCGGAGAGGTTTCGATCGCTACATCGCCGGCTTAGAGTCCGCGAATCCGGGCTGCGAGCTCGTCATTGACCTCGTCTGGGTCGAAGTATTCTGGATCGAACTCTCCTCCGATCCATTCGAGCATCGCTTCGTGTTCAGGGTGAAGTGGATCTCCAATTGCCCCCAGGAACTCTTCGTAGCCGCCGACCCCACCGCAGTCCTCGGGAGGACAAGCACGGGCACCGGCAATGCAGTTTGGAGACGAGAGATCAGGTGCGGATGGAATAATCTTCTCAAGCACCACCTTGTGTTCCCATCCATCACCGAAGTCGTACTCGTAGACCATGAAGTCCTTCTCCTCGAGCAGGACTTCGTTCAACCGAACTCGCGCTTCATTTCGCGTTGTGTTCGGATACTCGGAGTGCGGGGTTCCATAAGTCTGGCCGGCAACTTCAAACTGGTGAAGGTGCGAGTCTGTCCACCTAAACGCGACTTGTAGGATTTGATGCAGTTTTTTGAGATTGATGTGGCTCGGTACACGCAATCGACGCCAGACTGGCGGCTGGACCCCCGCGAGGGTGACCTTCAGCTGATAGATCGGGTGAGCAACGGTCTTGGCCATACCACGCGTGTGTGGGTTCAAGGTCCCACATCACCCACGCGCGCTGCACCTGCGAGGGTCAGTGTGGATGCGTTGGTCATGCGGCGACGTTGATACCGAGTCACGAACACACGCCTTTTTCGACTGGCCGAATCTGTTCGGTGGTAAGCGAACCGAGGCGGTTCATCAGCCGCACCGTGGGTACGGTAACAATGCCCTGTGCCCTCGTCGCGAAGCGGCGTCCTCACCCCTTAGCCTCACGACGATCAAGCTCTTGGAAAACTTGATCAGCCGCGCGCACGAGTTCGTCATCCGACGGGAAGGAATACGGCAGATCGCCCGCGCGACGAAGGAGTTGCGCCAAGACGTCACGTTGGTCGGTCTCGGACCACGCCTCAAAGGACTTTAAAAGATGTCGCGCCGCGTTTCCCATAGTGAAACTATTCTACGCCTGGTCCCTTTGCCGCATAACGACTGAGTTGCGCGGCGGGCGGCCAGAGCACGAAGTACGACGACGGCACTTTCGTCCGCTCGAACGCGTTGTCAGACGGCACCTTTTCGTGCCTCCCGAAAATGATGGGATAACGGTTTTATCTTGTCACGAAGCTCGGCCGACAGCGCGTCGTCCGAAATTGCGCCGAGGGCGATACCGCGGGCAACTATTTCGGGATCCTTGAGGGTTTGGTACATCGACCAGATATCCCGTGCCTCGTGCTGGTGAAATTGGTGAATTGCATCTGAGAGTTCAGAGCTGAGCATCCTTCCGCGACGCCATTCGGCAAACGACTTGTCGAGCAGCTCCAGCTGGCCTCGAAGCTCCCATTCGTAGACCTCGGCCGCCAGCCGCCGCAACTCCGCGCGTTCACGCTTTGAGTATTCGGCCACGGTGGTTCTCTGTGCCGTCTAACGAGGCTGTAGAAGAAGCCCTAAAGCAGCCATGCTTAATGGTCCGACGAAAGAACCTCGATTTTGTTGGCGCCTGAAATTGTTGCCGCTTCCGCGCTCGACGATACGTTCTGCGAGGAGATTGTTGTGTGGTCGTATCATAAACCTGTAACAGCCTTCAGTACTACGCGATTCTCTTCTCCAGACCCAGTTCTCATACGCGATAGAGCGGAAGAACCCACAAGCGTGGCTTCGCGTTCCAGTACCCACCCGCATCACCGCCGCCGATCCCGCCTCCGCCAACCGACGCCCCGAACTCTCCGTGGAAACCGGCACCTTCCAGTGAGCCTCGTCGATGATGAGTTCCACGGTTATCATTCACATAAGCTGGCCGGGT
>Ga0137359_10001710_pt1 | contig 17512 bp, 16 predicted proteins | sample Mad1_40_16metaG_FD_108281 | JGI IMG/M metagenome (GOLD analysis project Ga0137359, IMG submission 108281) | Vadose zone soil microbial communities from Angelo Coast Range Reserve, California, USA - Mad1_40_16 metaG | ecosystem: Environmental > Terrestrial > Soil > Vadose zone | place: USA... | reverse complement strand
GGCGCCTTCGAAGTCGCCAGCGACGAACCCAGGATGCCCTGTGCGATCACCTGAATGGCCACATAAAGAATCGTCGTTGATAAAATTGCTATGGTCAGCGCGCGGGGAATGGTGCGATTGGGCTGCACCACCTCACCGCTCGCGCAGAGAGACGTCTCCATACCAACAAGTGCAAACACGGCGAGAATCAGTGCGCGACCGAACCCCTGGGCATCCGGCTGCACCGTCAGTACGAAGGTCGAGCTGTGAATTGCACTCGCGCCGGCGAGGATAAAGATTGCCAACGGAGCTAATTTGAGCGCAGTGGTGGCGCTGATGAGCCCCGCGCCGCGTGCAACTCCGCCGATGTTGACTAGCGCGATACCGCCGATGACGCCAACGATGACCGCACCACGTACTGGTCCTATGAGGGACTGCGGGAACAAAGTCGCTGCTACGTCGGCCAGAGCGGCGGCCACGGCACCGCAGGCGAGCACGCAACAGACCCAGAGCAGGGTTCCGGAGACATAACCTGCTAGAGGGCCAAAGGCGGCTTCGATAACACCGTACACCCCACCGCTGGTGGGGACCCGGCTGCCTCCCTCGGCAAAACAAATAGCCACCGCTCCGACCGCGAACCCACAGGCCAGAAACGCAAGAGGCGCATATGGGCCGACGCACGCTGCGAGGGCTGCGGGCACTGCAAAGATGCCGGCGCCGACGATCATGCTCACAATGCTGGCTGCGAAGGCCCAAGGCCCTACTGCGCGGACCAATCCAATATCACGTTGGTTTTCTCGCACAGGGGCCACGATAACATGCATCTGCCGATCGTCCTAACAGGCCCGTGAATCAATTTAAACCTGCTGGCCGCGCGCGGAAGGCCGCGGAGGTACTCTGGATTGTTCGCGGATATTGAAACGGCAGAAAGAGAACTCTTGAGGGTAAGTCCCGATCTTGAGACGGAATCTTGACGAGGACCCGCGTAACGCGATGCGGCCATCAAGCGCAGTTTACCCGTTGCCGCCATTCACAAATGACTGCCGTCGTGAACTGAAGCCAGCTCTTTGTGGTCTCTAGCGAAGCAGACCTATATCCAACATAAGCGGACGACGGTCCGGCGTCGGTTGCCATCGATCTTCGCGTTACCCGGTAAACCCTGGAATGTCCGCCAAGAGCCTCGCGCACTGTGAACCGGCTCGCGTCCGCCCGTGGTGAGTCCTAAGATCAGGTTTCCACACTTTTCGGTGCGTATTTCTGTTCGCTCCGAGCGCTCCAGCGGTACAGGTTTTCATCCCCACAATGAGGGCATTTGATCGCAGTCAATTGATCATCGAAATCCGTCATCGCTTTGCCGCCCGGTGCTGTAGCCGCAATCGCGATGACTCGCCCGCAAGATCGGTTCTTGCACAGCCATCCTACGTAGACCTCGCCCGGCACCATCTGCTGCGGCGCCCTGACATCGACGTGGCGCAACGGCGCTGAAGCGACCGGTTTGTGTGACGGCGTACCCCGGCTTTTTGTTGGACGTTTGATCGCCATTGGCGCCTCTCCGCTGATGACCTTTGGAGAGCCTACCGCGGCCGCGATGCCTCTGCCAGCCCCAACTCAACGGACGAGATCAGAACATCATTTCCCGGTGGCAGATTTCGATGTTGCGATTTGACAGTGCCGGCTTAGCAGGCGTCTCCGAACGGGTCATCTCGACCCTCAGCCGTCTGTCGTGAATGCCCGCTTCGAGGCCACCAAAATCGCTAATTTTCCCAAAAACGAGCATTGGCGCTGACGCACGATCGAAAGTATGACCAGCGACTTGCGGGTACGTCAATAGCAATAATTGGCCCGAATCGATATGAAGTCGGAGCTCTCGATGCGAAAAGGGCGACGAGCGCTGGCCAATGTTAGCCAACTTGGTTTCTAGCCTCGTATCAGGCAGGACGTTGGTAAACGTCGGCTAGCACTGGCCGCGGCTTCACACGCAGGCTGATTCCTATGACCTGAGCCGCCCCCTGACCTGCCGGCCACAAATGTCTTCAATTGGGCAGTCTAATTTGAGTTGAGGCCGACCTTCCGCCTGAATGGTTTCGTTCGGACACCCATTTACCTGATCTTTGAGAACTAGCGAAAAACTAGTTCAGGGATGTCGATTTAGGCCTATCTCGAACGTCAAGTAAGTGAGCGGTAAAATTGCGTATCCGGCACCTAACGAGACACCCAGCAAAGGAGAAATCACCATTACCCTTCCGATGACTCCTACCATTACCGCCTTTGAACGGTCGCCCGATGGTGGCAGGGGACTGGCGCGTGACATGCGCGTTCGCTGGGCGCTTGAAGAAGTGGGCCAACCTTACGAGGTTCGTCTTGTTTCGTTCGGTGCGATGAAGGAACCCGCGCATCGAGCGCTTCATCCTTTCGGGCAGATTCCGACCTATGAAGAAGGCGATCTTGCCCTGTTCGAGTCGGGGGCGATCGTGTTCCATATCGCATCGCGCCATGCAGGCCTGCTGCCTGACGATGCGAATGCCCGGGCGCGCGCGATCACATGGATGTTTGCCGCGCTCAACACGATTGAGCCGCCGATCCTTGATCTCCAAACCACCAGGCTCCTGGAGGCCGACAAGACCTGGTTCAAGCAGCGCCTGCCTGTCGTCGAGGATCGCATCCGTAACCGGCTGGGCGACCTTTCCGGTCGCCTTGGCGATGCCGACTGGCTCGATGATGCGTTCAGCGCGGGCGACCTGATGATGGTGGCGGTGCTGCGCTGGTTGAAAGCATCAGGTATGCTGGACGAATATCCAAACCTTTCCGCCTATGTCGCCCGCGGCGAAGCGCGGCCCGCCTTCAAGCGTGCTTTCGATGCTCAATTGGCGGTTTTCACTGGCAAGCCACCGACCGGCTGATGAGGGTCAGCTCTGGGCTCAACGCCGTTATTGCGCTTCGCCACGGCCTGCGCGGATGCGCCCTCTGACAAGCCGGTCTAAGACAAGGCCCGAAGATCACCCGTTGGACGACAGCCAATGACGGGTTTCAGGCACCGAATCTTGGTAGCTCTTCGGCTGGTTTTTGGCCGATCTGAGACGCCCCGGGGAGTTGTCCCGCGCAGCGACCATGCCAATGGGTTCGCCGGCCGGCATTTGGCAACGCAATTTAGAACAGTGAACGGCGATTTATGGTCGGATGTTGTCCCACGCCTTATCTCTTCCAACCCAGACCAAATGCTTTTGGATCTCGGAAGCCAGGAGGCATTGTCGAATTGCGCCATCAGTTCGCCGGCTCGAGCCGCAGCACGCGTCCGTCGGCTTCGTCCGTGCAGACATAAAGGTAGCCGTCCGGCGCCGCCCGCACGTCGCGAATACGCCAGTTTAGCTCGTTCAGCAATTGCTCTTGATCGACGACATTTCCGCGCTCATCCAGATGGACGCGGCGCAAATGCTTAAACGCCAACGCCCCAACAAAAAGATCGCCCCGCCACGCTGGAAACTTATCACCGCGATACATCGCGAGTCCCGACGGCGCGATCGACGGCGTCCAATAGATCACCGGCTGCTCGAGCCCCGGGCGCTGCGTATAGGGAGAAACATAGGCACCGGAATAGTCCATGCCATAAGTGATCACCGGCCAACCATAGTTCCTGCGCGCCACGATGATGTTCAGTTCATCGCCGCCGCGCGGACCATGCTCTGTTTCGTACAGCCGTCCGCTTTGTACATCAAAGATCAAGCCCTGCTCGTTGCGATGGCCCCAAGTGTAGATTTCCGGACGGACGGAAGCCTGTCCGACGAATGGATTATCCTGCGGCACGCTGCCGTCTTCGTTCAGGCGGACAATCTTCCCTAGATCGGACGTCAAGTCCTGCGCTTTCTCGCGATATTCGAATCCTTCGCCGATGGTGAGCGCGAACGTACCGTCGGGGAGGAAGGCCATTCGCCCACCGTAGTGGTCGTCCGTATCCTTCAAAGGCATTGCCTTGAAGATCACGTGCAAATCTTGGAGCGTGCTGCCGCCGAAGCGCGCGCGCGCCACTTGCGTACCATTTGCCCCCTTCGTTCCCGCCGCATAGGTGAGATAGACGATATTGTTCTGTGCGAATTTCGGATGCAGGACGATGTCGAACAGCCCCGCTTGGCTACCGGTATGCACCGCGGGAACACCACCGATCGGCTCAGGCCGTAACAATCCGCCTTGAATCAGGCGCAACCGGCCCACACGCTCTGTGACCAACATCGAACCATCCGGTAAAAACGCCATCGACCACGGATGATCCAGCCCCTTCACGAATTCGGTGACCATATAACCGGTCTTGATCACTGTGGCTCGCTGCGGCGGTGGCGGTGGCCCGCGCACAGGCTCGGGTGGCACGTCGGCCGTCGCCGTTGCACAAATCGCGGCCGCCAGCGCGACGATTAGAATTGACACGCGGGTGCCAATCTCTTGGATGGAACGATCATACGCTATGATAGACGTCTCCTCTTGAAAGGACTCGCCCATTACACAGTCGTGGAAACTTTGGATGCTACGCCGGGTAGTCGCGTTTGTCGCTGCTGCTGTCGCGATGGTGCTGTTGGGTTCGGCCGCCCACTCGTATTTCGTTCAACAGGCATGGTCCAGCGCCGCAGGCCACGCCTACAGAGCGGCGCCGGCCGCCATTCCATTGGCCGATCGCATCTCCTGGGCCGCGCATGATCTTTTCGGCATGTTTCTGCCTTACTCCGCCGTGACCTCGATCGCCTTGTTTGTCGCATTCGTGATTGCGGGCGCACTGGCCCGTTTCACCGGTTTTCGCGTGATCGTCTTCGGCCTCGCCGGCGCATTGGCGCTCTTCGTGCTATTTACGGTCATGAAGAGTCTGCTGGGGACGGTGGGCATTTTCGGCGCGCGCGGACCGGCCGGCCTCGCGGCGCAAATGGCAGTTGGCGCGGTTGCAGGCGTGCTCTTCGCGCGGCTCACCAGACCTCCCAACCTTCCTTTGCCACCAACTACTTGAGCCACGTAACACAAGCTGGCCGGGTGACGACCGTCGCAATTTAGTAGTCGCCGAACTGCCGCACTCGACCCGAAGTTGCCGATCATGACCGACCGCGTCCGGGCAATGCAATGTCGATCTTTGCTAACTTGTTGGTCTACCCCGTCGGCGATACTCTTACGCAATGCGACCCCTTCGGTATTCCATCAACATCACATTGGACGGATGCTGCGATCATCGTGCAATCTTCCCGGACGAAGAATTGCATCGTCACGCGGCCGAGAACATCGCCCAGGCCGATGCCCTCCTCTTTGGCCGGGTGACTTACGAAATGATGGAGGCGGCGTTTCGGCCGCCGGCGCGGACGGGAGCGAGGCCTGATTGGATGGAGCCCTTCGCTCGAACGATCGACGCGGCAAAGAAGTACGTCGTGTCGGGTACCATGGACCGGGTCGATTGGAACGCGGAGCTCGTGCGCGGGGATCTAGGGAAGGCCGTTCAGCAACTCAAGCGGGAGTCGGGTAAGGGGCTGCTCATAGGAGGCGTGAAGCTCCCGCTGGCGTTGGCGGAGTTGGGATTGATCGATGAGTACGAATTCTTGGTACAGCCAAGGCTGGCGGGCCACGGGCCGACGTTGTTCGCGGGGCTGTCAAAGCGTGTCGACTTGAAGCTCGTGAGCCGGTTGGAGTTCGGCTCGGGGGTGGTGGCGATGCGGTATGAGCCTAGAAGGTAGCCATCGGGCTTGCAGGGGAAGGCCAAATTGCCCGCCCGGGGAGTGTCCCGACAACGTGCGGCGGCTTTTGGGTCGGTCAAAGACCTACGGCTGGTGGCCGCGAGCCCGAGAATTCACGCACCGAAGTATCCGATCACGCCATCTTATGTTGCGTCAGACTTTCGCGTGCCCTGCATCAGACCTGGTGGTCACCGCGTGTGACGCCAGTGTGCCGATGTGATGGCGGCCCTTGACGGCGTACCACCAAAGACCTGCTCCGAGAATCACGGCGATATAGACGAACGCACCCCAGGTGTTGTACCAGGGTGCGCCGTAGACGGCTTCGCGCGGCCAGGCCAGGTTGAGCGCCATCCCGACGCCCCACAGCACCGCGACGATGTTGACTAACATTCCCCACTTGCCCATCGTGAAATAGCCACCGGCGATGAGATCTGCGGGGGGCCATTGTCCTTGCAGGCGCTTCTTCAGCAGCGGGCCCGTCACCATTAAGTACGCCAGGTAGATCATGATGATCGCAATCGAGGTCAGCACCGTGAAGATTTTCGGCTGCCCGATGTTGACGACCAGGATCAGTTCGGCAATGACGCCGATCACGATGGCAGGAACAATAGGCGTCTGCGTCTTGGGATTTACGCGCGCGAGCTTTTCCCCGAACGGAAGTGCGTTGTCGCGCGCCATTGCGAAGGTCAATCGGATCGCCGCGGTATGCACGGCCAGCGAACACACCGTCACCGCGACCACGATGCAAGTCAGGAAGATCTTGCCCAGCGGACCCCACATCACCTGCTCGACAATGTATTGCAAGCCGCCGCTGCTGCTACTGATCCTCGGATCAGCCAGATTGGGTGCCGACATGACCGCGAACACGAGGATGGCACCACCAATGACAAACGACGCCAATATGGCCCGCAGAATGGCCCGGGGAGCGGTGCGCCGAGGGTCCAGCGTTTCCTCACCCAGTGAACTGGCGGTATCGAAGCCGTACATCACGTATCCGGAGGCCAGCGACGCCACCAGGAAAGCGCCCAGAAAGCCCCCGCTCTTGCCAGCACCATAGCCGTTGGTGGAGAAAAACACTTCGGGACCTCGCTTGATGTTGAGCGCCAGGATGATCGCGATGAGACAGGCAGCAATCAGCTCGATAAAGACGCCCGCGCTGTTGATCGTCGCCATCAACCGCACGCCGAGCGCATTAACGACGGTGGTGAACAGGATCAAGACAGTGCCGAGGACTACCGCGTTGGTTGCGAAATCATAGGCGCCGCTGCCGTCGCCGATGAGCTGGAAGCCGCTCCATAGCAGCGGCAGGTTGAGTTGCAGCGCCAGCACCACGGCAGACAGGGTGACGATCGACGCGGTGAGCATCAGCCAGCCCGAAGACCAACCTACGATCCGGCTGCCCTGTTGTTTGGACCAGTTATAGACCGATCCGGCGATGGGGTATTTGGCCGCCAGCTCCATGAAGCACAGCGCGACCGCCAACTGACCGATGAGTACCAGCGGCCAGGACCACAGATAGGCCGGGCCGGCGGTGGCAAAACCGAAGTAGAACAGCTGGAAGGTACCGGTGAGTATAGAAATATAGCTGACGCCGGCAGCGAAGCTGCCAAAGGCCCCGATGCTGCGATCAAGCGATTCTTTGTAGCCGAAGTGCTCCATGCCGCTGTCGGTCCGTCCGGTAGCCTCGTTCTTCACCATGCTTTTGTCTCCTCTGAAGACGTGGGTGTAATCTTCAGGCAGCAGCGACTTCATGAAAGCCTCGGAAAATCCGAGGACCTTGACGCGATCTCCCGCGCGCACCGTTCGACCGAAACAATCCTTAGTTTCCAATGACGCATCCTGTTAACCGGTGATTCCGACGATACCGTCAAGGTCCGCTACGGAGCAAGACAAATTCGATGGCCACAGTCAGGATTTGTCCGCAACCGGCCATCTCCCGAGCAGAGAACGGTGACGGTGGTCACAGCGGCCACCTCTGCGTCTGCGGTAGATAAGGAATGGCTTGGGCGGTTCGGTGGCCGGACGACTTATCTGGTCGGCAGCTCAAGCTTGTGGCTTTTTCCGAATGCGCAGAGCGCTCACGTTCTTTTGAACAGGCAGGGACTTTCGCTATGAACGGTTTCCTTAGAGCGACCTTTAACCGTGAAAAATTCCATGGACTCTTTGTCAACACGGCCCTCGGCAATTTTGCGGGCTATGTCGCCGGCTCACTGGTCACGCTTGTATCCACTCATCACGCGGTCGAACGCCGCGCCATTGGGAATCTCTTCGGCGTCCTGCCGAGGAAGAAAATTGTCGTTCACGTGGTGCCGCACTGGCTCGAGTGGCTGCTGGCGCTGATTGTGGGCTTCCTCGTCATGGAAGTGGTGCGCTACTGGTTCAATCACCGCAAGTACGCCACGTTGCTGAGTGCATTGCGGCCGAAGCGAGTGACTGAGAGCGGCCGTCCAGCTACCGGCCGACACGAGGCGGGAGATCCGTACCTTTCTCACGGTGGCGCAGCGAACGAACCACCAGCCAAGAGCGGGAAATGAATCCGCTCGAATGGTATTCGCACGGCGTGCTTGGGCGACTGTCGTGGACACGGACCCATCCCGAACACAGACATTGCAGCAATGGCTGCTCGACGCCAACCATTTTGATGGCTGCACAGACTGGAGTTGGCCGATCGGAGACCGTCGCCCGACGGCTCACGGCCAATGCAGGACTTTCGACCCAAAGGAGGCTGTGGCGAACGGCGGGTTTGTCGCCTCAGAACGCTGACGCGCTGATGGAAATCGTGGCCTGCCGCCACGCTGTGCGAAACTCGGCTTCGGCAGCACTCGCTTCAGCACCGCGTCCCTCAGCCTTGAGGGCCTGCTTGAGACCATACAGGGCCCAGCCGCTCCCCGGATGGCGGGCCAGATCGTCGCGGTAGGTCCTCTCGGCGTCGTTTGCTTTTCCCAAGCGAAGAAGTTCCGCACCGAGCAGATGGCGTACCGGGAAGAATCAACCCGCGGGTTCGTCGTATGCCAATCCGTCCTCGAGCACGACCGCCTCACGCATATCTCGAACCGCATCCTCGCCGCGACCCAGACGGTTGGGAATTACGGCGCCACTCGGCAAGACCAGCGGATAGAACAGGTTCATCCTAGTTCGGGACAGGAGATGCATACTCGCTCGCCGACCGGTTTGACATCAGGTACCTGCGGATTCATGGCCACCGTGGCTCGCCACGGGGATGCCGGCATCGGTTGTGGTGTGATTGCGATCGTCTTTCACGGCGATGTGTCCTCCAATGAGTGCTTCAGTGAGCTAATATTTCGGTCATCCCGGCAGGGCACCGGCGCACACGCCAGCGCCAGCGCTACGGCTGAGGCGGTGCTCATCGAATCGAAATACGAGTTGAGTCGGCGCGGCTCGCTCGTGTTGTAGCGCTTCAGATTGCTCGCCCAACGGAATCCGATGGGTTGATACCAGAGCTCCGCTTCGACCTGGAACGGCCACGCGCCCGAAACGACGTCGACCGAGTATCGAAGTCGATGCCCGTGAGCGTCGAAGGCCGGGTCCTGCGCCGCATCTCCGTGTACGGCTACGTCCACGTCCGCAGTGCCCTTATCAAAGCCGTGCGGCAGCAGGCGGTTGTCCTTCAGGTAACCCACCGTGGAGATCAAACCTGTGGTAACCGCTCCCGTAGAGTCCCTGAGTATCGACTCGTAGATCTGCACCTGATCGGCGGTGCGGATTTCTCTGTAATGCGGCTCGAAACGTAGCGGGTCAGCGTCATTGTCGTTGCCCCGGATCGAGCCATCGGGGTTCAGTGCACCGGACTCGAATACGACGGCACCGTTGCGGTCACGAACGATGAAGTGCAGCCATGCCCGCCGCGATGGGTACGCGGTCGGGAGCTTGTGTCCACCGAGGTTCTCGACAGTGACCGTGGTCTCGAGGCGGCCCGAACGCATCTCTACCGCGCCAATTGACACATGGGCAGCCTGGGTTTGCAGAAACTTCACGGTGCGATCCGCCGCTACGTTGAGCTCGAGCGGCAGTGCGCTGACCTGGAGATCATCGTGGTAGCGCGCCAGCATGCGTTGCATGAAGAAGTTGCCGGCTACAAATTCGTGCCGCGCCACCCCGGGTCGATTGACTCCCAGTACCCGCACGATTGGGGCGTCTTCATTAACCTGGGGCATGTGGCAGCTCTGACAGGTCTGTCGGTCGCGGTAGTCGCTGTGGAGCCATTCCTGGTAGGGCACCTGCTCGGGGAATGTGCCGATCGCTTTGCCGTCCGCTCCGTATGCGGTGGTGATGAGTGTATGACAGCTCGCACATAGCTCCGATTGCCGGATGTGTTGCCCCTGAGTGGGACGAAAACCACCGGTCGAAGACTGCATGATGCGTGTGCGCCCGCGGTCGATCTCGAAAGGACCGAACTCCGAGTGCACACCGGCCGCATCTCCCTGCGCGATTACGAAGCCGCCGCTGAAGCTTTCAGGGTTGCCCAGCTTCTCGGGCGAGATCTGATGGCACAGCGAGCATGAAACTCCGTCATGGGCTTCCAGGTCTTCTGGGTTCGCAGGATTGACAGGTAGATGCGCGAAAACTGCCCCCGGCTCTCCGCGCAGGCGTGCTTCGGTGCGTGCCATCGGCATATGACAGTCGGCGCAGCCGTCCTCGATAGCGGCTTTTGCAGTTGGGTGATCGGTTATCTCCCGCCGTACGCTGGCCTGCCAATATGGATCGCGCGCCGAGTTCGCCATCATGCTCGCGCGCCAATCGATGCCGATCGAAAGATCGTCGCCCGAGGAGGTCTGCATTCCATTGTGACAGGCGATGCAGCGGTCGGAGGTCTGGAAGTGGTGTATCGCGCCGCGGTCCACCTTGCCGGCTTCGGAGGCGAGCACGGACACAGCCACGCACATCAGCGGCACCAGGGCAGCTAAACGTACGGTGTGATTGTGACTGAAGCGTCTCATTACCAGCCCTCCAACAGGCCGCCGTCGAACCAGTCCCACAGGAAGTAGAAGATGACCTGATTGGTCTGAGTCGCAGTGTTGTTGAGTGCGACCTGGTAACCCATTGCAGCGCGTATGTGCTGGCGGGTATTCACGGTGACCTGGAATTCCGGAACGAGACTCAGGTTGGTCATCGCGCCAACGCGCAGGTCGTGATCGGCGGTGAGCTCCAGCATCGGCGACCACTGCCGGCCGAAGTTCCTGCTGAAGCTTGCACCAAAAGCGGTACGCGCGAAGACGGCGTTGGGCGTGGATCCCGTATGGCGCGGAAAATCGCCGCCTGCCTGAAACTCCAGAAAGGTATCCCGGGGGAGCAGCACGTCGTAGGAGCCAAACACGCCGAGCGTCGTCTCGCCGGTTCCAAAGCCCCTGTTCGAGTTACCGGTAGGAAGGACGACCTCGCCTTGCACGGAGAAGATGGACCCCCGCTTGCCTTCGGTGTCTAGATCCCAGAAGAAGACGTGCTTGAGGCCAACAGCGACATCCCCGATATTGGTACTGTATCCGCCGGTATCCCGGTGCATAGAGATGACCGGGAGCGAGACTTCGAGCTGATTGCGCCCGTTGATCCGGTACTCGTAAGCGAAGGCATTCGTCATACCGGGCGCGCCTTTCGTCGGCACCGACGTGGTCAGGACGACTTCATCTTCCGGAAAGGCCTTCTCCGTGAACAGCGCCCGGGGAACGTTGAGCTCGCCCGGTGGCCACGTCTTGGCCTTGTCGTGCTGCGAGCACAAGCTGCGCAGGTACTGGACGAGCTGATCGATCTGTTCGGGCGTGAAGACATCGCCGAATGCGGGCATGATCTGGGAGAATCCCCGGGCCGGGCCGCCGTCGCGGATGACCGCCTTCCAGTCCCGCCAGTATTCGGGGGCGGTCTGATCGCACTGGCCGAAATCGGGGAAAGTCGCCGGCTTCTCGAAGCCAATCAGGGATTGGGGCGCGCCGGCGCCGACCGGCCCGTGACAGGCGACGCAGGCAGCCTGATAGATCTCGCGCCCCGTGTGCAGTCCCGAAGTACCGCTGCGCTCATCAACAGATGAGCGGGTGAGGGCAGTGCTGGAAGGCGGATACACCGTCGCAAACACAAGGATCAGAAGACTCAACACCGAATGGCACCGTGACGATTGCGCCAGCGCCGCTGCAACTGGATCGCGCACGCTGCTCCGTACTTGAGACCGGCGCGCAATCATTCGGTCAGGAAGGCATCCCGAGCTGGGAGCGCAAGAGGTTGGAAACCAGCCCGGCAGCGGGAGGGCAGCATCGGCCGCATCAATGAAAGCCTGGAGATAATCGAATTCCATCCGGTTCGCCTGCGCATATTCCCTCTGTTTTAGGCGCGAGACTCCTCGTCCCGTACGACGGCTTTGGCCGTCACTAAGCCCTTGACTGCACAAATAGTATCCCAGCCGCGTCAGATGTAAATTAGGCACCGGATACCTACCAGGTTTCTCACGGGATACCACCATGAACGCCGAAGCTCATCGCCCCGATCTCATCTACCCGCCGGAATTGGAAATCTGGCCGTTGCCGGAGATGTGTCTGAGCATGATGCTGTTGGACGATGTTGCGGATAAGTGGGCCATCCTGACAATTGCTGCGCTATCGCGGGGCGCGTCGCGCTTCAATCAACTGAGGCGGACACTGCGAGGCATTACCCAGAAAACATTGACACAGACCCTCCGCCGGTTGGAGCGGAGCGGTATTATTTCGCGTACTGTACTCGACACGTCGCCCGTGTCAGTTGAATATGCCGTCACGCCGCTGGGCCGCACGCTCGCTGGGCCATTCTCCCGGACAGTAAGCGCAGGAAGCCCATTTCACCTTTTGCGGCGGAGCGATGGTTTCCACCCCATGAGCGCCTCTGCGCTCCATTCCGCAGCGGTGAGCTTGGAGATGAAGAAGTCGGCCAACGCACTAACCTTCGCCGGCCGTGCGCGAGCAGTGGCTGTTACGAAATACAGACCACCTTCGGGCAAGCGCCAATCGGTCAAGACGGGTTCAAGCTGCTTGTCCAGGAAATACTGTGTCGCGACAAACTCAGGAAGCTCGGTGATGGCAAGTCCGGCGAGAACCGTGGGCAGTAATGCTTCCACACTCGTTCCCCGTAACGCCCCGGTCGGTGCGACGGTGCATTCCTCGCCACTTGTGTGGGTAAAGCGCCAGACGTCGCGCTTGGTTCTGTTGGTGTAGGTAAGACACTGGTGGGCGCCGAGATCATGCGGATGCTGGGGGCGACCATAGCGGGACAGATAGGGAGGGGATGCCACGACAAATCGACGCACGGGCGCAATGAGACGCGCGACGAGTGATGAGTCTTCCATGATGGCGATGCGGAGAGCGGCGTCAAAGCCATCGCCAATCAAATCGGCATGTGCGTCCGTGAGATGAAGATCGACGGAAATATCCGGATACGTCCTAAAGAACTCAGGCAACAGCGGAGCCACCCAGCGAGCGCCGAAGGAGAGCGGCGCAGCGAGCTTTACCAGGCCGCGTGGTCGGCTCGAGGTCTCACGGGCGAAATCCTCCGCCTCCTCCGCGTCGGCGTAGATTCTCGCCGCTCGCTCGGCAAGCGTGCGGCCATAGTCCGTGAGTGCAAGTCGTCGGGAGGTACGGTTGAACAGTCGACCTCCTAGCCGTTCCTCGAGGCGGGTAACGGCCCGAGAGACCGTGGCGACCGAGACTCCCATGGTTGTTGCCGCCCCAGCGAACGAACCTTCTTCGGCGACCTTCGCGAACATCGCGAGCCCTTCGAAATCGGGTAGCTTTGACATCGACAATCCTGCAATGGTGGTTTTCATTCATTTCTATTTTGAAAATTAGCATGCCGGCATAGATTTGTCCCCACGGCACCACCCATTTGAGGAGACAGATCATGGTACGCAGACTCGAAGGAAAAATAGCCGTCGTGACCGGCGGCACCACCGGAATCGGCCTCGCTACTGCCAAGCGTTTCGCAACGGAAGGCGCACGGGTCTTTATAACCGGCCGTCGCCAACCCGAGCTCGACGCCGCCGTTGCGGCGACTGGACCGAAGGCCACTGGCATCCAGGCGGATTCCGCCCATCTCAGCGATCTCAATCGCCTCTACGAGCGCGTGAAGACAGAGGCGGGTCGCATCGATGTGCTGTTCGTCAATGCCGGCGGCGGCTCGATGTTGCCCTTGGGGTCAATCACCGAAGAGCAGTTTGACGATACGTTCGGACGCAACGTGAAGGGCGTGCTCTTTACGGTGCAGAAGGCACTGCCGCTGTTGGTCGACGGCGCCTCAGTGATCCTTACCGCTTCCAACGTCAGCATCAAAGGCACAGCCGCGTTCAGCGTCTACAGCGCCTCGAAGGCGGCAGTGCGCAACTTTGCACGCAGCTGGACGCTTGATCTCAAGTCTCGCGGCATCCGCGTCAACGTCATCAGCCCGGGCCCGATCAAGACGCCTGGCCTCGTCGACCTTGCCGGCCCCGATGCCGCGCAGCAACAGGGCCTGCTCGACTACCTGGCCTCGACGACCCCGCTCGGGCGTGTTGGTGATCCTGGGGAGGTTGCTGCGGCCGCCGTCTTCCTCGCTTCCGCCGACGCAAGCTTCGTCGCCGGCACCGAGCTCTTCGTCGACGGTGGACAGGCACAGGTCTAACCACACGTCGAACGTCGCCATACACGATCAGCCATAAAGGACATTCCCATGAGCAACCAGACCTATGCAGAAACCGCGGTCACTCCCTCGGCCACTCCCAGCGCCGTCACCACCCTCGTGCCGGCTTTGGGCCGCGTAATGATCAGCACCCTCTTTATCCTTGCCGGGCTTTCGAAGCTCGCCGCACCGGCGATGACGATCGGCTACATCCAGTCAGTTGGATTGCCGTTACCGTCGCTAGCGTACGGGATCGCCACGTTTATCGAGATTGTCGGTGGAATCACCCTGCTACTCGGCTACCGCACTCGAATCGCCGCGGGTGTTCTCTTCGTGTTCACGCTTGCGACCGCCGTGTTCTTTCACAACCATTTCGGCGACCAGAATCAGTTCACCCATTTCTTCAAGAACATCGCGATAGCTGGCGGTCTGCTGCACGTGATCGCATTCGGTGGTGGTCGTGTAAGCATCGATGGCCGCCGGTCCTGACACATCGGCTGGGGCGGCGCAGGCTGCTCCAGCCGATACAACGCGACCTCCGTCCACAGTCAATGATCAGGGAGAAGTGTTATGAATGACCGTACCCATGAGCTGCTTTATCGCAACCTCCAGGAGGTTTTTGGTGAAGGCGACGCAACGCGTCGTCGCGCGGCAATCGAGGAGCTCTATGCCGAGGACTGCGTGCTCTACGTGCCCCCGGGTGTATTCGTCGGGCACGACGCTCTCGACAAATTCGCAGGGGATCTGCGCGCGACGCACCCGCACTTCGTTTACACAGCGCACGGCAAACCTCAAGCCCTCCACAACGCCGGTCGTCTGGCTTGGGGCTCTGGTCCGCGCGGCGCAGCACCCGACTATACGGGCTTGGATGTGATCATCGTTCGTGATGGGAAGATCGCAGCACTCTATGTTTTCCTAGATTCCAGTCCCACATAACCATACGGTGATCTCGTTGGCTTCGCGGGCCTCGATAACAGAAGTCGCTTCGCGATACGACGGCCCAAAAATCGAGTAATCGATTCTGGTGTTCTGGCGACGTGAGAATGTCTTCAAGGACGTTCTCGCCCAGGAGTGGACACCATAACGCGTGAAACGAAAAAGCCAAGACTGACAAGCTCGACGAGAGCCGGAGCTAGCGTATTACCGGCCGCGACTATGTGTATCACGCTCCAGCCGACTGTTAAGCCGCGTCCTGCAGGTCCAAGCGTACGCCAACGACCCGAATATGACGGGTCCCCAGAGAGAAATTGGCGAAAACAGCATCGCCCACAGGTAGAGCATTGCGCCCCTGAGGTCGGGGGACGCGCCAGCCATGTCATTACCGGACTCGAAGCTGGTCACGTACGCAATAGCAACGCCGTGAAAGAAGAACGTCAGACTGAACGCAATAGTGAGGGGCCAAGACCCAACGCGGAGGCGCCGCGACACAAGAGCGAATGCTACGGCCGCAACGGTGGGTTTTGCGGGTTCCAGCCAATCTGGGCCAGGCCAGGGTAGGAGATAAATGATCCAAAGGCCACCGGCGAGAGCCACAAGCTTCAGTGACCGAACAAGGCGAGGCGCCGTAGGTGCCATCTAACTACGGGTTAAACGACCGAGCCGTCATGATGAAATGCGAGACAGGAAAATCCAACGACATTCGCGCGCTCCTTGTGCTGCGGTTGGCGGCCTTAGCTTATCTCAAGCGGCGAACGGCCGCTTCGTGGTGGTCATTTCGCCGCGGTCAGCGCCTGGCATCGGCCGCCGGAACACTTGCTCTGTCTTTGCGTCCACGTATCCAATAAATAAAAACCGCGCTGCTCTCATATCATTCGAATCGACTTAGACGCCCTCTATGACAACGAAATCCGAGGTGGTATGGCAACCCGGCCGAAGGCCCGGCGTTTGCGATTCCGCGTGGCGTAGTACTCTTCCTGGGCGTACTGTGTTTCATCGTGTTCCTGGTCGAAGGTTCAATGTTGGACTGGAGTGCGATCTTGATTACCGAGCAGCGCGGTTCGGGTCCAGCCCAAGCAGGATTTGGATTTGCGAGCTTCTCGATGGCGATGACATTGGGCCGACTGATTGGCGATAGAGTGGTCGCGAAGATAGGCAGAGGGCCCGTGGTCGCTATTGGCGGACTGCTCGCTGCTGGCGGCATCGCGTTAGCAACTTTGGTCTCAATTCGCGTGGTCGCGTTGCTTGGGTACGCGCTCGTCGGCGTTGGTTGCTCCAACATCGTGCCGGTACTGTTCACTGCTGTGGGCCGGCAAAGGACCATGCCGCAAGCCGTGGCGGTGCCGGCGATTACCACATTGGGATATGCAGGCATTCTCACGGGTCCCGCAGGTATCGGCTTCATCGCTCAGCACAGCAACCTATCGGTCGCGTTCCTCTTTGTCGCAATGCTCATGGTTGCTGTGGCTGTTAGTAGCGGGTTCTTGCGAACCCTGGATAACTAGACGTTACACTGTGCTGTGGACAGACGCTGCGTTTGGACCCCGTCAGGCATCGCAGCGAACAAGAATCACTCTGTCATTAAATAGTTCCTGATCGACAAATACACCACGACCATTTTCAAACTGCCCGATCGTGGGTACGCCCAGTGTGCCCGTCTTGGTATTAGCCCAATTGAGGCTCCACTGATGAGATTGGGGATTGTAGAGACGTAAGCCAACACCTTCGATATGACCTGCCGGACCGTCGGCCGTGAGCTCGAACAGACTGGCATGGCCATTCAAAATCTCTCGGACGACCGAAATACCGTCATATTCGACCCAGGTAGTGGAACCGGTTAAGGGATTCTGGAGGCGCGATATGTGCGTCTTCCAAGTACCAATATTATCGCGGCGCGGCTATCGTACCGCAAAAATCCATATAGGTACGTCCGCGATGCGAATGGCCGCTTTGCAGCGATGATTTCGGTACTCTGAATGTCGCTTGATGGGCCGCTTTGGGACAGCCACCTCGACGGCAACCCAGCAGTAACGTCCTTGCCTGTCCTCTGCTAACCAGCGTCTGAGTCTGGCCCGGTTGCCGCCTGTGGCGCTTCCCGCAGGCGGCAACCGCCCTCAACCCGAAAGGTTGTGCTCACTTGCCAGATGCCACGCCCCGCCGAGACGCGAGGCGGTGGTATTACTGCGTGCTGCTATCAGCGGCCTGTCGGCGTTGTGCCTCAAGCGTTGCCGCTGCGTCGAGCTGCTGCTTGACGCGCGCCTCAGTTCTCAACCCCT
>Ga0137359_10001703_pt1 | contig 17538 bp, 14 predicted proteins | sample Mad1_40_16metaG_FD_108281 | JGI IMG/M metagenome (GOLD analysis project Ga0137359, IMG submission 108281) | Vadose zone soil microbial communities from Angelo Coast Range Reserve, California, USA - Mad1_40_16 metaG | ecosystem: Environmental > Terrestrial > Soil > Vadose zone | place: USA... | reverse complement strand
GAGGCGCATCCTCGCGCGTTCAGGGCGGGCCAGGATGCGCCCACTGGGGCACATGGGGACCGGGGAAGGTTCCCCACGGATAAGGACTCCCGAGCGAACTGGGGGTCTCTACGAACAAGTAGTGCGTTTGCCAGCGATTCCGTTACAAACGATTGCGTTTGAAACGCCCCGGACCGAAACATAAGTGTCATTGCCCTCAGAAGGAGGCGAAGTTATACTCCTCGACCAATGGTTCGAGGCTAGCGTGGAGTTCTTCAGCTTTGATAAGGCGTACGTGGACCGGCTCCGGGATGGAGATCCCTTGACCGAGCAGCATTTTGTCGCTTATTTTGAGCAACTTTTGCGCATCAAGCTGCGTTATCGAAGGCTGACGTCCGACATGGTGGAAGACCTGAGCCAGGAAACTTTCATTCGAGTGATTGCCAATTTGCGGAAGGACAGAGGGGTGCGCCAGCCCGAGCGCTTTGGGGCGTTCGTTAACTCCATTTGTAACAACGCTTTACAGGAGCATTACCGGTCACTCGCGAAGAACAGCAAAAACCAGACGCTGGAGGAGGTGCACATGGAGATTCCGGACAAAGTATTGGATTTGGAGGGCATGCTCGTCACCAAGCAATCCGCCGAGCAGGTTCGCCGGATCCTTGTCGGGATGCCAAAACGCGACCGCGATCTGCTCCGAGCCATCTTTCTGGAGGAAAAGGACAAAGACGCTGTTTGTAACGAGATGGGCGTTGATCGCGAATACCTGAGGGTGTTGATCCATCGGGCGAAGGATAAGTTCAAAGCCCTCTATGAGAAAGGCCAGATAGGGGCCCGGCGGGCCACTGGAATGGGAAGCCAGTGAAACGTTTTAGTGCCTGCCGGCACTACCCTACGGATGGCACAAATGGACCATAACCAGGCATTACAACTGCAGGCAGCAGTAAAGTATGTGCTCGGCGAACTCTCCCAGGTCCAGCGGGACGAGTACGAAGACCATTATTTTGATTGCGCGGAATGCGCGGTCGACATCAAAGCGCTCGCGACATTTGCGGACACCACACGCGAAGTCTTGCGGCATGAGCGGGCGACCCAGATCGCGAAAGAGCTTGTTCCGGCGCGTGCAGGATGGCTGCGCTGGTTGCAGCCCGCACTTGTTCCCGCTTGCGCCGCGCTGCTGCTACTGGTGGGCTACCAGAATCTCGTGAGCATCCCGCATTGGAAAGGGCTTGCGGTACAATCTGCACCACTGGCTGTGGAAGCCGTGCAAGTTGCTGCTCCTCAGGGACTTCCCGTTTTCTCGCTACTGGGTTCCAACAGACGCGGCGGCGCCCGCCCAGTCTTTCATGCCAGGGCTGGCGAATCGTTCGCTCTGAAAGTTGATATTCCCGACACAGATTCCTTTGCCTCGTCCAGTTATGTACTCCGATTGGATGACGGCTCCGGCACCGCGCGAGTTCTAAGTACGGTGAGTCGGGATGAAGCTCGAAATACGGTTTTCGTGGAGGTTCCGGCTGGTTTTCCGGCGGGTAATGCGCAGCTGGTTGTGCTTGCTACGCCGCCGCCCGGCGCTGGCGCTCGGACGGCGCGGGAAATCACAAGCATTCCTTTTGTAGTTGCAATTGAGTCTGATATTGAGCATCATCCGTAGCTTCCCGGGCAATTCTTTAGTTCAGTAAGGTGACCAAAATGAGCTCCGAACCCTTTCGCACCTTTCACTACCATGCCTGCGCACATGCCTTCAGCGGCAATTTCACCCGTCCGTTCAGTGAGAACATTGACGTACAGGCTGCCAGCGCGCTTCCCATCATCGGCGGCCATGGCAGTTCGCGCGTCGAGAATTTTCGGTTCCGCGAGTTTGTTTCGTTCCGTAAGGGCTACACACATGTTTCCGGCGCCCACCAGGACGATGGCAGCAACAACACGCTCGTGACTTCCACGGTCGAAGGTCTCAATCTCTTCGACGTCGTCACTGCCGATCGCATTGTGGCCCGCCTGTATTCCAAACATCTGCCCGATGAACCTGAGGGCTTCATCACCATGGTCGGCAGCAAGTTTGAGAACTTGCGCATTGCTGGCTGCGAAACCAAGATCAAGTTGAACGTCGAGCTATTCGAGCAGGTGCCAACCTTCACGAAGGCCAAGGAAGAGTTTGCAAAAAATGGGGAATTCAGGAAAATAGCGGAACATCCTTTTCAAGACGGCCAGAAGTTGACTAAAGTCGAGCCGAGCGGAGTCATTCTTTGTTCCTGCGTCAAAGAGATGGACACCACCTGCCCGGGCGTCAAGGCCGTCGGACATTGCTTCGCTGTGCCTGGCTTCGGCAAGATCTTCCTCGGCGAGGTTGTGATCCGGCATGGCGAGCGCACCCTGACGATGGTGCGCCTCGAAATCGGCTCTGCCGTCAGCGGCAAAGGCACGAGCGTCCAAGCCATGGTCAACGGTCGAACTTATCCATAGATTGGACGCTTCTCCTCTCGGTCCTTTGCTTTATCTGTGGGTGCCATCCGGCATCACGCGTCGTACCTGACGACGCCTATCGTAAAGCCCGGCTCGAATTCCAGCGCGGCCATCTGGAAGCGGCGCTCAAGGATGTAGACCAAGCCTCTCATTCTATTCCGGCGCAGTCCGTCGAGTGGCAGTGGCGATTTCGCGTCTTCAAAGCTGAAATACTTGTTTGGCGGGGCCTAAATCAAGAAGCTTTTTTGCTCTTGGAGGAATCACCTCCGGCTGTGCTTGACCGAACAGATGTTGCCGCCAGACGAATGATCGTTAGAGGCATGGCCTTGGATTACCTGCACAAGCCAGATCAGGCGCGATTGAGTTTGGATGCGGCGGACCAGCTTGCAGCCTCCTTTCAGCCCCAGCTCCTTGGAGACGTCGCCCAAGCCCGCGGAAATCTACTCGCCCATGCTGGAAATTTCTCCGATGCCCGAGGTGCCTTCCAAAAGGCGCTGGATATCGCCCGCAAAGAAAAGCAGCTCTTCCTCGAAGCCAATGCCATGGGAAGTTTGGGCTATGTGGATATGTGGCAGGAGCGCTACGACGAGGCCGTCGACTGGTTCCGGAAGTCCTATAGACTTGCAGAATCCCTTAGTGCCGAAGCTTCCTCTGCCAAGACACTCGGCAATCTCGGCTGGAGCTACTATGCGTTGGGCGATTTTGAGGGTGCGCTTTCGCACTTCAAGCAGGCGGAGGCCGCTTCATATCGGGCCGGACTGGTTTCCGATCGCATTTTCTGGCTGATCTATGCAGGATCGGCTTCCTATGATCAAGGCGACCTCGCCGACGCGGAGGCTGAGTCACGACAAGCTCTTGCTCTTGCCAAAGACTCACTGGACAACGACGCGATGATTGAGTGCCGGCATAATCTCGCGATCGTCTCTCTAAAAGAAAACAATTTCCAGGCGGCGCGGCAAAACCTTGACGAAGCTCTCCGTCTGGAAGGCTCTGTACCCAATCACCCTCGTGAACTCTACTCTGACCTAATCGCTGCTTACCTGGATATGAGAACTCGCCATCTTAATCGCGCCGTGAGCCGCTTCACTGGGATTATCAACGATCCTGTTGCCCCCACGTCCTTGCGCTGGGAAGCGCAAGCCGGCCTTGCCGAGGTTCATGCCGCGCAAGGAAAGAACGATGCGGCCGAGCGCGAATTTGGCGAGGCCATCTCCACGATCGCCAAGGCGCAGAGAGAGCTGCAGCACGAAGAATTCCGCCTCTCGTTTCTCTCCAGCGCCATTCGCTTCTATAACGCTTACGTGGATTTTCTGATCGCTCAGCACCGGCCCGGCGATGCTCTTGCCGTCGCTGAGCGCAGTCGCGCACAAACCCTCACGGCAGGTCTCACCGAACCTTCCCATGCGTTGGTGACGTCCTTCCCTCGAGTTGATGTGCAACAGCTCGCCGCCCGTTTCCATTCCACGCTTCTCTTCTATTCGCTAGGTGCGCCTCATTCCCATCTTTGGGTCATCACACCACAAAAGACCACGCTTCTATCTCTTCCGGGTCAGTCGGAGATCGATCCGCTGGTCAAGTCTCACCGCGAACAGATCCTCGACAGCGGCAATCCCCTGGAATCACCCAACTCTCCGGCCTCCAAACTCTATTCCATGGTCGTCCAACCTGCTGCAAAGCTTATTCCCAGCAACTCTCGCGTCATCCTCTTTCCTGACGGCGCGCTCAATTCGCTCAATTTCGAAACTCTGATCGTCTCCGGCCCGGCACCGCATTACTGGATCCAGGACGTCACGCTTACCACCGCCAACTCATTTACGCTTCTACAACGCGCCCAATCCACTCCTCCTCCGCTGAACGCACGGCTCCTCCTTTTTGGCGATCCTGTCTCTTCAGATGTGCAGTTTCCCCCCTTGCGCCAGGCTGCCCGCGAGATAGCTTTGGTGAAAGATTACTTTCTGGAAGATCACCGTCGCATTCTCACCGGAAGGGACGCAACTCCTTCGTCCTATCTTTCCGTAGAGCCGGAGCGCTTTGACTATCTCCATTTTGTCACCCACGGCACGGCCAGTAGCACTCATCCGCTCGATTCGGCGGTGATCCTAACGAAATCCGGCGACTCGGAGAAGCTCTATGCCCACGAGATCATGACTCGCCCCCTCCACGCGTATCTTGTCACCGTTTCCGCTTGCGACGGAATTGGCAAGCGCACTTATGCCGGCGAAGGCCTTGTTGGCCTCTCGTGGGCCTTCCTCCGCGCCGGCGCGCACAATGTCATCGCCTCGCTGTGGGAGGTCAACGATGATTCCACACCCAAGCTAATGGATGAGCTCTACAAAGGCCTGAGGGCAGGCCAGGACCCCGCTACCGCCCTCCGCAATGCCAAGCTCTCGCTGGTTCGCTCTGAAGGCGTTTTTCGCAAGCCCTTCTATTGGGCACCGTTCCAGCTCTACGCGGGTTCCTAATCGAGGCTGGGGGACTTGAGAGGACGATGCGGACTGCCGAGACAGTTGTGGCCTTCATTCTGGATGAAACGAATTCGCGGACTCGGTCACCACTTGTAGGTAAAAGCGGTGTCTCCGGAGGACCACGTGCCCATGAATGTGAACGACAACACAATGAAGCCAGTCGAAGACAAGCGTACTTCCGCGCAGGAGCTTCCCGAGCGAAGCAATTCGCGCGCGCGCGTGGAACCTTGTGAGTTTGAACGATTGCTTCAGCGTGCTATGGAAATCTTGAGCATCAGAGAGCAAAGCGCGACGCTATCCAGGTCTTAGAGCCTGCGGTTACGCCGCAGTGCCTGCAGAAGAGGCACTTCCCAACTCTCGCGTCTCCATCGATGGAGCTTCCGCCTGCTCCGGCGGCGTTTTTTAGAAAAGCCGCTTTATGCCGCTTTCGTGGACATTTCTTCATAGGCAGTGATACGATTTGTTCTCCGCGCCCACTACTACCGCAGTACTAACCCATTTCCGCAACGACATCGGGGGTGTATATGCCAGCCGGACTGGATAACCTGAAACACATCGTCGTCCTCATGATGGAAAACCGCTCGTTCGACCATATGCTGGGCTTTGCCCAGAGCGATCAGTGGAAGATTGATGGGTTGAAGGGCGACGAAACAAATCTGGATTCCAATAACGTCGCTGTTCAGGTTTCGAATGACGCTGGCTTCGCAGGGGACTTCACGCCCGACCCAGGGCACTCCGGCTTCGACACCCTGACGCAGCTTTACGGAGACGCCAAAACATCCATATTGCAAACACCCACAATGAGCGGCTTTGTCCGAAGCTACGAGGGAAAGACACATGATCCGCAAGCCGCGCATCGCATCATGAAATGTTTTTCTCCCCAGAAGCTGCCGGTGCTGACGAAACTGGCGCAGCAATTCTGCGTTTGCGACCGCTGGTTTTCTTCCATACCGGGTCCGACGTTTCCCAATCGCGCATACATGCATGGCGCCACTTCCATGGGCCGGGTGGACATGGGGATTGACTGGCGCAAAATGCCGACGACAATCTACGAACGCCTGGCTGAACACAAGCTGGACTCCGTCATCTACTACCACGATTCCACGATGGCATCGACGTTCGACGGGCTTGCCGGGAAGAAAGATTTTTTCGGTTCTTTCGTTGACGATTTTCTCGCAGCTTGCGATGACGATGATCTTCCCGCGTATAGTTTCCTGGAGCCACGTTTTGCGAATTCTGCAGGTGGCAATGGCAAGCCGGCCTTTTCCGCAAGCGACCAGCATCCCGATCACGATGTAAAAGCGGGCGAGGCGCTCATCCAGAGGGCTTTCAAAGCTATTTGGGGAAATCCCAACGTGCGAAACTCCACTTTGTTCATAATCGTCTACGATGAACACGGTGGGTTTTACGATCACGTGGCACCGCCCGCCATCGTGAATCCGGACGGAATAGAATGGGCCGGTGATCCCGCGACAACCCTCGATCCACCATTTAATTTCACGCGCTTGGGTGTGCGCGTTCCCGCGATTTTGATCTCGCCATACATTGAACCCGGGACCATCGATCACCGGCTCTATGATCACGCTTCGATTATAGCCACGACTCGGAAGCTGCTTCTCCCCGACGTGGACGACACCAATCTCACCTTGCGTGACAAACAAGCCAACACTTTCGAAGCCAATCTCACGCGGCAGCAGCCTCGCGCCGACAAAATCGATCTGGGAGCCGGCGCAAAGGACGAACCACCGACCGCTGCCCAACTCGCCCAGCCCATCAATGACCATCTCAAAGCCCAGGTCCAGCAAGCGGCCTTGATGGAACAAACGCTTCCGCCGGCTCAGCGATCCGGAACGGATCCAAATAAAATTACGACTGAAGAGCAAGCCTCGGCCTATCTGCAAAGCGTCTACGCCAAGCTCCATTCGTAGGTGCCCGGCGCGGACAACGGAGTGGAGGATCTAGTCTCATGCGCATCAATAATTGCTTCCTGAGATCGCAAGGTGTTCGTGGAATCGCACTCGGAGCGTGGCTGCTTTTCCAGATGAATCCGGCATGGGCGCAGGAAGCGCCCCCGGTGCCGGCCCCCAGTGCCCCGGCTGGCAGCACGCCGGTAGTCGGAACCTCGGATTGGGATCAATGGAAAAGCAACTGTGCGCTCTCGGATAACTTTCGAAAAAAGTTCATCAGTTGTGCAACCTCGACATTCAGGTCGCGGCCGTTTCATTTCGTTGCGCAGAGCGTCGTGCCAGGTAGCGGGGTAGGAGGTGGCGGACGCTACACAAAAGATCTGAATGAAAGAGGCGGCGCACAGAACCAGTTGCAGGCCACCTCGTTCATCACCATAAGGAAATTCTGGTATACCGAACTGAAATTTACCAGTCTGCGCTCGATCAATAAGGACTGGAATCCGTCCGGCGAGTCGCTGAAAATCAACATCTACGCTCGCAATCGCTCCATGCCTACGATGACGTTTTACGGCCTCGGTCCAAACACGAACGTGAATAATTCCGTGAAGTTCAGCCAGCGCGATACCTCCGCCGGACTGGAAGTCTCGACTCCATTCCCTGGGCTTTCGTGGCTTTCGGCTGGGGGCAAGATCGAAGGCCTCTGGCCGAACATCGGAGGCGTAACGGGCGCCAACGTTGTCTCCATCGAGCAGCAATATACCGAGCAAACTGCGCCGGGATTAACTTATCAGCCGCCTCTGGTCCACGAACAGGTCTTTCTCCGTCCGCACACCGACTTTCTCAAGCGCTTCGCGCTCGATTACAAAGTCGATTACAACTTCTATCAGGACACCGACACGGGCCACTATTCCTTCCGCCGCCTGGAGGCCACAGCCGAACACCGTTTCTATCCGGAGAAGAGGAAGCACGGTGGCGTAATTCGGCAGAATTATTTCTCCGTTCTGTGGAGGTATTCCGTCTCGGATGCCAGCGCAGGAAATGCGGTCCCGTTTTATCTTCAGGAGACTATCGGCGGTTCGGATATCGATAGTCAGCAGTCCTTGCCCGCTTTCAGGGACTACCGCTTCCGCGGTCCCGACCTCATGACCGTTCGAGCGGAATACGATCGCAAACTGTGCGAAGAGTGTACGCCCTGCAAGGACGGAATCATTCGCACCGTCTGCAGCCATTTGGGCCTGGTGCTTGCTTACGATGCCGGCAAAGTCGCCCTGCGCAAAAGCGATCTGGATTTCTCGAACATGCGCCAGAGCTATGGGGGCGGCATTGCCATCTATTTGGGCAAGGACGTGATCTTCCGTATGGCCGTGGCGCTCGGTGGCGGCGAAGGAGTCCATCCCTATTTCGGGATCGCCAATTTCATTTGAGAACGCTTAGGTCAGGTGGCAGACTCGGCTTCCATTGCTTGAACGTCATCAGCAGAATATCCGAGGCTTTGCAATATTTCGCGGGTGTGTTCACCGAGCAACGGCGGCGGCAGCCGGTAGCTGACAGGGGTGTTTGAAAAACGGATGGGATTGGCGATGCTCTTTGCCGTTCCGATGGCCGCGTGCTCGAGCTGCACAATGAGTCCCCGCGCGTAGGTCTGCCTGTCTTCGATCGCTTCAGCGACCGTATTGATCGGTGCGGCTGGAATTTCGGCAGCCGCAAATTTTTCCAGCCATTTCGCTGCTGGCTCTTGCTTGAAAATGTTTTGCAGCCATGGCACCAGAACTTCGCGGTTCTTGATTCTTAGCGCATTCGTCGTGAATCGATCATCTTTTCCAATGCTGTCTTGAACGTTCATCGCCTGCGCGAATTTCTTCCACAAAGCATCCGTTCCCACCCCCACCACGAAATATTTATTATCGCTTCCGCGGTACGCTTCGTATGGCACGATATTGGGATGAGCGTTGCCCCAGCGCTTCGGAGAGACTCCCGCGTTCAGGTAACTGCTCCCCGCGTTTGCCAGCCACGTGAGTTGCGAATCGAAAAGCGCCATGTCGATGAATTGTCCCTGCCCGGTTTTTTCCCTCGCAAAGAGCGCCGCAAGAATTCCCATCGCCGCATACATCCCGCAAGTCATGTCGGCAATCGCGATCGGATAACGCATCGGCCCTCCGCCGGGCTCACCCGTGAAGCTCATCACGCCGGCTTCCGCTTGCGCCAGGATGTCGTAACCCGGCATGCCTGCTTTCGGGCCGGTAAATCCGTACCCGGTGATGCTGCAATAGATGAGGTGCGGAAATTTTGCGCACAACGATTCCGGATCGATGCCGCGCTTTTGCAATGATGCGAGTGATGGTTGGTTGGCGATAAACACGTCGGCGCTCGCAAGAAGTTTGAGCAGCGCTTCCGCGCCGCGCGGATGGTCGTAGTTGAGCGTGATCGATCGTTTGTTGCGATTCGCCGCGAGATAATATGCGGATTCGGTGCCCACAAATGGTGGACCCCAGTTGCGGGATTGGTCGCCGCTCACCGGCCTTTCCACCTTGATGACGTCTGCGCCAAAATCACCGAGCAGCATGGCGCAGTAAGGGCCGGCAAGCGCCTCCGTCATTTCCACGACGCGAACTGAATCGAGAACGGTTTCCACGGGCCGCGATTATAGCTGACATCCCAGAGCGCGACACGGCAACATCGACGGAGCAATTCCGCAAACCGATTGACGCCATGCAAAACTTGATTCGAGTCACGAAAGGTTTCCACAGGTAGCGCACTTGTGCTTTGGGACCGTCTCGACATAAACTTCCTCGCAGCAATTGTTATGCGAGCCGCCTCTACCTTTTGAGGAACTCTTTGGCTCGTTGGGAATAGGGGTAGTGATGTCTGGGGGAGAGAAAATGAAAAAATTGTTGTGTGCGTTCTTTGTGTTGATGCTCGCGCTGGGGCTTGCATCGTCCGGATGGGCGCAGTCGCAAATCACTGCGGGAACCGTGCAAGGAGAAGTTGTAGATGAGAAGGGTGGAAGCGTCGCGGGCGCGACCGTAGAAGCAAAGAATTTGTCCACCAATTACGTCCAGTCCGATACCACAAATACGGACGGTCATTTCGCCTTCCTGAGCCTTGCGCCGGGGCGCTACACCCTTACTATCAGCAAAGCCGGGTTCGCCACGATTATTCAAGAAAATGTGAACCTCACGGTCGGGCAAACAATTACGCTTCCGGTGACAATGAAGGTTTCTGCGGTCGCGCAGCAGATTGTGGTTACAGATGTGCCGATCATTGAGGTCACCAAGACGGAGTCGTCGTCGACACTAAACGAACTGACGGTAAGCTCTACGCCTGTGCTCGGGCGCAAGTTCGAAGACCTCCTCACGCTCACGCCCGGTGTGTCAATTACCCAAGGTCCCGACGGCGACGAGATCAACTTCAACGGGCAGCGGGGTATTTTCAATAACGTCAGCCTGGACGGTGGCGACTACAACAACGGATTCTTTGGAGAGCAGGAAGGTGGTCAGCGCGCCGCGATCGACATCACACTGGATGCAGTGAAAGAGTTCCAGGTGGTGGCAAGCGGCGCCAATGCGGAATTCGGACGTACGGCCGGAGGAGTAGTTAACGTCATCACTAAGTCTGGAACGAATGACATCCATGGCAGCGCCTTCGAGTACTTCCGCACGCAATCTCTGTCCGCCAACACTTCCGATGGGAAGCCGCTGCAAGATTTTCGTCGCAATCAGTTTGGCGGAAGCTTGGGTGGCCCGATTTATAAAGATAAGCTCTTTTTCTTCGGGGCAGCCGAAGGTATTCGCGAGAATCTCACGCGGCAAAATCTCAGTAGCGCCATTGGCACTCCATGCGGGTCAAACATCGTGTTCAACGGCACCCCAGGCACTGACGCCCAAATTCTGGCTACTCCGGACTGTCAGCGGGTAGCGCTTCTGAACTTCATGCAGAGCACTTTCAGTGAGAATGATGGGGCACCGGTAAATCATGCGATACGCAACGGTGCGGTCTTTGGCAGGATGGACTACAACCTGAACGCGAAGAACCAGATATTTGGTTCGTACAACTACGACTATTCAAAAAACTCAAATCAGACATTTGACGTTCCTGCTTATGGAACGACGGCCAATGGCATCGAAGGACCATCAAAAATCCAGGCGATCAATACAAACTGGTTTAGCACCCTATCAAGCACCAAACTCAACGAAGCGCATTTTACGTATGCGCGCGAAAATCGGCCACGCAACGCGACCAATTCTTCTGCCGTGCCAGACACAAATATCGGCTCGGCGAACAGCCCAACGAACTTCGCTTTCCGGTTTGGTCAGCCCTTTTTCCTCGAACCTACAATCGATGAAGTCTTTTGGCGTACCGATGTGCGAGACAACTTTACCGTCATTCACGGCAAGCACACGATCAAGGCCGGTGGCGAATGGCTACACAGCAATAACACTCAGATTTTCCGCGGATTCTTCAAAGGCCTGTACTTTTTCGATAACGCCGTGGGTTTCATGCACTACGTTACAAATGGCCCCACGGTACAAGAATGTTCTAACGGAACCTTTGTGGCGCCACCCGCCACTTGCGGGGGAGGGTCCACATTCACAGGAGGACCGCTATTCCTGTTTCTCCAGCATGGACCTGCCACCCAGGGAAAGACTTTCGATCAGTCCGGGGCCTCCTCGATCAACAACGAGGAGTTCGCCTTTTTTGCGCAAGACACTTGGAAGGTTACGCGCAACCTAACGGTAAACCTTGGCCTACGCTGGGAAGCACAGCACTTTCCCGATCCGGTTACTCCTCCTGCCCAGACGGCATATGGCCAGTACTTGAGCAATCCGAATTTTCCCACCGATGGGAGATTACACAACCAGAACAAGATGTTTCAGCCGCGAATTGGCTTCGCTTGGGACATTCGCAGTAATGGAAAATCGGCGCTTCGCGCCAGCTGGGGGATCTTCAATGCCCGCCAAAACATGCTGACCCAAGTTGGTGCAATTACCACCAACGGTGTGCAGCAACAATCCTTCGCCGCAGGCTCGGCCTTTGGGACTCCGCCCGCCTTTGGAACCAACGCGTCCGCTTTCGATCCGGCGAACCTTCCTCCACCGGGAACTCTTCCAACGCCCCCAGTTGACGTGACTTTTTTCGACAAGGCCTACGCCAATCCGCGGATTTACACCACGAATGTTGGTTACGAGCAGGAGATCCTCGCCGGGTGGGCAGGTTATGTAGATCTGACGCTCTCCAAAGGAGTGCACCTGACACGATTTATCATGCCGAACGTCTGTTGCTCCACGGCGAATCTGATACCGACCGCGGATGTCAACGTGGGTAACGGGCCGTCGTATTGCCTAAACCCCCCCAGCTGCAGTATGGGGCCAACTCCTGTGCCGTTCCCCAACCTAGGAAATTTGACAACGGACACTGCTAGTTCCGCAAAGTCGCTCTATCGCGGGGCAACGATTGGGGTACGCAAGCGCTTCAGCAATAGATTCCAATTGGAGGCGAATTACGTCTGGTCGGAAGATCTGGACGATGATTCCAACGAAAGAGATCCATTTAGCTTCCACTACTATGATTTTTACAATCTTGCGAAGGAATATTCCTTTTCCGACCGCGACGAAAAACATAAATTCAATTTCATCACTCACGCCGAATTGCCTTGGAAGGTGGCTGTTGACGTGCGGATGCAGGCGCACTCGGCGCAACCCTATAGCGCCAATCCCAATGCCACGGGCACCGGGCCGCTCTGCAGCAACTCACAGGCAGCGCATCGCGTGCAAATCGGCTTAGGCCCAGGCGGAACGGACGTCGATTGCGGAAGAAATTTCCTTCGCAAGGACAACGGCTACTTTGCGTTTAACTTCGGGGCGGCGAGACCATTTCACCTAGGGGAGCGGTTCCAGATCATTCCCAAGGTGGAGGTCTTCAACTTGTTCAACAACAAGAACAACATAAACACGATCAGCGGCAGCGGTACGCCATTGTTTGATTTCGATGGATTCATACGGCAGGGCGTGGGCGATCCGCGTGAAGCGCAACTATCAGTGCGCTTCCAGTTCTAACGAGGCGGCTGTAAGTCACAAAAGCAATTCGCACCCAAAGAGGGGCGCTGCGGCGCCCCTCTTTGTTTTTCGGGGCAATGGGGAAAGACCAAAACGGGACCTATGAGCACACGCCGTTTCAACGACACTTGCTTGCGCGCCGCGAATCCCGGACAATCTAAGGTTTAACGATGCGTGTTTTTTTTCCGCACGGTAGCGGTGGCCCGCACCGAAAAGAGAAGCGAGTGAAATGGCGAGCACGGTCAATTCAGTAAAACGATTAATCGCGTATTTTTCGATGGAGATTGCGCTCGAGAACGCCATGCCGAGCTACAGCGGCGGGCTGGGCGTTCTTGCGGGCGACACGATTCGCGCTGCTGCCGACCTGCGGCTGCCCATGGTGGCCGTCTCGCTGCTTTACCGCAAGGGATTCTTCACCCAGCGTCTCTCCGAAGACGGCTCGCAGACCGAAGAGCCTGTCGAGTGGCGCGCGGAAGATTTTCTGACGGAAGAACCTGCGCGAGCCAGCGTTCCGCTAGAAGACCGGCGCGTTGAATTGCGTTGCTGGCGCTATGCGGTGAAGGGCGTACGCGGCTTTGAAGTTCCCGTATATTTCCTGGATGCCGATCTGGCGTCGAATGCGGAAGCGGACCGCGCGCTAACCGGAACACTGTACGGCGGGGATTCCTACTACCGGTTGAGGCAAGAGGTGCTTCTGGGGATCGGAGGCGTGCGCATGCTCCGCGCGATGGGTTACGGCGACCTGACGCGTTACCACATGAATGAAGGGCACGCGGCGCTGCTAACTCTGGAATTGCTTGGAGATGAAGCGCAGAAAGCGGGTCGCAGCTCCATCCGTGGCGAAGACATCCAAAAGGTTCGCAATAAGTGCGTGTTCACTACCCACACGCCGGTTCCGGCCGGACATGACCGCTTTCCCATGGAATTTGTCACACGGGTGTTTCCTGGGAAGACGGATTTTCTGGACTTGAAAGATACCTTGGCTGCCGATTTGATGAAGCGCGCGCTGCAGGTGGAGCAAAATTTTCCGGGATTGCAGGAGGCGGCGCGGCAGGGCGCTTCACTGAATATGACGCAGCTTGCGCTGGGGCTGAGCACGTACGTGAACGGCGTCGCTAAGCAGCACGGGGAGACTTCGCGGCAGATGTTTCCAGGGGCGGACATCGAGGCCATCACCAATGGCGTGCACGCCGGGACGTGGACCTCGCTTCCGTTTCAACAGCTCTTTGACCGCTACATTCCTTCGTGGCGCGAGGACAACTACAGTTTGCGGAGCGCGCTCGGATTGCCGGCGGAGGAGGTTTGGGCAGCTCATCTGATCGCCAAGCACGACTTGCTCGAGACAGTTCGCCAGAAGACTGGCCTCAAGTTCGATCCCGAGGTCTTCACCATCGGGTTCGCGCGCCGCGCAACGGGTTACAAACGAGCCGACCTCATCCTCTCCGATCTTGATCGCCTCCGGCAGATTGCCAAGAATGCCGGCCAGTTCCAGATTATTTATGCCGGCAAGGCGCATCCGAATGACGGAGGGGGCAAGGACATTATCCGCCGGATTTTTCACGCGAAAAAAGCGCTGCGAAAAACTGTGCCGGTAGTTTTCCTCGACGATTACAATCTCGATCTCGGAGGCAGGATCACTTCCGGCGTGGATCTGTGGCTCAACACGCCACAGTTTCCTCTGGAGGCCTCCGGCACCAGCGGAATGAAAGCCGCGCTGAATGGCGTGCCGAGCCTCAGCATCCTTGACGGCTGGTGGGTGGAAGGCCACATCGAAGGCGTTACGGGCTGGTGCATCGGGGAATCGCGGCGCACCACTGCGGGCAACACTCCGGCTGACAACACAGCGGAAGCGGAATCACTCTATAGCAAGCTCGAAAGCGTGATTCTCCCAATGTACTACAACGATCGCACAAAATTCCTGGAAGTTATGCAGCACGCCATCGCCATCAATGGGTCGTTCTTCAACACGCAGCGAATGGTGCAGCAGTACATCACCGACGCGTATTTGCACTGACGGGCGGAAGTCGGTCGCTAAATTTTAAGGTTTAGCAGACTCCCCGCTCGGACTGCGCGAGCGAGTCAGCGCAGCCGGTTCTTGTACATGGCCATGCCGACGGCGGCATCCATTCCTATTTTTTCCAGTGCGGCAATTTCGCGCCTCGTTTTGATGCCGCCTGCCGCAATAATCGGAAAGGAAGTGGCCTTGCGCAGCCTTCGAAACCATGCGAGGTTTGCGCCCGTCATTGTGCCTTCGCGGTCCACGTCGGTGCACAAGAAACCCGCGCAAAATGGTTCGAGCTGGGTCATCACTTTTTCGGCTTGCAGCGCGATGCGCTTCCGCCAGCCGTGGATGGTGATTCGTCCATGAGCGGTGTCGAGAGCTATGATAACTTTTCTTTGAGGAACTTTCTTTGTGAGCTGACGCAGGAAGTTGGTATTTGCTTTTCCGTTACGGAAAGCGGCGCTTCCAACAATGATCTGGTTCGCGCCCCATGCAACGATTTCTTCGGCACGAGGGACTGTTCGAACGCCGCCACCGACGCGCACCTTCATGCCGAACTCTTTTCGCGCACTTTGACAGAGTTCGCGTACGAGGTCGTCGTTCTGGCCCTTGCCCATGGCCGCGTCCAAGTCGATGACGTGCAACCAGGGATGTTCCTTGAATTTCTTCAGGAGGCCGAAGACGTCAGTGACGGCCAGTTCGCGCTTTCGGCCGCGAACCAACTGAACTGCTTGCCCGCCTTGCAAGTCGATGCAAGGAATCAGCACGGCAAGCGCACCTCGACGCCGCGTGCGGCGAGGAATTCCTTCAGCGTTTGAATGGATTGCGCTTCATCATGAAAAATCGATGCTGCCAAGGCCGCGTCGGCCGCGCCGCCTTTAAAGATTTCTGCAAAATGTTCAGGCGATTTGGCGCCACCGGAGGCAATCACCGGAACGGTGACGGCTCTTGAGATTGCAGCGGTCAGCGCAACATCGAAGCCGCTCTGCGTGCCATCGCGATCGACTGATGTTAACAAAATCTCTCCGGCACCCCGCGCCACGGCCATCCTTGCCCAGTCGATGGCATCCAACGATGCGGATTCCCGTCCGCCTCGGACCATGACATCCCAATGATCGCCAGCGCGCTTTGCGTCAATCGCGAGGACCACGGCTTGCGCGCCAAATTCGCGAGACAGTTCGGAAATGAGTTCGGGCCGTTCCACTGCGGCAGTGTTCACGGTGACCTTATCTGCGCCTGCGCGTACCACGGCGCGTGCGTCTCCAAGCGTTCGAATTCCGCCGCCAGCGGTCAGAGGAATTGCCAATTCCTCGGCAACACGACGGATGGTCTCAAGGAAAGTGGGGCGGCGGTCGCGCGAAGCGGCAATGTCCAGCACCACCAGTTCATCGGCGCCTTCGGCGTTGTAACGCGCCGCCAGAGCGACGGGATCGCCGGCATCGCGCAATCCGACAAAGTTGACGCCCTTGACGACGCGTTCGCCGTCGGTATCGAGGCAGGGAATGATGCGGTGCGCGAGGCTCATCCCGCGAGCCTCAGAAAATTCCGTAGCACGCGGGCGCCAGGGTCGCCGCTTTTTTCCGGATGGAACTGCACGGCGTAGATATTTTTATGCTCGATCACGGCAGTGAATTCCGCGCCATGAGAGCAGGTCGCCGCAGCCGCGCCATGCGCATCGAGTGCGGCGTAGGAATGCGCAAAATAAAAATAGGCGCCAGCGTCGATGTCTGTGAGGAGGGAAGACTCGCGCTTTTCTGCGACCTGATTCCAGCCCATGTGCGGGAGCTTTACAATTGGCGGCAAAGCGGAAACGATTCCGGGCAGCAGATTCAAGCCTTGGAGTTGCCCGGCTTCTTCGCTGGACTTGAAAAGTACTTGCAGTCCAAGACAGATCCCCAGGAAAGGAACGCCGCGGTGGATGGCGCCGACTAAAGGCGCACGGAGCTTCTTTTCGTCGAGTGCACGAATGAGAGCGGCGTAATGACCAACGCCGGGAAGGAGAAGAGCCTCTGCTTTGGAAATACATTCGGGCGAATCGGTGCGGTGTGATTCCGCGCCGAGGCGTTGAAGAGCGCGTTCGACGGAGGGCACGTTGCCGGCACCGTAGTCGAGGATGGTCACTTTCATAGAATCCCCTTGGTGCTGGGCAAGACGTGGCGAAGGCGCTTGTCGCGAGAGACGGCAAAACGAAGTGCGCGGGCGAACGCCTTGAATATGGCTTCGACTTGATGATGCGACGAGCGACCATAGAGAGAGCGCAAATGGACGTTGGCTTTAGCAGCTTGCGCAAAGCCTTGGAAGAAATCTTCCATCAGTTCGACCTCGAAATCGCCGATGCGTTTTGCAGCGATCTTCGCATTCACGACACAATAGGGCCTTCCGCCAAAATCAATGGCGGCAGCGGCGAGCGTTTCGTCCATGGGCATCAGGAAATAGCCGGCGCGCAAAATGCCGCGTTTGGAGTCGAGCGCTTTCTGCACGGCTTCACCGAGGGTGATGCCAACGTCTTCGACCGTGTGATGCTGGTCCACATCGAGATCGCCGCGGGCGTCCACGTAGAGATCAAACGCGCCGTGACGTGCAACCAGTTCAAGCATGTGATCGAGGAAGCGGATTCCCGTCGTGATGCGCGCCGTTCCACGCCCATCGAGATTCAGCTTCAGGCGGATGTC